>ENA-OQEN01000617-OQEN01000617.1-human-gut-metagenome-genome-assembly--contig:-NODE-617-length-15284-cov-3.309296_pt1 | contig 15284 bp, 19 predicted proteins | sample MGYA00242791_ERZ504627 | MGnify/ENA primary metagenome ERZ504627 (study PRJEB26092, sample SAMD00036316) | human gut metagenome | host: Homo sapiens | study: EMG produced TPA metagenomics assembly of... | reverse complement strand
CTCGCGGGCAAAGAACAGTAAAGGAAAACAAATGAGTGAGAATAAGAATATTATAAATGAACAGGAACCGCAGGACGACCATATGATTGAAGGCAGAAATGCGGTGTTAGAGGCGTTTCGTGCCGGAAAAACAATCGACAAGCTGTATATTCAGGATGGTCTGCGCGATGGCGTGATTTCATCCATCTTACGTGATGCGAAGAAAAAAGATGTGATCGTAAATTTTGTGAGCAAGGAAAAGCTTGATCAGATGTCTCCAGACCGGAAGCATCAGGGTGTGATGGCAATTACAGCGGCATTTTCATATGCGGAAGTGGATGATATCTTAGAAAAAGCAAAGGAAAAGGGCGAGGATCCGTTTATCTTTATTTTAGATGAGATTGAGGATCCGCATAACTTAGGTGCGATTATCCGTACTGCAAATCTGTGTGGGGCACATGGCGTGATCATTCCGAAGCGCCGGGCAGTCGGACTGACTGCAACGGTAGTCAAGGCTTCGGCAGGTGCAATCCACTATACACCAGTTGCCAAGGTGACAAATATTGCCAAGACAATCGAAGAACTAAAGGAAAAAGGCCTATGGTTTGCCTGCGCTGATATGGGCGGTGAGGTGATGTACCGGGCGAACCTGACCGGACCGATCGGTCTTGTGATCGGAAACGAAGGAAGCGGTGTGAGCCGCCTTGTCAAAGAAAAATGTGATTATGTTGTATCGATCCCGATGAAGGGCGATATAGATTCGTTGAATGCATCCGTGGCAGCCGGCGTGCTTGCCTATGAGGTTGTGCGGCAGAGAATGCAGTAAAAATACGGAGAAGAAGCGTTGGATTATACAAAGATGGACGACAATCAAATACTTGCGCTTGGACGGGCTGGTGAGGATGAGGCAACAGAGTTCCTGTTGCAAAAGTATGGATATCTGGTCAAACGGGAAGTGCGTACAGTCTATCTGATCGGTGCGGAAACCGAGGATCTGGCGCAGGAGGGGATGATTGGGCTTTTTAAGGCAATCCGGGATTACAGCCCGGACAAGGCAGCCAGCTTTTCCACCTTTGCCAGTGTCTGTATCCGCAGACAGATTCAGAATGCAATCACAAACTCGAACCGCAAGAAGCATGTGCCGTTAAATTCCTATGTATCGTTGTATATGAACAGCGAGGAGGGTGACAACTTCATGCTGGAGGAACGTCTTTCCACAAGCCGGGAAGAAGACCCGGAGAAGCTATTGATTGCACGCGAACAGATCGAAGATCGGAATGCTCGTATCAAAAAAGAGCTTAGCAAGCTTGAACAGCAGGTGTTAAAACTGTATTTGCAGGGACTTTCCTACGAGGAGATCGCAGAACAGCTCGGAAAGACAGAGAAGTCGATTGACAATGCATTGCAGCGTATCCGTGGGAAATTATCAAGGAAATAAGATTGCCCCTTGACAGAAAACTATAAATAAAGTATTATCTCATTTGTGCTTTGCATAAATAAAGCAAGCTGGTATGGCTCAGTCGGTAGAGCGTCGCATTGGTAGTGCGGAGGTCACGGGTTCGATTCCCGTTACCAGCTTTCTTTTTTTACTTAAAAATTCAGAAAATTCTGTGAAAAATCACAAAAAAAGCCAAAAAATTACTGCAACCATCAATATATTGTGTTATACTACCCTTGTATAACTAGGCTCAAATTCAGAAAAGGTGTGGTTTGATGACAAAAAAACGATGGATAGCAACGGTAGTGGCAATCTGCATGGTTGTTCTGCTTTTTCAATATATACCCGTTTTGCATGCGTCAGCAGCAACGGAAGGTTCTATAAAATCTGGTGTAACTGGGGTTTATTTTCGTGAGACACCCGGTGGTACGCCGATAAAAGATTCCAATGGAAATACAATTTATTTAAATGGTGGACAGGCACTGACGATACAGGATACATCCAATTCCAGCTGGTATAAGGTAACGCTCACCTATAATGGGGGCAGCTATACTGGATATGTGAGTTCCCAATACGTGGTGGCTGGTGCAGCACCGACGCTTCGACACCGAGTGGGGATGCTGATTTTGAGGCAAAGCTTTCGGCGCAGGGTTCCCGGACAGCTATAAGCCTTATTTGCGCGCTATCCATGAGAAATACCCAAACTGGGAATTTCGGGCGGTTCAGACCGGAGTGGATTGGAATACACTTGTAGCTAATGAGGTATCCAAATCCGGACAGGTCAAGAATCTGATCTATGGAACAAGCTCGTATCCGCATTATAACTGGAGATCGACGACAATCGGTTATAACATTGCAACGGACACATGGAGTTCCTTCGATGGAAAGACATGGTTTGCGGCATCGGATGAACTGGTTGCTTATTATATGGACCCACGTACATACTTGTATGAAAATTATATTTTTGCATTTGAGAGCCTGTCTTATCAGCAGGGCGTACAGAATGAGACTGGTGTGGAAGCGATTTTGAAGGGGACCTTTATGTCGCAGACAAAACCGGCAGGTGACAGCCGCACCTATGCACAGATCATTATGGAGCAGCGGCACAGTCCGGTGTCAGCCCATATCATATTGCGAGCCGTATCCGTCTGGAGATGGGTTCTAAGATTGGAACTGCATGTTCTGGAACGAATTCCTCATATCCGGGCATTTATAACTTCTACAACATTGGAGCATTTGACACGCCAAATGGCAATGCAGCGGTAAAGGGCTTGCAATGGGCGGCCGGAAGCGGTTCATATGGACGTCCGTGGAACACCGCAGCAAAGTCTATCATTGGCGGTGCACAGTATCTCGGTGCATCGTATATCAATGTCAGACAGAATACGTTATATACACAGAAATTTAACGTGACAAACAAGAGCAGTCTGTTCAGTCATCAGTACATGACGAATATCCAGTCACCGGCAACGGAGTGTCTGACAAGCTACAATGCATATAAAAACAATAATCTGCTCAATTCTTCGATGATGTTTGAGATTCCGGTTTATTCCAGCCTGCCGTCACAGGCAGTTTCAAAACCTGCGGATTCCGGAAATCCCAATAATTGGCTCAAAACGCTTTCCATTGCGGGATACGGACTGACACCGTCCTATGCGGTGAACAATACGACGGATTATTCTCTGATCGTGTCCGCTTCCGTAGATAAGATCAATATCACAGCAACACCGGTGAATAAGAATGCCCGTGTGAGCGGCGCAGGAACGGTGAGCCTGTCACAGGGAACAAACGTGATCAGCCTTGTGGTGACGGCGCAGAGTGGTGCGACCAGAACCTATAAATTAACAGTCGTGCGGGGCACGGCAACGAACAACCCAACGACACCGTCTGCGGGTGGCAAGAAGGGCGACCTGAACGGTGATGGTAAGATCACAGCTTTGGATATTGTCAAGCTGCAGCGTCTGATTGTTGGTCTGGACGCGTTAAACAGTGATGTGCTTGCAATCGCGGATATCAATGGAGATGGAAAAGTAACCGCGTTGGATATCGTCAAGATACAGCGGCATATTGTTGGATTGGAGACAATCCAGTAACATACATGAGAAACGACAGGAAGAAGCAGGAGGACTATCATGAAACAATTTTTGAAACGTGGACTGGCAATTTTAACGGCATTCATTTTATGCCTGCAATTTGGAAAGATCGATGCACAGGCGGCAAATGTAGTGATTGCATTGAGCGCAAGCACCGTGAGTGTGGGAAATAACGTTACTGCAACGATATCCGTCAGTGGCTCGGATATTTCCGCATACACGATCTATGTGTCCTACAATTCGAGTGTGCTGCAATATAATTCCGCAAGTGGAAGCGCCATCGTCAATGGCGGCGGCGGAACGGTAACGGCAAGTGGAACCTCTGCGGGTTCGTTTTCGATTTCCTTTACAGCCATAGCAAATGGCAGCGGAAGTATCACAACAAGCGGAAGTGATGTCTATGATATCAACGGCAATGCCATATCAATCTCCCATGCAGGTGCAACGGTAACGGTTGCAACCGCATCGAACAATGGAGATAACAATAATGGAAATGCAACAACAGAGGCTGGAGAGACAACTGAGACGACAGAGGATGATGGAAGATCGGCAGATTGCGATCTGGCAAGTCTGCAGGTATCTCCGGGTACATTGACACCTGCATTTTCCGCAGACCGTACGACATACTCGTTACAGGTGGATGAGGATGTTACAAGTGTGGTTGTCAGCGCATCTGCTGCAGATGGCAACGCGACAACAAGTGTCTCTGGTGCCAATTCGATCCAGAAAGGAAAGAACACTGTACGGGTAACCGTTACTGCGGAAAATGGTGCGGTTAAGGTTATACGATCAATGTACAGGCGGGCGAGGATGTCGGAGATCCGGTTGCGACGATCGATGGAAAAGAATATTCATTTGTGATGAACGAGGATGGTCTGGAAGCACCGGAAGGCTTTACTGCCGGTACGACAACTTATAAGGACTGGGATGTACTTTCTTACGAGTCCCCAAATAAGAAGATCAGGGTGGTATGTCTGAAAGACGAGGATGGCGAGAACCACTGGTTTATTATGGATGCGGAAAAGGATGTATTTACTCCATATCAGGAGTATTCTTCTCAGTATAACCGTTATATTATAACTGCCGTTCCAGATGGTGTTGCAATTCCGGATGGATTTAAGGAGACGACTTTGAAGATTGGAGACAATTCGGTCATTGCTTATCAGTCTGATGATATTGCAGATAAGGATTTGTATCTTGTTTATGCGATCAATGTTGAGGGCGAGGAAGGCTTTTATGAGTACGATGCAAAGGAACAGGCATTTTTACGCTATGTACCGATGATCGTGTCAGAGGAAGTACTGGTTCCGGCAACCCCGACTGTGGCAACACCAAGTGCACCGGTGGAAGTTCCGACAGAGAAGAGTCCGTTCACAAATCCACTTGTGATTGGAATTATGGTTGGAGCTGCTTTGATTATCGTAATTCTGGTCGTATGTCTTGTAATCTTTGCAGGACGGATCAATAAGCAGAACAAAGAGATGCTGGATGCGGAAGATATGATCGCCCAGCTTGCCAATGCAAATAAAGATGTGAATCCAGAGCTTTTGCAGAAACTTGGATTGGATAAGCCAGAGGTTTCCGAGGAGTTGGAAGCACCGCAGGCAGAAACGGCGGATGAGAAACTGGCAGATGCCGTAATCGATGGAAGTACAGGCAGTGAGATTCCAACGGTACAGGAAGCAGAGCAGCAGGCAGATCCATCCGATCTGGAGCAGACATCCGAGATTCCGAAGGTAGACAGCTCAATTCTTACACCAGAGGTAAATGCACTGGTAGAGGAAGTCAATCGTGATTTCCAGACAAGCATGGGTGGTGGCGAAGCTATGTGGAGAAATCAGAAAAAGAACTCGCGCACGAGGATTATGAGAAGCGTTCCATGGAAATCAATAACAAGATCATGACAAATTATGATTCCCAGATGGACAGCGTATTTGCAGATGGTACACAAAACAGCGCGGCACCGGATGCGTCTGCACCGACAGACACGAAAGAGTAAATTGACGAAATGCATATACAATGCTATGATAGAGAAATACTAGAAAAAAAGGAGTACGTCCATGGAAGGTGAAGCAACAGTTTCAAAGAATTTTATTGAACAGGAGATAGATAAAGATCTGGCAGAAGGAAGATATACAGAGGTTGTAACCCGTTTTCCACCAGAACCAAACGGATATCTGCATATCGGACATGCCAAATCAATTCTGTTAAACTATGGTCTTGCCAAGGAGTATGGCGGAACATTCCATTTCCGGTTTGATGATACGAACCCGACAAAGGAAAAGACAGAATATGTGCAGTCCATCATTGATGATATCAAGTGGCTGGGCGCTGATTATGGAGATAAGATTTATTTCGCATCGAATTATTTTGATGCAATGTACGAAGCAGCAATCAAGCTGATCAAGAAAGGAAAAGCCTATGTCTGCGATCTGTCTGCAGAGAGATCCGCGAGTATCGTGGAACACTGAAGGAACCGGGCAAGAACAGCCCATACCGTGACAGAAGCGTAGAGGAAAACCTGAAATTATTTGAGGGTATGAAGAACGGAGAATATCCGGATGGAAGCAAGGTATTGCGTGCGAAGATTGATATGGCAAGTCCGAATATCAATATGCGTGATCCGGTTATCTATCGTATTGCACGTATGACACATCACAATACCGGTGATAAGTGGTGCATCTATCCGATGTATGATTTTGCACATCCGATCGAGGATGCCGAGGAGGGAATTACCCATTCTATCTGTACATTGGAGTTTGAGGATCACAGACCACTCTATGACTGGGTTGTACGGGAACTGGAATACAAGAACCCACCGAGACAGATTGAGTTCTCCAAGCTGTATCTGACCAATGTTGTGACTGGAAAGCGTTATATCAAGAAGCTGGTAGAAGATGGCATCGTAGATGGCTGGGATGATCCAAGACTGGTTTCAATTGCTGCACTTCGGAGACGTGGATTTACAAGAGAATCCATCAAGATGTTTATGGAGCTGGTTGGTGTATCAAAGTCACAGAGCTCTGCGGATTATGCAATGCTTGAGTATTGTATCCGTGAGGACCTGCGTCTGAAGGCAAACCGTATGATGGCGGTATTAGATCCAATCAAGCTCATTATTGATAACTATCCGGAAGGTCAGGTCGAATATTTTGATATCGATAACAATCAGGAGGATGAATCTGCTGGCAAGCGTCAGGTTGCATTCTCAAGAGAGTTATATATTGAACGCGAAGACTTTATGGAGGAGCCGCCGAAGAAGTATTTTCGGTTGTTCCCTGGAAATGAAGTGCGCTTAAAGGGTGCTTATTTCGTAAAGTGCGTGGATTACAAGAAGGATGAAAATGGAGTTGTAACGGAGATCCACTGTACCTATGATCCGGAGACCAGAAGTGGTTCCGGTTTTGAGGGCAGAAAGGTCAAAGGAACGATCCACTGGGTATCTGCAGAAAGTGCAGTGGATGCAGAGGTTCGTCTGTACGAGAATATTGTGGATGAAGAAAAGGGAAAACTCAATGAAGATGGTACCCTGAACTACAATCCAAATTCTTTGACAGTTTTAAAGAATTGTAAGCTTGAGGCAGCATTGGGAGAGGCTGTCAAGGGTGATAAGTTCCAGTTCCTGCGTCATGGATATTTCTGTGTGGACGAGAAAGATACGACAGAAGATCATTTGGTATTTAACCGGATTGTCTCATTAAAGAGTTCATACAAGCCGGGCAAATAAGAGAAGTAACAGGGGTGTTAGGCAGAGGAGGATTGAGATGGGCATTTTTTCCACAATCGGAAATCTTGGCTTGGTGATTTTGACGAATCAAAGATATTAGATAATGATTCCGGAGCAGCCGCACGCCGCGGGGCAGCGGAACAAAAGGAGACAAAGTCACCGGAGGAGCTGGAGAAAGAAGCACTGTTTGATAAGACTTATGAATGCCCGATTTGTAATCTGACATTTAAGACGAAATGCGTGCGAGCTGGAAAGGTCCGGCTGGAAAGCAAAGATACGGATCTTCGACCGATTTATAATCATATAGATCCAATCAAGTATGATGTGATTACCTGCGAGAAGTGTGGATATTCTGCGCTTGGCAGATATTTTGGCAAGCTGATGAACCGGCAGATCCGGGATATCAGCGAACAGATCGGTTCGAAGTTCAATGGTATAGAGCCGGCAATCCAGAAGGATATCTTTACATATGATGACGCGATCACGCGCTATCAGTTGGCGCTGATCACAGCAATGGTGAAAAAGGCGAAAAATAGTGAGCGGGCATACACGTGTCTGAAATACGCATGGGTACTGCGTGGAAAACGACAGTATCTTGCAGCGAGACCGGAAGGTATCACACCGGAGGAAAATCGCTCCCTGTATATGGATGAAAGAGAATGTTTAAAAAATGCGTATGAAGGATTTTTGAAGGCAATCTCATCAGAGACGTTCCCAATGGCGGGAATGGATGAAAATACACTCCACTATCTATTAGCGGATTTAGCGCGCAGACTTGGAAAAAACGAGGATGCATTGCGGTTATTGTCCATCGTGATTACATCGCGGTCGGCATCTTCCCGTATGAAGGATGAGGCGCTGAAGCTGAAGGATATGATTCGGGAGAGTATTAAGAACAATAAATGAGATGGAGCATAATCTGTAATAACAGATTGATTTAGTATGGATGCAAATAATATTATGACAGGCATTCCTTTGCACGTGTATGAACCAGAAGAGGAAGATTACAGTGTTTATATTGTGTTGTCCAAGACACAGACACTTCCGTCACGTGTGATCAAGCTATGGACGCGGGAGCCATATGCGCATACATCACTGGCGATGGATGTGGAACTAAAGGAAATGTATAGCTTCGCAAGAAAGCACTTACATAATCCGTTTGACTGCGGATTTATCAATGAGGATATCACGACGGGGGTATTTGGGCGTGATGTCCAGACAACATGCAGAATCGGGAGACTGCGTGTGACCAAACAACAGTATGAAAAGATCATGGAAATACTGGAACAATTTAAGAGTGAAAAAGCATTTTATCGATATAATTATCTTGGAATTTTAGGTGTGATGTGCCAGAGATCGGTGGAACGGCGATACAATTATTTCTGTTCACAGTTTGTGTCGTATGTTCTGCGTAAGGCGGGAATTTCACTGATTATGAAGAAACCGGGATTGACCTGCCCGCGTGATTTTCGGATGTGTGATGATCTGGAAATCATCTATGAAGGGAAATTACGTAATTACAGGAATTATCTGAAACTGTATTTCCTGCGGGATGCAGAGACAGGAGATTATATTGTAAACTAAGTAAAGAGAGCACAACGGGATCGCTGTGCTCTCTTTTGCGCAATAAGATGGGAAATTTCCGTCTGAATGAGATACAAGAAAAGGGAGGAACAAAAAATGGAAGAACAGTTGTATACGATTCCGGTGAATGACGCATTTACGACGGACTGTGAATGTCCAATCTGCGAGATGAACCGGCAATTGGAGCGGAATGCAATCGATTACACGATGGGACCAAGCTATATGGAGGATGATAACCGTGCGATGACAGACGAGCAGGGCTTTTGTGCGCACCATGTACGGATGCTTTATGCAGAGAAGAACCGGCTGGGGCTTGCCTTGATGTTAAAGACACATACGGATAAGACAATCCGGGATCTGAAAGCGCTCAGTACAGGGAAACCAGTTGTATCGGGAGGACTTTTTAAGAAGCAGGCAAGCTCTTCGGTCAGTGATTATATCAAACGGCTGGAGGATTCGTGTTTCATCTGTAACCGGATGAAAGAGACGTCCATGCGGTATATTGATACGATCTTTCATCTGTGGAAGAAGGAGCCGGAGTTCCGTAAGAAGTTTGCAAACTGCAAGGGCTTTTGTACCTATCATTATGGAATCCTGTATGATGAGGGCAGTGTGAAGCTTCCGAAGGATGCCTATGCGGAGTTTCAGGAGATTTTGAACAAGACATATTTTGCGGGTATGGAGCGTGTAAATGGTGATATCGGCTGGTTTATTGATAAGTTTGATTACCGGTTTAAGGACGAGCCGTGGAAGAATGCGAAGGATTCGCTGCCACGGGGCATCATCAAGACGAACCATACGATCATAGAATCCTAACGGAATAGCATAAAAACAGGATAGGAATCATACATTATATACAGGCTGTCCGGCAAATTGTGTCCATTTGGTTAAATTTACAAATTAGGGGTTGATTTTTTCAGAAAAATGAGTACAATAAGAATTATGTTAGCACTCAATCAATATGAGTGCTAAAAGTAAAAATTAGGAGGTCGGGTATATTATGAAGTTAACACCGTTAGGAGACAGAGTTGTATTAAAGCAGTCCGTTGCAGAAGAGACGACAAAATCAGGTATCGTTCTTCCAACACAGTCACAGGAAAAACCACAGTATGCAGAGGTTGTTGAAGTTGGCCCTGGCGCTGTCGTAGATGGCGAGAAGGTTCCAATGGAAGTCAAGGCTGGCGATAAAGTAATCTATTCAAGATATGCAGGAACAGAAGTAAAGCTTGGAGATGATGAGTACATCATTGTAAAGCAGGCAGATATTCTTGCAATCGTTCAGTAGCAGGTAAGGCAGTATGGGTACAAAGAAAGTATTGCCGTTATCATTAGAAGATGCGAAAAAAACTAGGAGGCGTAATACAATGGCAAAGGAAATTAAGTATGGAGCAGAAGCCAGAAAGGCTTTGGAAGCAGGCGTAAACCAGCTTGCAGATACAGTTAGCGTAACACTTGGACCAAAAGGAAGAAATGTAGTTCTTGCAAAGTCATTTGGTTCACCACTCATCACAAATGATGGTGTGACAATTGCAAAGGAGATTTCTCTGGAAGATCCATTTGAGGATATGGGTGCACAGATCGTAAAGGAAGTTGCAACCAAGACAAATGATGTTGCCGGTGATGGTACAACAACAGCAACCGTTCTGGCGCAGGCAATGATCAACGAAGGTATGAAGAACTTAGCAGCAGGAGCAAACCCAATCGTACTTCGTAAAGGTATGAAGAAGGCTTGTGATGCAGCCGTTGATGCAATCTCAGAGATGAGCGAGTCTATCAATGGTAAGGAGCAGATCGCAAGAGTAGCTCGATCTCTGCTGGTGATGATGGTGTCGGCGAACTCGTTGCAGATGCAATGGAGAAGGTTTCCAAGGACGGCGTTATCACAATCGAAGAGTCTAAGACAATGAAGACTGAGCTTGACTTAGTAGAAGGTATGCAGTTTGACCGTGGTTATGTAAGTGCTTACATGGCAACGGATATGGAGAAGATGGTTGCAGAGCTGGATAACCCATATATCCTGATCACAGATAAGAAGATTTCAAACATTCAGGATATTCTTCCACTTCTGGAGCAGATCGTACAGGGTGGACAGAAGCTTTTGATCATCGCTGAGGATATCGAGGGCGAGGCTCTTACAACATTGATCGTAAATAAGCTGCGTGGTACATTCTCAGTCGTAGGTGTAAAGGCACCTGGCTATGGTGACAGAAGAAAAGAGATGCTGCAGGATATCGCAATCCTGACAGGTGGTACAGTGATCTCTGAGGAGCTTGGCTATGATTTGAAGGAGACAACTCTGGATCAGCTTGGACGTGCAAAGAGCGTCAAGGTTGCCAAGGAGAATACAGTTATCGTTGATGGTTGTGGTGCAAAGGCAGATATCGAGGCAAGAGTTAATGTGATTAAGGCACAGCTTGCTGAGACAACATCTGAGTTCGATAAGGAGAAACTGCAGGAGAGACTGGCAAAGCTTGCTGGTGGTGTCGCAGTTATCCGTGTTGGTGCTGCAACTGAGACAGAGATGAAGGAAGCAAAGCTTCGTCTGGAAGATGCTTTGAACGCTACAAGAGCAGCCGTAGAAGAGGGTATCATCGCAGGTGGTGGATCTGCATATATCCATGCTTCTAAGAAGCTGAATGCTCTGATCGATACATTGGAAGGTGACGAGAAGACTGGTGCAACAATCATTGCAAAGGCATTGACAGCTCCACTTGCTCATATCGCAGCCAATGCAGGTCTTGAAGGCGCAGTTATCATCAACAAGATCAAAGAGTCTGAGGTTGGTGTTGGATTTGATGCTTACAAGGAAGAGTATGTAAATATGATCGAAGCAGGTATTATCGATCCTGTAAAGGTAACAAGAACAGCATTGCAGAACGCAACATCTGTTGCTTCTACATTCCTTACAACAGAGTCTGTTGTTGCAGACATCAAGGAAGATGCTCCAGCTATGCCAGCAGGTGGCATGGGCGGCGGCATGGGAATGATGTAATTACCTGAGCAACGCATAGAAAAATAAAAACACGGCGGTTACGCAAGTTTACTTGTGGTAACGCCGTGTTTTATTTTATGTATGTTGCGAAGCACCATAGTCGGCAAGATGCGAAGCATCTTGCGACTGCATGCTCAGGTTATTATATACAAAAGTGCGAAGCACCATAGTCGGCAAGTCGCGAAGCGACTTGTGGCTGCATGCTTGGGTTATCCCCACATCCCCAGAAACTTCCTTAACACCTCTGACTTCTCCCGGCTCTTCGGGTACACGAACCCGACAGTACGCTCCGCAACCGGGTGGGAGATCGGAAGCTCTAAGATCTGCCCGGAAGCCAGATAGTCCGTCGCAAACTCCCGTACGACACTGGCAACACCCATACCGATAGCTGCAAAATCAATGAGTAGATCCATATTATTTACTTCGAGGATCTGCTGTGGATGGATGCCTTCGGACTCCAGATAATCATCGATATGTGTACGGGTGATATTATTCTTCTCCAGCAACATGAGATGGATTTCTCCAAAATATCTTTCATGGCAAACCCCGATTTATCTGCCGCAGACACAGGAGCTATCGGAGATAAAGCGGGAACGTCTCATCCAGATTTCCCATGATACCGGTCAGATTTCCGGCGAAGAGCCACGGGTTTGTCGGTTCCTGTGCAAACTCTTCCTGTTCCCGCAGGTGCAGGTTGGAGAGATACGTTTCATTTACGACGAAGATGTCATGAATCGTGCTGACATCCTGATATTCAAAACCGGCAGGAATATCCGTCTTGCAGATTAGTCCGATATCAATACGTCCGTCATTTAGAAGCTTCAGTGTGTTTACTGTGGAATGACAGTCGATGATAACCTTGATGTGTGGATTTTCCAAGATGAAGGTCTGCAGCTTGTCCAGTAAGATGTGCTTGCAAAGCGAGGTGCTGACACCGATCTTTAATTGTCCGATACCAAGCTCGTGGATATGCCGGATTTCATCCTCGCCTTGTGAGATATTTGAGAATGCTTTCTCGATATGGTTGTATAGAACCTGTCCCTCATCAGTCAGCGTCACACCCTTGGAAGAGCGCAGAAAGAGCTTCACATGCAGTCCGTCTTCAAGCTTGGAGATCGCCTTTGAGATCGCAGGCTGGCTGATAAACAGCATATCGGCGGCTTTGCTGATATTTCCGGTATTGGCAACCGTATAAAAAACTCTGTAATAATTCAGATTATCAAACATAATATCCCCTCGTTTCCTTATATAGCAATTCGCGTTTCAAAATTATATTCTTATTATCCTATAAATAGTAGTTTGATTAAATATATCATATCCAAACCATAACTACAAGTTATAAACAATATTCATATTATATATTGTAATTATAGAAAGAAATATGGTATGATTCTACTATTATAAGCAGAATCAGGAGGAAATGATTATGGGTATGACCATGACGCAGAAAATACTTGCGAAACATGCAGGTCTTGCAAGTGTGGAAGCAGGACAGTTGATTGAGGCAGGTTTGGATTTAGTGCTTGGTAACGATGTCACAACACCAGTTGCCATTCACGAGATGGAAAAGTTTAATAAGAAGGAAGTGTTTGATAAGAGCAAGATTGCACTTGTTATGGATCACTTTACACCGAATAAAGATATTAAGAGTGCAGAGCATTGCAAATGTGTACGTGAGTTTTCAGGCGAGAATGAGATCGTGAACTTCTTTGATGTCGGAGAGATGGGAATCGAGCATGCACTTCTTCCGGAAAAAGGACTGATCGTTGCAGGCGAGACATGTATCGGAGCCGATTCACATACATGTACTTACGGTGCCTTGGTGCATTCTCCACAGGTGTCGGAAGTACAGATATGGCAGCCGGTATGGTGACAGGTAAGGCATGGTTCAAGGTGCCATCTGCAATCAAGTTTAATATCGTAGGCGAGAAAGCACCATATATCAGTGGTAAGGATGTAATCCTTCATATCATTGGTATGATCGGTGTAGATGGTGCACTCTATAAGTCTATGGAGTTTGTTGGTGAGGGTATCAAGAACCTGACAATGGACGACCGTTTCACAATTGCGAACATGGCAATCGAGGCAGGTGCAAAGAATGGTATCTTCCCAGTGGATGAGCAGACAGAAGCTTACATGAAGGAGCATTCGACAAAGGCATATACAAAGTACGAGGCAGACGCTGATGCAGTCTATGATGAGGAATATACGATTGATCTTTCAACCTTGAAGCCAACCGTTGCATTCCCACATCTTCCAGAGAATACAAAGACCATCGACGAAGTTGGCGATATCAAGATCGATCAGGTAGTCATCGGTTCCTGCACAAACGGAAGAATCTCTGATATGCGTATTGCAGCCGATATCATCAAGGGCAGACATGTGGCAAAGGGTGTGCGTGTCATCGTGATCCCTGGCACACAGGAGGTTTATTTACAGATGCTCGAGGAAGGTCTGACAAAGGCATTTATCGAGGCAGGTGCGATCGTATCAACTCCAACCTGTGGACCATGTCTGGGCGGACATATGGGTGTTATGGCAGCTGGCGAGAGAGCTGTATCCACAACCAACCGTAACTTCGTTGGACGTATGGGACACGTAGATTCAGAGGTATATCTGGCAAGCCCTGCAGTTGCAGCAGCTTCCGCGATTACAGGTAAGATCAGCAGCCCGGCAGAATTGGCATAAGGAGGAACAAAAATGAAAGCATACGGAACAGTACATAAATATGGTGACAATGTAGATACAGATGTAATCATTCCTGCAAGATATCTGAATTCCTCAGATCCTGCGGAGCTTGCAAAGAACTGTATGGAGGATATTGACAAGGACTTCGTAAAGCGTGTGAAGCCGGGCGATATCATGGTTGCAAATAAGAACTTTGGATGCGGCTCATCGAGAGAGCATGCACCAATTGCAATCAAGGCATCTGGTATCAGCTGCGTAATCGCTGAGACATTTGCAAGAATTTTCTATCGTAACGCAATTAACATCGGACTTCCAATTATCGAGTGTCCGGAAGCTGCCAAGGGAATCGAGGCAGGCGATATGGTAGAGGTTGATTTTGACAGTGGTATGATCTACAACAAGACAAAAGGAACCGAGTTCAAGGGACAGGCATTCCCTCCATTCATGCAGAAAATCATCAAAGAGGGCGGTTTGATCAACTATATCAATGCAAAAGAAAACTAATTTCATCTGGGAGGATAAAATATATGGGAGTTTGTAATAATTGTGGCAATCAGATTTCGGACGGACAGTTGACCTGTCCGGTCTGTGGAGCTTATACCGGTGCAGGCGCACAGGCAAACAATCAGGCATCACAGCAGAACATGTATAACCAGCAGGGAATGTACAATCAGGCACCACAGCAGAACATGTACAACCAGCAGGGAATGTCACAATCAGGCATCACAGCCAGAACATGTATAACCAGAAGGGAATGTACAATCAGGCACCACAGCAGAACAT
>ENA-OQEN01000616-OQEN01000616.1-human-gut-metagenome-genome-assembly--contig:-NODE-616-length-15284-cov-3.996635_pt1 | contig 15284 bp, 24 predicted proteins | sample MGYA00242791_ERZ504627 | MGnify/ENA primary metagenome ERZ504627 (study PRJEB26092, sample SAMD00036316) | human gut metagenome | host: Homo sapiens | study: EMG produced TPA metagenomics assembly of... | reverse complement strand
AGCTTTGAAGAACTTACCCCTACTCTGTTGCGGGAGTTTGTAGAGAAAATCGTTGTGCATGAGTGCAGCTATGACGAGAACAAGACCCGTAGGCAGGACATTGAGATTTATTATTCTTTTGTTGGCAGGGTGGACTTGCCCGAATAACCGCCCGACCTGTCCGACACAAGAGCTAAGTGCCGGATAGGAACGGCAAAATTTTTTACACTTCTATTACTTCTTTATCGCACATAAGTAAAAAGTCAGGGCATGAAGCAGCTCATGGCGGGCGGCGGCGTGGCGCTCATCGGCGTCATTCTCGTTCCCCTGCTCTCCGGCCTGTTCGGTTAATCGCCCGCACGAATCCTTCGCGGCGTCCGCCCCCAGGGCGGGCGCTGCGGGAAAGGAGGGTAAAGCCCATTGGATTTGATATGGCAGAAATTCACCGAATGGCTGAAGGAGCTGCTGATCAGCGGCATCATGGACAACGTGAACGGACTGTTTGACAACGTGAACAGCCGCGTGGCGGGCATCGCCGGACAGGTGGGCGCTACGCCCCAGGGCTGGAACAGCGGCGTCTACGGCATGATCCGAACGCTGTCGGACAATGTGATTTTGCCCATCGCGGGCGTGATCCTGGCCTTTGTCATGACGCTGGAGCTGATTCAGCTCATTACGGAAAAGAACAATATGCACGACGTGGACACCTGGATGTTCTTCAAATGGATATTCAAGACCGCCTGCGCCGTGCTCATCGTCACCAACACATGGAACATCGTCATGGGCGTGTTCGAGGCGGCTCAGAGCGTCGTCAACAGCGCGTCGGGCATTATCATATCGGACACGTCTCTGACGTTTAACGAGCATATCGCGGGATTTGAAGCTGCGCTTGCGGAAATGGAGGTCTGGTCGCTGCTGGGGCTGTGGCTGGAGTCCGTGGTCGTGCATCTTTCCATGTGGGCGCTGACCATCTGCATTTTCATCATCTGCTACGGCAGAATGATCGAGATCTACTGCGTGACCTCCATCGCGCCCATCCCCATGGCGACCATGGCCAACCGGGAATGGGGCAGATGGGCCAGAATTATCTCAGAAGCCTGCTGGCGCTGGGCTTTCAGGGCTTCCTCATCATCGTCTGCGTGGCGATTTACGCGGTGCTGATCCAGAACATCGTGGTGGAGAGCAGCGTCTCGGCGGCCATATGGACGTGCATGGGGTATACGGTGCTGCTGTGCTTTACGCTGTTTAAGACAAGCTCCCTTGCCAGGAGCCTGTTCCACGCCCACTGACGGAGGTGATGAAATTTGGCATACGTTCCCGTACCCAAGGACTTGAACGCGGTGAAAACCAAGGTCATGTTCAATTTAACAAAACGCCAGATTCTGTGCTTTGGCGGCGGCGCGCTCATCGGCGTACCGCTTTTCTTTCTGCTCAAGGGGCATATCGGCAGCAGCGCGGCGGCCCTTTGCATGATGCTGGTCATGCTGCCCTTCTTCCTGCTGGCCATGTATGAAAAGAACGGTCAGCCGCCGGAGAAGCTCATCCGCAACATCGTGCAGGTGTGCTTCCTGCGCCCCAAGCAGCGCCCGTACAGGACGAATAATTTCTACGACCTGCTGAACCGGCAGGATATTTTGGATAAGGAGGTCTACGCGATTGTCCACAAACAAAACCCCCGCAAGAAAGCTCACACGAGCCGAGCGAAAGCAGATCGACGCGGCGATTGCAAGAGCAAAGCGTCAGGATAAACGAAAGAAGTCCGCCCAGGACAGCATCCCCTTTCAGCGGATGTACCCCGACGGCGTGTGCCGCGTGACGGACAGCTACTACACGAAAACCGTGCAGTTTCAGGATATCAACTACCAGCTCAACCAGAACGAGGACAAGACCGCCATTTTCGACGGCTGGTGCGATTTCCTCAACTATTTTGATTCCTCCATCCGTTTCCAGCTCTCCTTTATCAACCTCTCCGCCACGCGGGACACCTATGCCCGGCGCATCGCCATCCCCTTGCAGGGCGACTGCTTCGACAAGCTCCGCACCGAGTACACCGGGATGCTGCAAAGCAGCTTGCCAGAGGCAACAACGCTGATTAAGACCAAGTACCTGACCTTCGGCGTGGAGGCGGACGGGCTGAAAGCCGCAAAGCCCCGTTTGGATCGCATCGAGACGGATATCCTCAACAACTTCCGCCGTCTGGGCGTGCAGGCGGAAGCTGAACGGGATGGAGCGCCTGCGCCTGCTGCACGGGATGCTCCACATGGACGAGCCGCAGCCCTTCCGCTTTTCGTGGGACTGGCTGGCTCCCTCCGGGCTGTCGGTGAAGGACTTCATCGCGCCCAGTGCCTTCGAGTTCAAGACCGGCAGCTGCTTCGGCGTGGGCAGCAAGACCGGCTGCGTATCCTTCTTGCAGATTTTAGCGCCGGAGCTCAACGACCGGATGCTGGCGGACTTCCTGGATATGGAAAGCTCCCTTATCGTCAGTATGCACGTCCAGTCCGTGGATCAGGTAAAGGCAATCAAGACCATCAAGCGCAAGATCACCGACTTGCAGAAAATGACCATTGAGGAGCAGAAAAAAGCGGTGCGTTCCGGCTACGATATGGATATTATCCCCTCCGACCTTGCCACCTACGGCACGGAGGCGAAAAAGCTCTTGCAGGAGCTGCAAAGCCGCAACGAGCGTATGTTCCTTTTGACCTTCCTTGTGGTGAACGTGGCGGACAACAGGCAGCGCCTCGGCAACAACGTCTTTCAGGCGGCTCCATCGCCCAGAAGTACAACTGCCAGCTCACACGGCTGGACTTCCAGCAGGAGGAGGGCTTCATGAGCAGCCTCCCCTTGGGGCTGAACCAGATCGAGATCCAGCGGGGGCTCACCACATCCAGCGTGGCGATTTTGTGCCGTTTACCACCCAGGAGCTGTTTCAGGACGGCAAGGAAGCCTCTACTGCGGCTGAACGCCCTTTCCAACAACCTCATCATGGTAGACAGAAAGCTGCTGAAAAACCCCAACGGTCTGATCTTAGGCACGCCCGGAAGCGGCAAGTCCTTCTCCGCCAAGCGTGAGATCGCCAACGTGTTCCTCGTCACAAACGACGATATCATCATCTGCGACCCGGAGGCGGAGTACGGCCCGCTGGTGGAGCACCTGCACGGCAGGTGGTGAAGATCTCGCCCACCTCCACCGACTATTTGAACCCCATGGATTTGAACCTGAATTACAGCGACGATGAAAACCCGCTGAGCCTGAAATCCGACTTCATCCTGTCCCTGTGCGAGCTGATCGTGGGCGGCAAGGACGGCCTCATGCCGGTGGAAAAGACCATCATCGACGCTGTGTGCGCTCTGTCTACCGGGAATACCTGAGCGACCCCCGCCCGGAGAAGATGCCGATTTTGGAGGACTTGTACAACGAGCTTCGCAGGCAGGATGAAAAGGAAGCGCAGTATATCGCCACGGCGCTGGAAATCTACGTCACCGGCTCACTCAACGTGTTCAACCACCGCAGCAACGTGAATATCGAAAACCGCGTGGTCAGCTTCGATATCAAGGAGCTGGGCAAGCAGCTCAAAAAGATCGGGATGCTGGTGGTGCAGGACGCGGTGTGGAACCGCGTCACCGTCAACCGGGAGCAGCGCAAGTCCACCCGCTACTATATCGACGAAATGCACCTTCTTCTGAAGGAGGAGCAGACCGCCGCGTATACGGTGGAGATATGGAAGCGCTTCCGCAAGTGGGGCGGCGTTCCCACGGGCATCACCCAGAACGTCAAAGACCTGCTCTCCAGCCGTGAGGTGGAGAACATCTTTGAAAACTCCGATTATGTGTATATGCTCAACCAGGCTTCCGGCGACCGGCAGATTCTGGCGAAGCAGCTCAACATCTCGCCCCACCAGCTCTCGTATGTGACCCAATCCGCCGAGGGCGAGGGGCTTTTGTTCTACGGCAGCGTGATCCTGCCCTTCGTAGACCGCTTCCCCAAGGATACGGAGCTGTACAAAATCATCACGACAAAATTGTCCGACCTCTCCGAACAAACCGGGGAGGAAGCGAAGGACGCAATTACAGTGTAAGGAAGGAAAAAAGAATATGGATAACCACCTTATGATTTTTGAAAGCGCAGATTTTGGTCGGGTACGTTCCGTGCTGAAAGACGGAGCTCCTTGGTTTGTTGCGGTTGATGTGTGCAAAGCTCTCGGATTGAACCAGGTTACGCGCGCAATGTCCAGATTGGACTCGGATGAAGGTGGGTTACTTGAAGTACCCCACCCCCAGAACGCCGATAAGACGATTGAAATAAATGCTGTAAGTGAAGCCGGACTCTATCATTTGATCCTTTGTTCCAAAAAGCCGGAAGCGAGAGCCTTCAAGCGCTGGATCACCCATGAGGTCATTCCCTCCATCCGCAAGCACGGCGCGTATATGACGGATGCGCTTCTTAGCCGGATGGATGAGCACCCCGAGCTGATCTCGGAGTATATCGGCAAGCTCCGTGCGGAAAACGCAAAGGCGAACGCCGCGCGGGAGGCGCTGAAAAAGGCGGAGGCCGAGAACGCGCGGCTGCTCCGAAGGCCAGCTACTACGATTCCTTTGTGGGAGTCGAGAGCGTGACCTGTCTCCGCTATACCGCCAAGGAGCTGGGCGTTCCGCAGAAGAAATTTATCGGCTACCTGCTGGAAAAGGGGTATGTGTTCAGAGACCGTCACCGCAGCGACCGTGTATTTGTCAGAGCCGGCAAGCGCAACGACCCGCTGTTTGTGACCAGAGATTTTTACCTTCCCAACGGCACAAAAAGCGAATACACCCTCGTCACACCTGCCGGAAAGGCGCATTTTCTGAAAATTGCGGAGAAAATCCGCGTCTGGGAGCCCCGTGAGGTTGCAGAGGGCAAAGACGCCAGCGAACAGGCCGTCTTTGCCGCGTGCGTATGACGATCCAATCCCCACAGAATCGAGGTGATGAATATGGCAAAACGCTCGCCAAGGCTGATTTTCACCGAGGAAGAACGCACCCTGCCGGAGCTGGAACGAGCTGTCCGCAAGGCGGACAGGGCGGCGGTTAAGCTGGAAAAGGCCGAAGCGAAAATTCCCAAGAAAACCGTTAAGGTCAAAAAGCGCGTTGTGGACAGTGAGAGCGGCAAGGTCACGACGCGCCTTTTCTTTGAGGAGGCGGACAAAAAGCGTCCGCCCTCCAAGCTGGCGCACGCCGCAAGGAAAGCTCCGCTGGATACCGTCCGCAGCGCAGTTCACCGCAAGCTCCGGGAGGAGGGCGACGACAACCCCGGCACGGAGGCGGCGAACACCCTGACCGAGACGGCGGAGCGCACCTGGCGCATTGCGGAATCGGCGCACCGCTCCCATGCGGAAAAGCCTACCGCAAAGCGGACAAGGCGGAAGCCGCCGCAGACAAAGCCAATCTCAAGGCGCTGAACAAACAGTACGAGCAGGAATACGGCAGGGCTTCCAACCCCTATTCCCGCTGGCAGCAGAAGCAGGCCATTAAAAAGGAATACGCCGCCGCAAAAGCGGGGAACGGCGCGAGGAATACCGTCAAAGCGTCCGAGACCACCGCAAAGGCGGCCGGGCGCGCCGCCGAGGGAAGCAAGGAACTCGGCAGCTTTTTTGTTCGGCACAAGAAGGGCTTCCTCATTGCTGGCGGCGTCGCCGCCGCGATACTGCTGCTCATGACCTGCATTTCCTCCTGCTCCACGCTGTTTCAGGGCGGGGTGTCCGGCATTGCGGCCTCCACCTATCCGCTGGAGGATGCGGATATGCTGGCGGCGGAAGCGCCTACTGCGCCATGGAGGACGAGCTGCGGGAATACCTGAACAGCTACGAAAGCACCCACGATTACGACGAGTACCACTTCGACCTGGACGAGATTGAGCACGACCCCTATGTGCTCATTTCCATGATTACCGCCCTCAAGGGCGGAGAATGGACGATTGACGAAATAGGCGGGATTCTGGAGACGCTGTTTGAAAAGCAGTATATCTTAACGGAAACCGTCACCACGGAAACCAGATACCGCACCGAAACGCATATCGGCTATTACACCGACGAAAACGGCAATCTGCAAAGCTACGAGTACGAGGCGGAGGTTCCCTACACCTACTATATCTGCCATGTGGAGCTGGAAAACTTCAACCTCTCCCATGTGCCGGTGCATATCATGTCCCACGATCAGCTCTCCATGTACGCCGTGTATATGAGCGTGCTGGGCAACCGCCCCGACCTGTTCCCCGGCTCCCCGTATGTGAACCGGTACTACCACACCCAGTATGAGAAGTACGAGATACCCCCGGAAGCGCTGGCGATGAACAGTTCGCCGCCATCATCAAGGAAGCGGAAAAGTATCTGGGCTACCCCTATATCTGGGGCGGCAGCACGCCCGCCACCTCCTTCGACTGCTCCGGCTTCGTTTCGTATGTCTACAACAACTGCGGCCAGCATTGGAGCTTCGGCAGGCTGGGGGCGGAGGGTCTGCGGGGCATGTGCGCCTACGTCTCCCCGGAAAGCGCCCGCCCGGGCGACCTGATCTTTTTTGAAAAGACCTACGACACCGCAGGCGCGTCCCATGTAGGCGTCTATGTGGGCAATAACAGGATGCTCCACTGCGGCGACCCCATTCACTACGCTTCCATCGACACGAGCTACTGGCGAAGCCATTTTCTCCAGTTTGGCAGATTACCTTAACAACAACCATATCAACGCAAAAAGGAGGATGTTATGAACCCACGACTTGAAAAGCTGCGTCAGGAGCGCGAGAAGCTGGCGGAAAAGCTCACATCGCTGACCGCACGGCTCAAAGCCCTGGACGAGCAGATTCTGAAGCTGGAAAACACGGATATTGTGGGCATCGTCCGCGAGAACGGGCTGACCATCGAGCAGCTGGCGGCGCTGATGGCGATGCTGGAAAAGCGTCCTACGGCGCGCTGCCCGACGAATACAGAAAAACGGAGGATTTTGTGGATGAAGAATAAATGGAGATTTTTTGCCGTGACGCTGGCCGTCGTGCTCTGCATGACGGTCTTTTCCGTTACGCCTATGCAGGCGGCGCGATATGGTCGATTCGACAATGGGCGACCCGACCATGGAAACCCCAACTGCAACTACACAGCCGGAGAATACGAATACCGGTGAGCAGACCCCAAACGGACAGACCCTGACCGTGCTTGTGACCGAAAATGCGGACGGAAGCCATACCGTGACCATCGGGGATCGGAGCTGGACGCTTCCCGCCAAACGGGAGCAGTCCGGAAAGGTGGTCAACGTCCGCACCTATTTGAACCTGCGCACCGGCCCCGGCACGGACTACACCGTGATCGGGCGTCTGCTCAACGGCGCGGAGGTGAAGGTGCTGGAGGAAAGCAACGGCTGGTACAAGGTGGTCGTGCCGGAGCAGACCGGCTATGTATACGGCAAATACCTTGACGTCATGAACGCGCCGACAGAAAACAGCGGAAGCGATACGGATATGGCGGGACTGCCGGAGATACTGCTGCAATATTACGCCGCTGCCGGAGGTCCGCGCCCCTGACCCCGGACGGCAACCTGACGCTCATGGACGACATTGGCTCCGCTTTCGGCGCAGGCAAGCAGTTCATCACCGTGACGACCAAGGGCGGCAACACCTTTTATCTCATCATCGACCGGATGATAAGGGCAATGAGAACGTCCATTTCCTGAATCTTGTGGACGAGGCCGACCTGCTGGCACTGACCAAGGACGGCGAGAGCATCGTCCCCGCCTGCTCCTGCACGGACAAATGCGCCGTGGGCAAGATCAACACGGGCTGCAAGGTGTGCAGAACCAATATGAGCGAGTGCGCGGGCAAGGAAGTGACGGAACCCACGCCACAGCCCGCCGAGCCTGCGGAGACCGCGCCCGAAAAGAGCGCCAACGGTGCGGGGCTTGTTGTGGTCGTCCTCCTGCTCCTGCTGGGCGGCGGCGGTGCGCTGTACTGGTTCAAACTCCGCAAGCCCAAGGCCGACACCCGTGGGGCGGACGATCTGGACGATTACGACTACGGCGAGGACGAGGAAGATGAGGATTACGAGTTTGAAGCCGAGGACGAGACGGACGCCGGGGAGGATGAAGAAAAGTGACACAGACAGTCAGCACAGAATCGCCCATGGAGCCGTCTCCCCGCGAGAGGCTTATTCAGATCATGAAGCGCGAGCAGGCGCTTTTCATTCAGCAGACGCTCTCCCAAAAGCCCGGATACCGGGGCGGCAAGAAAGCCTTTGAATACTTCATCCGGCAGAAGATCGTAAAAGCCGTGGAGGCGGGCTGCGGGGACGCAGAGGCGCTGCTCCGCACCCCCAAGCCCGTCAAATCCATCTACTACGACTTCAAATACTATTTCGACGAATACAGCTACGCAAACTGCGACCTGTATGTGGAGAAGGCCATCGAGGACTGCGGGAACAACACCCTGCGCAAGGAGTTCCTGCGGGCAAAGGCTGGGACGCGCCGGATGATTTCGATATTAACGATGAGGAGGAATAAAGGAATATGAACGAATACCAATTGGTTGTGTGTGAAAAGCCCTCCGTGGCAAGGAGCATTGCCGCCGTTCTTGGCGCAGGCAGGCGCGAGGACGGTTTTCTTTCGGGCGGCGGCTATCTCGTCTCCTGGTGCTTCGGGCATCTTGCGGAGCTTTCGGACGCGGACGCCTACGACGAAAAGTACGGCAAATGGCGAAGGGAGGACTTGCCCATTCTGCCGGATAGCTGGCAGTACACCGTGGCGAGGGACAAGCAGAAGCAGATGAATACCCTGCGCACCCTCATGCACAGAGAGGACGTTTGCGAGGTCGTCAACGCCTGCGACGCCGGGCGCGAGGGCGAGCTGATCTTCCGCACAGCGTATAATCTCAACAACTGCCGCAAGCGCGTGAAGCGGCTCTGGATCTCCTCCATGGAGGATGCGGCTATCCTTCAGGGTTTTGACAATCTCCGCGACGGCGCGGAGTACGACAACCTCTACGCCTCCGCCCTCTGCCGCAGCAAGGCGGACTGGCTGGTGGGCATCAACGCCACCCGCCTGTTTTCCGTGATGTACCACCGCACACTGAACGTAGGGCGCGTGGTATCGCCCACGCTTGCGCTGCTGGTGCAGCGAGAAGCGGAAATAAGCGCCTTTCAGCCGGAGACTTTTTACACGGTCAATCTTATTTTCGATACCTTTTCCGCCGTGGGCGAAAGATACAGGGACAGAGCGGAAGCCGAAGCGCAGAGGGGAAAATGTAATGATGACACGGCTACCGTCACAAAGGTGGAACGAAAGGAAAAGACTGAAAAAGCCCCGGCGCTCTACGATCTGACTGCGCTCCAGCGTGACGCCAACCGACTGCTTGGGTACACTGCCCAACAGACGCTGGATTATCTGCAAAGCCTCTACGAAAAGAAGCTCTGCACCTACCCCCGCACCGACAGCCGCTACCTCACCGACGATATGGAGGGCGGCGTAAACGCGCTGGCGCTGTGCTGTGCGGGCATCTGCGGCACGGAGCCGCCCGCAGCCGTCTGTTCGGGGCAGGTGTGCAGCAGCAAAAAGGTCAGCGACCACCACGCCGTCGTTCCCACCATGGCAGCGGGCGAAACGGACTTGGAGGCGCTGCCCGCAGGCGAACGGGAAATCCTGCGCCTTGTTTCCCGTCAGGTGCTTATGGCGGTCAGCGCACCATTCGTCTATCTGGAGACCGAGGCAAGGCTGGACTGCGGCGGAAATGGCTTTGCCGCCAAGGGGAAAACGGTGATTCAGCCCGGTTGGAAAGCATATGCGGATGCGGAGCTTACGGACAAGACCCTCCCGGAGCTTTCCGAGGGACAGATGCTTTCCGTTTCCTCCTGCGCGGTCAAAGAGGGCAGAACGACCCCGCCCAAGCAATTCACTGAGGATACGCTGCTCTCCGCCATGGAGACGGCGGGCAAAGAGGATATGCCCGAAGATTCCGAGAGAAAGGGATTGGGAACTCCCGCGACAAGGGCAGCGGTCATTGAAAAGCTGGTGGCCACGGGCTTTGCGGAGCGCAGAAAGGCGAAAAAATCTGTACGCCTCGTTCCCACCGAAGCGGGCGTTTCCCTCATTACCGTGCTGCCCGAACAGCTCCAGTCCCCGCTGCTCACCGCCGAATGGGAGCACCGCCTCAAGGAGATCGAATGCGGCGAGCTGGGCGCGGACGAGTTCCTCGCCGGCATCTGCGATATGGTCGCAGCGCTGGTTCGGGACACTGCGCCTGTGGACGGCGCGGAGGTGCTGTTCCCCTCCGGCAGACCCGTTGTGGGCAAATGCCCCCGCTGCGGCGCAGAGGTCACGGAGAGCAAAAACGGCTATTTCTGCGAAAGACGGAGCTGCAAGTTCGGGCTGTGGCGGGACAACCGCTTCCTTGCCGCCAAGAAGATCAGCCTGACAAAGAAGATGGCTTCCTCGCTCCTGACGCAGGGACGCGCCTATGCCAGCGGCGTCTATTCCGAGAAAACCGGCAAGACCTACGACGCATTCATCGTGCTGGAGGACGACGGCGCGCGTTCCTCCTATAAGCTGGACTTCACCAAATGACCCTCGCAGCTCCCGCACGGGCGTTTCGTTCGCCTGCGGGAGCCGCTGTTTTTACCATGATTCAAAGGAGGTATGCACGAAATGGCCGAAAAGCAGACCAACAAGGAACGGCTCAAGGACATCACCGACAGCATCGAGACGGGCATAAAGGAGCTGTTTGAGAGCGACAAATACAGGCAGTACCTTGCCACCATGAGCCGCTTTCACAAGTACAGCGTCAACAACACCATGCTCATCTATATGCAGCGCCCCGACGCCACCCATGTGGCTGGCTTCAACAAATGGCGCGACCAGTTCGGAAGGAGCGTTAAGAAGGGCGAAAAGGGCATTAAGATCATCGCCCCAACGCCCTTCAAGAAGAAAATCGAGCAGCAGAAATTAGACCCCGACACCAAGCTCCCCCTGCGGGACGAGAACGGCGATATTATCACGGAGGAAAAGACGGTGCAGATTCCCATGTACAAGCCCGTGGTGGTATTCGACGTGCAGCAGACCGCAGGCAAGCCCCTGCCGAAGCTGGCGGCGAACCTTACGGGGGATGTGCAGAATTACGGGGTGTTCATGGAAGCTCTGCGCCGCAGCGCGCCCGTCCCCATCTGCTTTGAGAAGCTGGCGGAGAATATGGACGGCTACTTCTCCGTGGACAAACAGCGCATTGTCCTCAGAGAAGGCATGAGCGAGGTACAGACGGTCTGCGCCGCCGTCCATGAGATCGCACACTCCAAGCTCCACAATAAGGACGAAATCGGAGAAAAATATCAGCAGATCGAGCTGTTCGGCAAGCCCGCGCTGTTCTCCAACGGGCGCATCGACCGGGATAAGCTGCCGGAGGGCTTGTATGCGTATGACCTGCGCGGCTCGGATTACGATCCGGGGTTGCCCGTGACCATTCAGGAGCACGTTGTGGTGAACCATGCGGCGACCGTCATTGCCGCAGCGCCCATTGAACTGCCGGAGCAGGGCTTTCTTTATTTAGGCGAGGACGGGCTGAACTTCACGGGCGGCGAGCAGACCGTGAAGGAGTTTTGGCACGCACAGTACCCGGAAAAGGCAAAGCTCTCCCGCGCCGCCGAGGAGATTCAGGCGGAGAGCATTTCCTTCGCCGTCTGCGCCTATTACGGCATTGAGACAGGCGAAAACAGCTTCGGGTATCTGGCGACCTGGGCAAAGGACAGAGATCTGACCGAGCTTCGCGCATCGCTGGAGACCATCAACCGAACCTCATCCTCCCTGATTACGGATATCGACCGCCATTATGCGGAAATCTGCAAGGAGCGCGGCTGGACAAGGAGACGGAGAGTCTTACCGCCCAGCCTGTGCAGGAGATCGCCGTGCAGGAGCCGGAGCCGGTCGCAGCGCCGGACAACGGCTGCGTCCCCGACCCTGCGATTTCTGTTGAGAGCATGAACGCCTACGGCTACACCGATTCCAATATGCTGCCGCTGACAAAGGAGCGTGCGCTGGAGCTCATGGAACGGGACGTGAGCGTGTATATGCTTCACACGGACAACACCGAGGCCATGGCGTTCGATGCAGAGGATATCCGCAGCTTTGACGGTATCTTCGGCGTGGAAGCTCCGAATGGGAGACGGTCAAAGACCGCCTTGCGCCGCCGGACTATGAAAAGGCGTTCCTCAGTAACCCCGCCGACAGCTTTGCCATCTATCAGCTTCGGGATAATGATAATACGGCGCAGCTCCGTTTTATGAACGCCGAGTATCTGGAGAAGAAGGGGCTTTCCATTGAAAAGGGAAATTACGCCGCCGTCTATGCGGGAAACCTCGACCACAGGGGCGATACGCAGGACAGGTTGGACGTGCTGTATGAGACCTTCAACCTCCGCCGCCCGGAGGATTTTCGCGGCCACAGCCTCTCCGTCAGCGACATCGTGGCGCTGAAGCAGAACGGCGTGGTATCCTGTCATTACGTGGATTCCCGGGGCTTCAAGCGCTGCCCGACTTCCTCAAGCCGGAAAACTATCTCAAAAATGCGGAGATGGCCATGGAGGACGATTACAGCATGATCGACGGCGTTATCAACAACGGGTCGAAGCAGACCGTGGCAGAGCTGGAGGAACAGGCAAAGTCCGGCAAGCCCATCTCCCTCATGGAGCTGGCGCAGGCGGCGCGCCGGGAACAGGCGCAAACGGCACGGCAGGAGAAGAAGCCCTCCGTGCTGGCAAAGCTCTGTCCTCCCGTCAACGAGCCGAAAAAGACAGCGCGTTCAAAGCGCGCGGAAAGAGAGCTGCTATGATGAATTTTACCAACGATGAAATGAACCTCATGTGCATCTACCAAAGCGACAGCCGCAGCGGGCTGATTGCCGCCCTCACCGAAATGCGCGGATACCTGGACGAGGACGAAGCCGAGCTGCGGGAGCTGACCGACAGCGCCCTGCAAAAGCTGGACGAAATCACCGATGAGGACTTCGCAGCGCTGGAGCTAATTCCCGACTTCGATACGGACGAATAAGGCGGATGCGGCGGGAGCGGCTTTCGGGTCGCTCCCGTTTTCTCACCACATCTCTATTGGACAAAAATGCGGGTACACGCAAAAATTTTCAACAGGAATCCTGCGCATCTATCGCTTGGGGCGCAAACGTCCGAAGTTGTAGGTGAAATGGCGGCTGATGCCATCACTCAGGAAAAAGTGTCAAAATCAGCACGGAAATCCCTTGAAAAAGTGTCAGCGAGGCGGTATAATATCCTTGGAAAACGCACAAGATGAGTATGGAGGTGCCGGTGATGCTGAAACGGAAAATTGAAAAGGATATTATGCGCTGGATTGAGAGCAGTGATAAGGCATTGCTGATTTACGGCGTCCGGCAGGCGGGAAAAACCTATATCGTCCGCGAGTGCCTGAAAGCGGCAGGCTGCGACTACATCGAGTTCAACCTGATCCGACAGCCGGAAATCGTAGAGATTCTGGACGGAGCAACGGGAATAGACGACCTGATTCTGAAGCTGTCCCTGTACAGCGATAAGAAAATCGTTCCTGGCAAGACCTTCTTTTTCTTCGATGAAATCCAGAGATACAAGGAGATTGTCACGAAAATCAAGTTCCTTGTGGACGATAAGCGGTTCCGGTATATCATGTCCGGTTCGCTGCTGGGCGTGGAAATTGTGAATCTGAAATCTGCGCCGGTCGGCTATTTGCAGACGCTCAATATGTATCCGCTGGACTTTGAGGAGTTCCTGCAAATATTCAATGTGGGAGAGCCCGTATTGGATATGCTGCGGAAAGCTTTTACCTCCAAAACGCCTGTGGATGAAGTGATACACGACAAAATCATGAAGATGTTCAATCTCTACCTGATCATCGGCGGTATGCCCGCCGCAGTGGAGAAATACCGCACCACCGGCAATATAGACGACGTGATGGACGAGCACAGAGCCATTATCGAGCAGTATAAGCTGGATTTCACGCAGTATGAGGAAGAAAACCGCAAGCTGATTATCACGCATATCTATGAGCTTATCCCGGCGGAGCTGAACGAAAAGAACAAGCGTTCATGATAGCGGACATCAAAAAGGGTCTGCGATATGACCGAGTGGAGGACAGCTTCACCTGGCTTTGGAAGGCCGGAGTTGCCTTGGGCGTGTTCAACACAGCGAACCCACGGTGCCGCTCCTGCTGAATGAAAAGAGTACGCTGTTCAAGCTATTCCTTTCGGATGTGGGGCTGCTTACCACAATTTACGGTAAAGCCTGCAAGCTGAAGATTGTCAGCAAGGAGAAGGACATCAACAAGGGCGCTGTATATGAAAACGTGGTGGCGCAGGAGCTTCATGCCCACGGCTATCCGCTGTACTACTACAACAGCAAGAAGAAGGGTGAGCTTGACTTCGTGGTCGAGCATGTGGGCAGGCGCTCCCCATCGAGGTAAAGAGCGGAAAGGACTATGAAAAGCACTCCGCACTGGATAACGTAATGGCCGTTGAGGAATACGGCATCAGGGAAGCCTATGTTTTCACGAACGACAATGTAAAGGTAGACGGGAGGCTGACGTACTACCCCATCTATATGGTCATGTTCCTGCAAGACGACCCGATAGGTTTCATCGACATCTCCGTGGACAGGTTCAAGCTGTGAGCCGCAGTAAAGTAAGGAGCGACGCAAGAGCGACCTCAACCCACATTCTACTTCCCAAAATCGAAAAAAACTTGATTTTGGGAAGTAGAACACCGACTTAAAAGCGAAAGCGTCCCGAATCCAATGCAGGAAACGGGACGCTTTCCATAGTACCGACCCTACATAGAGCGTCCATACCGGGCGCTCTAAATTTATGCCATGAAGGAGGAGCAATATGCCGAGCAAGCTACAAACGTATATGCAGATGGCGGACGAGGCGCAGCGGCAGATCACCGGCAGCTACCGGGGCTGGACGGGCTTTCTCACCACCGCCGCAAGGCTGTACAAATACCCCTACGCCGAGCAGGTCATGATCCACGCCCAGCGTCCGGACGCCACCGCCTGCGCGGAGTACGACTTCTGGAACGAAAAGATGGGCCGGTATGTCCGCAGGGGCTCCAAGGGCATCGCCCTCATAGACAGCAGCGGCGAAAGGCCGAGGCTTCGGTATGTGTTCGACGTGTCGGACACGGGCGGCAGGGAGTTTCCAAAGAGCCGCTATCTGTGGGAATACCGGGAGGAACACGCGGACGCGGTAAGCGCCATGCTGGAAAGCCGCTACGGTGTGGACGGAAAAGGGAGGCTTCCCGACCAGCTTGAGCGCATCGC
>ENA-OQEN01000615-OQEN01000615.1-human-gut-metagenome-genome-assembly--contig:-NODE-615-length-15287-cov-3.858905_pt1 | contig 15287 bp, 14 predicted proteins | sample MGYA00242791_ERZ504627 | MGnify/ENA primary metagenome ERZ504627 (study PRJEB26092, sample SAMD00036316) | human gut metagenome | host: Homo sapiens | study: EMG produced TPA metagenomics assembly of... | reverse complement strand
CCCTCCGGTTTTGTTGTGGATTTTTCGTCACTTTCATTATACAAAATGGAGATAGCTTATGCTATTTTTATTTTGCAGATTGCCGCTAAGAATAACTCAGCGATTTAGCAACTGCGAAGTTTGAGTTATATTCCTTATAATACGATAATGTGGAGGCAGAAATCGCCATGCAATTCATGGAAGCAAGAGCGCCAAAAACGCTGGACAACAAGCAGAGCGGGCGCGTGATCGACGAGCTGCGCGAGCATATCCAGACGGGAAGCCGGATTTCTTTGATCTCTGCCGGATTCTCCATTTATGCCTATGCTGCGCTCAAAGATCGGCTGGAGGACGTGGCGGAGCTGCGGCTTTTGTTCAGCGGTTTCGATGAAGCGGAGACGTTTCGTTTCGCGGATGCAAAAGAGGAGATCGGCCTCCGTCAGAAGCTCGACCAAGCAGCCATCGCGCACGACTGCGCGGCGTGGCTGCGCGAAAAAGCCGACATCCGTGCGATGACGATGCCGGTGCAGCATATCCTGAACCTCGAACAAGGGGATGCGAGCGAGAGCATCAGCGGCTCTGTCAATTTCACGGCAGCCGGCCTCGGCATCGTGTCATCGACGACGCCGGATTACAACATTTGCCAATACGGCGAACTTCCGACGCAAAGCGCAAGCCAGTTCTTTGCCTCGCTCTGGGACAGCCCGCAGCAGGTGCAGGATGTCAAGCGCGCGTGCTTGCGGCGCTCGACGTGCTCGCCCGCGACCAGTCGCCGGAGCTCATCTATCTTTCAACGCTCTATCATGTGTTCGAGGACGAGCTTTCGGGCCTCACGGACGAGAACATCGTCAAGACGCGGACGGGTTTCCGCGACACGCGCATCTGGAACAAGCTCTTTCCTTTCCAGAAAGACGGCGTGCTCGGCGCGATCGATAAGATCGAGAAATACGGCGGCTGCATCATCGCGGACAGCGTCGGCTTCGGCAAGACGTTTGAAGCGCTTGCCATCATCAAATACTACGAGCTGCGCAACGACCGCGTGCTCGTGCTCTGCCCGAAGAAGCTGCGCGAGAACTGGACGATCTACACGCAGAACGACCGGCGCAACGAGCTCGCCGCCGATCGCTTCAACTACGATGTGCTGAATCATACCGATCTCAGCCGCGAGGGAGGAACCTCCGGCGACATCAATCTCGCGACCGTGAACTGGGGCAACTACGATCTGCTCGTCATCGATGAAAGCCATAATTTCCGCAACAACAATCCTTCCAATGACAAAGTGACGCGCTATCAGCGCCTCATGGAAGACGTCATCAAGAAGGGCGTGAAGACGCGCGTCCTGATGCTCTCGGCCACGCCGGTCAACAATCGCATGAACGACATCAAGAATCAGATCGCGTTCATCACCGAGGGCAAGAACAACGCATTTCTGCAACAGGGCATCCCGAGTATCGAGACGACGCTGCGGAGGGCGCAGCTCGTTTTCAACAAGTGGCAAGACCTCCCGGACGCGGAGCGCACGATGCAGCGTTTCGTGGACATGGTGAACCAAGATTATTTCAAGCTGCTCGACCTCGTGACGATCGCCCGCTCGCGTCGCCACATCGAAAAATATTACGATGTGAGCGAAGTCGGACGCTTCCCGAAACGCCTGCCGCCGCGCAACGAATATCCGGGCATCGACACGCAGGAAGAGTTCCCGGACATCGGCGAGATCAACAAGCGATTGCAGCGCCTGACGCTCGCGCTCTACGCGCCGATTTCCTATCTGCTGCCGGAAAAGCGCAAAGCATACGCGAAAAAATACGATGTCAAAGTCAAGACCGGCCACTCCGTCTTCCGGCAGGCCGACCGCGAGCAACAGCTCGTCGGCCTCGTCCGCGTGAATCTCTTGAAGCGCATGGAAAGCTCGATCCATTCCTTCGCGCTGACCGTGCGGAAAATTGCCGGGCGCATCGAGCACGAACTCGCCATCATCGACAAAAAGAGCGGCGTCTACGATCCCACGCTCGACATCGAAAGCCTTAATCCCGATGATCCAGAGCTCGCCGATGCAGCGTTCGGCGGCAAGGTCAAAGTGCTTTTGCAGGACATGGATCTCCTGCGCTGGCGGCAAGACCTCGCCTATGACTATGAACTCCTGACGCAGCTCCAGATTGCCGCCGAGGCCATCACTCCGGGCCGCGACCAGAAGCTCGCGACGCTTCGCGCACTTATCCGCGAGAAAATCGCGCATCCGACGAACGACGCAACCGCAAGATTTTGATTTCACAGCGTTTGCCGATACGGCAGATTACCTCTACGACCAGCTCGCGCCGCGCTCGCCGCGCATCACACCTACGCGCCAAAGTCACGGGCACGGGCGACAACCAGACGACGCTCCAAGATTTCAAGCGCCATCACATCAAGCTCTCCGACCTCAATGCGCTCTTGACGCTCTTTTCGCCGCATTCCAAGCACAAGGAAAGCAGCTATCCAGAGGTCCAAGGCGAGATCGACGTCCTCATCGCGACGGACTGCATCTCCGAGGGCCAGAACCTCCAAGACTGCGACTATCTCGTGAACTATGACATCCATTGGAATCCCGTGCGCATCATCCAGCGGTTCGGCCGCATTGACCGCATCGGCTCGCGGAGCGCGACCGTGCAGCTCGTGAATTTCTGGCCGACGAAAGACCTCGACGAATACATTGATCTCGTGGAGCGCGTGCGCGGGCGCATGGTTTTGCTCGACGTCTCTGCGACGGGCGAGGAAAATATCATCGACGAAAAAGCCCAGAAAGGCATGAACGATCTCGCGTATCGCAAGAAACAGATGGAGCAACTGAAGCATCAGTCATCGACCTCGAAGACATCTCCGGCGGCATCTCGATTACCGACCTGACGTTCAACGATTTCAAGGCGGCGCTGCGCGAAGCGCTGCCGAAGCGAGGCGCGGAGCTCGCAGCCCTGCCGCGTGGCCTCTTTGCGCTTGCGAAGATTCCAGAAGACATGAAGGGCGAGCTGACGCCCGGCGTGATCTTCGTCCTCGAGCGCGTCACGGCACAAAAAGGAACAAGCGACAATCCGCTCGCGCCCTACGCGCTCGTCTACATCACGGAGCAAGGCGATGTCCGGCTGAATGTCTTGCAAGCAAAGCAAATCCTCGACATCATGAAACGCCTGTGCCAAGGGAAGAACACGCCGGACGCTGCGCTCGTACAGGCATTTGCGCGCGAGACATCGGAGTGCCGGCACATGGAAAAATATGCAGCGCTCTTGCAGGAAGCGCTGGCAAGTCTCTCGAAAAAACATCAGGAGATGGGCATGCGCAGCCTCTTCACGCGCGGCGCGGCGACGCTCACGGGAAAGCCCAGAAGCGAAGACTACGATCTCGTCTGCTATCTGATCCTCCGAGGGAGGGACGGCCATGTGTGAAACCGTTCCGGACATCCCGGATATTTATGAGGCGATGCATCTCCCTGCTGCTGCGCGCCTCGACGAGCGGATGCCGAAGAATCTCTTTTACCAGCAGCCGAAGTTTACACGGCGCGAGGAAAAGCTCTTCGCGCAAGACATCGAGCGCATCGATCTGCGCTACGCGCTGACGCCGGAGACGACGCATCTCGCGCCCTACCGCGACGACGTGCGCGAATACGGCGACGTGCTCGTGCTCGAAATTGCTTTACGCCAAGAAACGCGGCGCGCGCGGATCGCGGAGCGTTTCTGGCAATATCTTCCGCGCCCGCAGGTGCTCGTATTTACGGCGGGCGAGCGTTACACGATTGCGATGGCGCTCGTACGAACGAATCAAGCCGACCGCACGCGCAACACCGTGGAGGAATCCTTGACGCTCGGCCCGCTCGCGGCGGATGATCCCGTCTGGCGGCAGCTCGACTACACGTCGATTCCGGCGACGGATTTTTACCAGCTCCTGCGCGGCCTCTTTGACCGGCTTAGTCAGGAGAAAGCGCGGCGCGAGCTCACGCTCACGGATGTCGATGGCAAGGCGGCACGGCAAGCGCTCGCGCGCGATGCGGAGCTTGCGCAAAAGATCGCGGAGCTGCGCGCCCAGATGAAGAAGGAACTGCCGTTCCAGCGCAAGGCGGAGCTCAACATGAAGATCAAGCGCATCGAGCAGGAACGGCGAAAAATTGGAGGCGGAAACAAGTGACGGAAATGGATGGAAAGTCGGAAGACCTCGTGAAAGACAACATCCAGGCGCTCGGGAAGCTGTTCCCGGAGGTGCTCTGCGATGGGAAGATTGATTTCCACAAATTGCAGAATCTGCTCGGGGATGCGATCGACAATGCGGGCGACCGCTACAATTTCACCTGGCACGGAAAGGACGCGGCGCTGCGTCTCTCGCAGACGCCGAGCCTCGGCACGCTGCGCCCGTGCAAGGAGGAAAGCAAGGACTGGGACACGACGCAGAATCTCTACATCGAGGGCGACAATCTCGAAGTGCTGAAGCTCTTGCAGAAAAGCTATCACGGCAGGGTGAAGATGATTTACATCGATCCTCCGTACAACACGGGCAGCGATTTCGTGTATCACGATGATTTCCGCGACAGCCTCGAAAACTACAAGCGCCTGACCGGGCAGGCCGATGACGACGGGAAGACGTACACGACGAACAGTGAGACGAGCGGACGGTATCATACGGATTGGCTGAATATGATCTATCCGCGGCTGCGGCTGGCGAGGAATCTGCTGGCGGACGATGGAGCTATTTTTATTTCCATCGATGATAACGAGCAAGGAAATTTGAAGAAAATATGTGATGAGGTATTTGGAGACGAATGTTTTATTGCTATGTTCCCATGGCGCAAAAGGACGGCAAAATCGGATGTACCGTTTGGTGTATCGCAAGATTATGAATGGGTTCTTGGGTATGCAAAAACTGATTCGTTCAGAGCTGCGGTAGAAGGGAAAGAACGGAAATACTATACGACTCCAGATTTTCCAGATAGGCCTTGGCGTGTACATGATTTAACGAAACAGACGAGTGCTGCGGAGCGTCCAAAAAGTTATTTCACGATGGTGAATCCCAAAAATGGGAAAGAATATCCTGCAAACCCCAACAGGACATGGGCGATTACAGAAGATACATTCACGCAATACTACGAAGAACATCGCATTGTTTTTCCAGGGGATTACGATTTTTTGAACTCAAAGGGGCCAATGTTCCGTTATTGGAAAGCGGACGATATGGCTAAAGCCGGAGATAAGTTTGGGAAAATTGCTGTCAGTACAAAATTTCCTGATGATGTTGGAATGTCACAAGATGGCACAAAATCAATTACAGAGCAATTCGAGAAAAAAGTGTTTTCCTTCCCGAAACCTGTTACGTTAATCGATTTCTTCATCAAAATCATGGATGACCCAAATGCATTGATTCTTGATTTCTTTTCTGGTTCGGCAACAACGGCTGAAGCTACTATGAAAAGGAATGCTGAAGACAATGGAACAAGAAGATTTATTTTAGTTCAGTTGCCAGAAAAATGCGCAGAGGCTCTGAACCTGCAAACGCAGGTATAACAATTTGTGCGAAATCGGCAAAGAGCGCATTCGCCGTGCAGGTCAGTCTATCGTGGACGGCTGTGCGGGGGGGGCGGACACGCTCGACGTAGGTTTCCGCGTTTTCAAACTTGATACCTCGAATTTGAAGAAGTGGCAGCGACAACAGACGGGGGCAATCTCGAGCAGACGCTCATGGAATCTGTCAGCAATATCCTGCCCGACCGTACGGAGGAGGATTTGCTCTACGAGATCATCCTGAAGATGGGCTTCGACCTTTCGTGGCCGATCGAGACACGCGATGTCGGTGGCGTGCAGGTGTTTGTCGTTGCAGCCGGCGCGCTTTTCATCTGCCTCGCTGACAATATCACGCCGACCGTCGCCGAGGGCATGGCGCAGCTGCATCACGAGCTGGCGCCGGAGGTCTGGAAAGTCGTCTGCCGCGATACGGGCTTCCGCGATGATGCCGCGAAGGTGAACGTCCGTGAAATCCTCAAAGCCGAAGGGCTCGACGATGCGGCGTTCGTGACCGTTTGAGGGGGCGTGCCAGATGGGAATGAAACTCCAATTTGACGCCGGCCTCGACTACCAGCAAGCCGCCATCGCTTCCGTCGTCGATCTCTTCGACGGGCAGCAGCGCAAGACGAATCTCTTCACCGTTGACCCGCAGCTCGCCATGACGCGCCTCGACGAGACGCCGCAGGGCATCGGCAACCGGCTCGAACTCTCCACGGACGACGTGCTCGAAAATCTCAAGAAAGTGCAAATGCGGAACGGCCTCGCGCCGTCCGAGGACATCGGCACGGGGCTCGACTTCGATATCGAATGGAGACCGGCACCGGCAAGACGTACGTCTACCTGCGCTCACTGCTCGAACTCCATCAATCCTACGGCTTCACGAAATTCATCATCGTCGTGCCGAACCTCGCCATCAAAGAGGGCGTCTGGAAATCCATCGAGATCACGCGCGACCATTTTGCGAACCTCTACGACCACCTGCCGTATGATGCATTCGTCTACGACAGCGCGAAACTCAACGAAGTCCGCTCTTTTGCGACGAGCGACACCGTGCAGATCATGGTCATCAACATCGACGCTTTCCGCCGCAGCTTCACCGATCCGGCCGCAGAAAACAAGGCAAATATCATCCACCGCGCCAACGACCGGCTGAACGGCCGCAAGCCCATCGAGCTCATCGCCGCCACGCATCCCATCGTCATCATCGACGAGCCGCAGTCCGTCGATACGACGCCGAAGTCGAAAGAGGCCATCGCATCGCTCTCGCCGCTCACTATCTTCCGCTACTCCGCGACGCACGTCGAGCATCATCACCTCATTTACAAGCTCGACGCGAAGGACAGCTACGAGCTCCAGCTCGTCAAGCAAATCGAAGTCCAGAGCTTCCAGACGAAAGACGCGAATAACACGGCCTATCTGCGCCTCGTCTCCGTCGATTACAAGAAGCACGCTGCGCGCATCGAAATGGACGTGCGCGGCAAGAGCGGCGTCCAGCGCAAAGTCGTCACCGTCCACGCGGGCGATGACCTCTATGAAAAATCGAAAGGCCGCGACGTCTACGACGGTTTCATCGTCAATGACATCGACGGCACGCCCGGCGCGGAATACGTCGATTTCACCGGCAATCCCGCCGTCCTCCATCCGGGCGAAGCCATCGGCGCGATGGATGATCTGACGCTGAAACGCAATCAGATCATGGAGACGATCCGCTCGCATCTCGACAAGGAACTCCAACTGCTCCCGATGGGGATCAAGGTGCTGTCGCTGTTCTTCATCGACAAGGTGGCGAATTATCGCATCTACGACGCGAACGGCGAGAAACAGCCGGGGCCGTATGCGAAGATGTTCGAGGCGTGCTATCGTGACCTCATCCAGCACGAACGGTACAAGCTGCTCCGCATCCGCTTTCACGGCGAGCAGAACCTCGACAATATCAGCGACGTTCACGACGGCTATTTTTCCGTGGACAAGAAAGGCCACGCGAAGGACACGAGCGGCAAGACGCAGGGCGACGATGATGCCTACACGCTCATCATAAAGACAAGGAACGCTTGCTTTCCATGGAGACACCGTTGCGCTTCATCTTCTCCCACTCGGCGCTGCGCGAGGGCTGGGACAATCCGAACGTCTTCCAGATTTGCACGTTGAATGAGACGACGAGCACCGTGAAGAAGCGGCAGGAGATCGGGCGTGGCCTGCGCCTCTGCGTCGATCAGAACGGTGTCCGCCGCCACGGTTTCGAGATCAATACGCTGACCGTCATGGCGAACGAAAGCTATGAAGAATTTGCTGACCGTCTGCAAAAGGAATATGAGGAAGACGGCGTGCGCTTCGGCGTGCTCGAGCCGCAGGATTTCGCGGCGATTCCTGTCACGGACGAGGACGGAAGCGTCCAGCCGCTTGGTGTCGCGGAGTCGAAAGCCATTTACGCCGCGATGCAGCAGAGCGGCTACATCGACAAGCACGGCGTCATCCAAGACACGATGCGCACGGCACTCGCGGAGAACCGCCTCCAGCTGCCACTCGAAGCCGAGCCGCAGCGCGAGGACATCGTGCGCATCGCGAAGAAAGCGGCAGGCAAGCTCGCCGTCCGCAAGAAGGAGAACCGCCAGACGTTGCGCCTTCGCAAAGGCGTCCTGCTCTCACCGGCGTTCCAAGAGCTTTGGGAGCGCATCAAGTGGAAGACGACGTATCATGTGGACTTTGACAGCCGGAAGCTCGTCTCTGAAATCGCGCGACGCATCCAGAACGAGCTGACCGTCCCCGCGCCGAAGCTCATGCTTTCGACGGCGCTGCTCTCCGTCAGTGAAGCGAGCATCGACGCGACGGAGACGGGCTACGTCAATCGCGGTCGCATCGCAAGCGCCGGTCCGCTGCCGGACATCGTGACGTACCTCCAGAACGAGACGAACCTCACGCGCAAATCCATCGTGGACGCGCTCGTGCAATCGAAGCGGCTGCATCTTTTCCGCAAGAATCCGCAGGTCTTCATGGATGGTGTCGCGAAAATCATGAAGGACGTCATGCAGGGCATGATCGTCGATGGCATCAAGTACACGCGGATCGGCGACGATGCGTTTTATGCGCAGGAACTGTTCGAGAAGGAAGAGCTGACGGATACCTCGAACAGAACATGGTCGAAAGCAGCCATTCGCTCTACAACTACGTCATTTATGACAGCGACAACGAGAAGGGCTTTGCCCAGGCATTCGAGCACAACAACGCGATCGAGCTCTACGCGAAGCTGCCGGACTGGTTCAAGATCGACACGCCGCTCGGCTCGTACAATCCCGACTGGGCCGTTGTCGTGAAAGACGACGCCGGCGAAAAGCGCCTGTACCTCGTCGTCGAGACGAAAGGCAACACCGCCGAAAACGCGCTGCGCCCGACGGAAAGCGCGAAAATCAAATGCGGCCAGGCACATTTCAAGGCGCTCGGCGAAGATGTCGATTTCAAGAAGACAAGCAACTTCCATGATTTGATGGAAGAGATTGGAGAAGACGCATGAAAGCAGGAAATTTCCTGCTGTTGCAGGATTTTATCGGACTCAACAAAGTCATTTTCCAAATCCCGGTCTACCAACGCAATTACGATTGGTCGGAGGATAATGTCAAACGCCTCCTCGATGACCTGAAGACGATCATCGACACGGGCGAGAAGCATTTCCTCGGCACGATCGTCTATCTGCCGCATGATGACGACGATGACGAAGTGCTGATGCATGAGTACATCATCATCGACGGCCAGCAGCGCTTGACGACCGTGATGCTGATTTTGAAAGCGTTGATGGATCTCGCGGCCTCGGGTGCGCAGGACACGCATGACGACATCAACGACAACTACCTCCACAATCGGAACTGCAAGCCGGAGTATCGCGTCAAGCTGCGCCCGAGCCGCGAAGACCGCAATCAGCTCGGCCTCCTGCTGAAAGATGATTGGGAGGAAATGGATCAGGAAAGCCACATCTATCTGAATTACCAGCTCATCCGCAAGCGGCTGGCCTCGCTGATCGAGAGCGGCATTCGTCCGGGGAAAATTCTCGTGGCGCTCGGCAAGCTCGAAATGGTCTTCATCCAGCTCAAAGAGGGCGTCGATGATCCGCAGATCATTTTCGAGAGCATCAACTCGACTGGCCTCGCGCTGTCGAACGCCGACCTCATCCGCAATTTCCTGCTGATGAGTGACCGCGACCAAGAGCGTCTTTACGAAGAATACTGGGTGCCGATCGAAAAAGCGCTGAAGCATGGCACGAACTATTCGAACCTCAATCTGTTCTTCGTGCAGTACATCGTCTATCGCACGAATGCGCCGGTGACGGAGGGCAATCTGTATGTGCGCTTCGTGAAGCTCTTTCATTCGCAAGGCTATACGCACGAATCCTGCTTGCAGGAGCTCAAATATTTCGCGGAAATTTTCAAGAGCTTCGTCTACGACGGCGACGACTATCCGGCAGAGGTCACGAAATACCTGCGCGGCATCCGCCTCACAAAGAAGACGACGGCCTACCCGTTCCTGCTCCATGTCTTCGACGACTACGCGAAGAACGTCATGGATGCGAAGACGCTCGGCAAGGTCGTGCGGCTCGTCTTCATCTACCTGCTGCGCCGCTCGGTCTGCGGCGTGCCGTCGAACTCGCTGCGCGGCTTCTTCACGTATCTCTACGCGCGCGTCTTCAAGGTGGAGAGCAACAAAAAGAAATACTATGCGGCGCTGAACAAGTTCCTGTTCACGCTGACGACGCGCGACGTGATGCCGTCCGACACGGAGTTCGAGCGCGCGCTGAATCACGGCAACATCTACAGCAACCTGCCGACGTGCAAGTTCCTTCTGATGGATCTCGAGAACGGCGACGGCAAAGAGACGCTGAACCCGGATGACATGACGATTGAACACATCATGCCGCAGACGCTCGGCTCGGAGTGGCAGCACATCTCACCGGCAGAGCACGAGGAATATCTCCATGTCCTCGGCAATTTGTCCGTGACAGGATACAATTCGGAGCTGTCGAACAAGAGCTTTGCGGAAAAGAAAAAGATCATCCGAGAAAACTCAAAAGCCGTCGTCCTCAACGGCGACGTCTGGGACAAGGACGAGTGGACGATCGCCGACATCCAAGCGCGTGGACGCCGCCTCGCAGCGATGGCGATGGAACGCTACGCCGTCAGAGAGATCAAGGACGACAGCATCAACTTCGAGTATCTGGAAACCATCGACCTCGCACATGGCGATGAAGTCACGAACAAGCGCTTGGCCGGTTTCCGTCTGGGCGGCAGCACGTTCGGTCAGAATACGTTCATAGGGATGCTGATCGATGTCGTGAAAATGCTCGACAAGCGGAATCCCGGCGTGCTCGAAAAACTGGCGGAAGCAGATTATGTCTATAGCCTCATGCGAGCTACAGCACTCTCAGCGAAGAAAAAGAAAAATCAAAGACGCCTTCCGCACGGAAATCAAGCCGGGCATCTACCTCAACACGCACTACAGCGCAAGAGGTGTCATGGCCTGCATCGCTTCGCTGATGGAAGCGTTCGACGAGGACGAAAGCGACTTCTCCATCTTCGTCATCGCAGCGAGAGCAGCGAGGCGGAGAATGAGAGGAAGACGACGAAGATGAAAACGAAGACGCTGCGGAGGAAGAGTGAATGATCGGGGATTCATCAAATGATTGATAAAGAAATGACCTTGTTAGACGAAGACGGTGGACAATATATCACGCAAAAACTTTTATGGCGAGCGAAGAACGAAGAAGCTTATTTAACGACGGACGGTCATATTGCTGTCCTGTACCATGCACCAGAAGATCTTCGAGACGTCTATCTTTCACGTTTTTATTCGCTCGCTCATACACGATCTCTTGCACCTGTACTTCTGCCAGAAGCGATTCTTTCCGTACCGAATACAGGATATATCACAACACCAAAAAAGAATATGCATCTCTGGAGCGATGAAATCAAACCGGAAGAGATGTCCGTTGAGGATTACGAAGATTGGCTGGCCGAACGAGGCGGCCTTATGGCACATTACGAAATTGCAAATTCCCTCTTGCACGGACTTATGACATTGCATTGCGAAGGACGTATCATAGGAACGCTTCATCCTGAAGAACTCGGCATCGAAGATGAAACGCACCAAGTTGTTTTTTTACGTGCGGACGGCCTGATGCAGCTTTCTTCTTGGCATGATGAAACATCTGCACGCAATACGGTTGAAGAAAATCTCCACGTATTGCCGATTTTGCAATCTCTTTTGTTTCCATGGCCTCTGGATGAAAATCAGGAAACGGAAATAGGAGATCAGGAGAATGAAGAAGACGATGTGTCAATAGATGCGTACTTAACAGATGAATTACGCACATTGTTATTTCCTGAGATATCACCAGAGCGAGCGCCTAATCTTCCCATTTCCCTCGCAGAGCTTTCTACTGCTTGTGAACGTGCAATGCAACAACTGCAATGTTGCCCAAGTTGTGAGACGTGGTATTTTTCAAATGCTGGTCAGACGAATGAATGTCCAACATGCGGGTGGCCAGAAGAATCATCGGCTGGAGCACGACTTTGTATGCAGATTCAGCCAACGAAGCATTATTCGCTGCAAATGAAAACTCAAGGGGTAATGCCATTGATCTTCCACCCCATACATGGATTTTTTCTCACGGAAATCAGAAACTCGACATTCGTCCATTCCTTCCGCAAGCAATTCCCGTAGACAAACTTACGCCACTCGTTTCTATCGAACTGCGATCGGATGGAACCATTTGGCTTGTGAATGAGACACAAAAACCACTTCTGCACGAGCAAACAACGAATAAAAAGGATTTGGTCTGGCCGGGGGAAAAACCTGTCCAGCTGGTACGCCATGAAAGTCATATCGAATTTCCAGAGCTTCCGCTCTCCGTTGATGGAGAAGAGATCGCTCGAACAAAAATTTGGATGGAAATTGAATGAGGATGAAGAACGATGAAGACAAGAGATATTGATTTTGGTGAACGCAGAAGCGCGAACCTGCAGCCAGAGGAGGAACTTAAGACTGAGGAAGAACGTGCATTGCGTGAACACATGACAGGATTCCGTTTTTTCCATGAAAAACTCCTTCTGTTTTACAAAAATGGTGACAAAGAAGCAAGTTTGACGTTGAGCGCAAAAACACGATTCGATCGTGAGATGCTTCAAGACCTCGAACAAGCATCGAAACGTTCTGTAATCTCCTTGCGCAATGCGTCAAAAAACAACGTATTGATTGAAATTCGGACGTTACAGAATTGAAAGAATATGCTGCTGCACCGCTTTCAATTTCGCTTGATGAGGATTTTCGTATCGAAGCGATGAACCTTGTGAATCTGGATAGTCGTAATCCCGTGAAATTCATGGAGGAAGAATTTGTCTGTGAAGGACGAATTTTCGTTCAACCAGTAAAAAAGGATGATGTTCATGGCCGTCTGCTCGGGCGCCATTACGTTTGTGAAGTGACATATGATCCGAAAACGGCAACGGTGCGCGCACTACGCCTAAAGAGAAAGTTCCGCCAACAGGTTGAGCATATTCCTGCAATCCGCATGGTAACGGGTAAAATTAAATTCGTCGATGGCACAGCTGCACTACGCGATGAAGCGCGTGCCCTCTATGAAACGAACCGCGATGTCAATCAAGAATTCGAAGACATCTGGAATGCATATAATGATGCAGAAAAAGCAGGAGCCATTGACGAGACAAACGAGCTCGGTGCCATTGCGTATCGTGTTGTGAGTGAGACCCCTCACATCCAGCTCCGTCTTGCGCGTGAGATGACATCATCGAAGGATGTATTTCTTCATTCGTCGCAGGGATATGCCGTATGTGCACAAACGTCTTTCGATGAGGTACGCCGTACGTTGGAACGAAAGGCCACAGCTATACAGCAGCAATTGAAAAAGGCGGAAGACGCAAAATCTGATGAAAAAAAGAACCGTCCAGCAGATGAAAAAGAGGATGTGACAACAGTTAACATCCTCGATGCTCTTTCAAAAGAAAGAAAACCAATTATTTTTCTTTCGAACGAAGTTTCTTGGAATGCAAAAGAAAAGTTGTTAACGGTTGTCCTAGATCGGAGCATGGAACCTCCGCAGATTCCGCGAATGGGATATATTTTTGCCTCGTATGGCGGTTCGCGCATCATGATTGACCGTCGTAAACGGGCTTATGAAGACATCCAAGCAGAGCGTGCCGCCATGCCAGGATTGCGCAATATCATCGGTAGCGGTCAACCGCTTGACCGTGAGGGTGTGCAGCGAAAAAAAGTCGTAAACCGCAACCTTTTGAAAAAAATCTTTGGCGACACGAGCACCCATTTCACAGAAAAACAGATGGAAGCCATTGATATCGCAATCAATACACCTGATATCGCTATCATCCAAGGACCTCCGGGGACGGGTAAGACGACGATCATCCGTGCTATTGTCGAGCGACTGCATGAACTCCATTCGGATGACCTGCGCATCCTCATCTCTTCGACACAACACGAAGCTGTCGACAATGCGATTCGCGGCATGAAACATTGTGGCTTGCTCCTATTCGCATCCAAAACGGACGAGGTAAAGCCGTGCGCGGAGACCAGCAGAACAAAGCCGCTTGGCTCGCCGGACTCACGGAAGCATGTGATGCCATCCTCAAAGAAGCACCAGAGAATAAAAATCTCCTACGCCACCGCCACATCTACCAACTCCTTGAAAAAATCCGCCGAGAGGGAGTCGTAAATCTCGAAGCCTGCGAAGGAGAAATCAAAGAACTACAACAAGAAATGCAATCTCTCGGTTATGATGAGAGTATCATCGACCGCATCCATGCATTGCAGGAGCGCTTTATCGAAGTACGTCATGGAGCAGAGGACAGCGCCGAAGACGATGACCGTCTCGCCTCTTTGCTTTCCGCACAATGCCGTACGTCGGAGGAATTTTTGCAGCAAGGACCGAAAGAGCTCATCCGGCTACAAACGTATCTTCAATTTCTCGATGAATCACAAAAGTGTCGGATGGAACCTCTCATCCAAAGTGATTGGATGCCGTTACGCTATGCACGCGGAAAGAAGCATCCAGAGGAATTTCAAGTGCAGTTCAATGCTTTCCGTGCTGATATCGATCGTATGATTTCAGTTGTTACCGGTCCTTCGGAAGATCCTGCCGTACAAGAGCTTAGCCGTACGCTTGCAAAAGTGCTCGACGAAGTTAAATCCTATGTAGACGGCCTTGCCGGAAAACAACGGACGGTCTACGATGTTCTTTGGGATTTTCGTGATGCCATTGGAAACCCGAGCTGCATCGAGCAAGTTCTTGCCAAATACTCGAAAGTCAAGGCCGCGACGTGCCAACAAGCTGCACTTCACTTTTCCAAACGTGGAGGATTCCTTGAGCAAAGCTCTGACGTGACGTACCACTATGTCATTATCGATGAGGCAGCACGCTCGAATCCGCTCGACCTCTTGATTCCTATGGCTCGTGGTCAACGTGTCATTCTCGTCGGCGACCAGAACCAGTTGCCGCATATGTTAGAACCAGATGTCACAGAAAAAGTACTCGATCTGTATGATCCTGATGAACGTAAGCATAAAGAATCACTTCTCCGGGAATCCCTGTTCCAACGTCTCTACCGCCAATTACAAGAACAGAACGGTGTACGTCGCGTCACGATGCTCGAAGATCAATACCGTATGCATCCCGTCATCGGAGATTTTGTAAGCTCGTGCTTTTATGATGGAAAGCTTCGCTCAAAAGCGACAGAAGAATCGAAGGCACACAATCTTGGGATTTTTGACGACAAACCT
>ENA-OQEN01000613-OQEN01000613.1-human-gut-metagenome-genome-assembly--contig:-NODE-613-length-15353-cov-3.143570_pt1 | contig 15353 bp, 15 predicted proteins | sample MGYA00242791_ERZ504627 | MGnify/ENA primary metagenome ERZ504627 (study PRJEB26092, sample SAMD00036316) | human gut metagenome | host: Homo sapiens | study: EMG produced TPA metagenomics assembly of... | reverse complement strand
CGGGATTATGCAACCCCGAACAACTCTGCCAGCTTATCTTCCTTCAGATTGCTTCCGATGACACAAAGCTTACCTGTGTAATCAGCTGCGCCCTTACGGATCTCATATTCGCCCGGTGTCAGGTCGAAGTGAATCCACTCGCCGTCCGTATTTGGAACAATACCCTTGGCACGCAGATGATACCATATTCGTCTGCGTTGTCAGCCAGTGTCTTCAGGATCTGTTCCATATCGGCATCTGCAAACTTCTTAGCAGTCTCCTTGCCCCAGCTTGTAAATACCTCATCTGCATGATGATCATGATGGTGGTCATGGTCGTGGCAGCCACATGTACATCCAGGTCCATGCTCGTGATGGTCGTGATCATGATGATGCTCGTGTTCCTCATGCTCGTGATCATGATGATGTTCATGCTCCTCATGCTCGTGATCATGATGATGTTCATGCTCCTCATGGTCATGATCGTGATCGTGGTGATGATGCTCTTCCTCATGCTTTCTTGCAATCTCAACTGCCTCTTTGATCAGCTTATCGAGCGTATTTGCATGTTCCATCGCATCCAAGATTACCTTACCGTCGATGTCATCCCAAGGTGTTGTGATAATGGCTGCATCCTTGTTATGCTCACGCAGCATAGCAACTGTATCGTTTACCTTCTTCTCCGGTACATTCTGTGTACGGGAAAGTACAATCGTTCCAGCACTTTCTACCTGGTTGTTGAAGAACTCACCGAAGTTCTTCATATACATCTTGCACTTTGCCACATCAACAACGGTTGTTGCACTGTTGATTACAACATCCGCATCCTGCTTTGCATCTTCAACTGCCTTCATAACATCTGACAGCTTACCAACACCGGATGGCTCGATGATTACACGATCTGGTGCATAATCCACGATTACCTTCTTCAATGCTGTACCAAAATCTCCAACAAGGGAACAGCAGATACAACCGGAATTCATCTCTGTGACTTCCACACCTGCATCCTTCATGAAACCGCCATCAATACCGATCTCACCAAATTCATTCTCGATCAATACAAGCTTCTCACCCTGATATGCCTCGGCAATCAGTTTCTTAATCAATGTTGTCTTGCCTGCACCTAAAAATCCTGAAAGAATATCAATCTTTGTCATCTCTATTGCCTCCTAAAAATTATTTCTATTTTTGTCAACTTTATATAATAGCACATTTCTATTATTTTTTCCATATGCTATACATCCTTATTCTTCAAAGTCACTTCCATCTGGTCAAACGGAATCTCGATTCCCTGCGCATCAAATGCATATTTGATTGCTTCCTGTATCTCCCATTTTGCCTTCCAGTAGTTCTCTGTCGCAACCATACAGCGGACACCCATCTTGATGCTGCTGTCCCCGAAGGAATCCACGAACACATCGACTTCCTTCGTCTTATCATAATACTGGTTCTCCGTCACAACCTGATACAGCGTATCCTTCACCTTTTTCAGATCAGAATCATACGCAACGCCGATTGAGATATCCAGTTTTCTTATTCCTGCTGCTGTCACATTGACAAGCGAATGGGATGTAATGTTTCCGTTCGGAATCACAATGATCCGGTTATCGTATGTCTGCAGCTTCGTGTAGAAAATGTCGATCGACACGACCGTACCTTCACACTGCTTGTCGTTCTCAATGATATAATCCCCGACACGGAACGGCTTGAGTATCAGGATCAGCACACCGCCTGCGAAGTTTGCCAGACTACCCTGTAGCGCAAGACCGATTGCTAAACTGGCAGTACCAAGAATCGTAACTAACGATGTCACCTGAAATCCGACAATAGATGCAGCCGTGATAAATACGATAGCATAAAAAGTGAATTTAATCAGCGATAACAGAAAAGATGCAACACTTTCCTCCATGTTTGATTTCTTGAAGGATTTGCGTATCATCTTCACGATCAGCTTCGACAGCTTCATGCCGATATACATACATATAATTGCAAGTACTAACTGAAACCCTTTATTTAACGCCCAGTCTCCAAGCTTGCTCAGATACTCTTCGATCTTGGACGATTCAATGTCTTTGATGTCTTCCAATCAAGTCCCTCCTTTTTATGTTCATATAAGTAAATATTCATTTATCCATAAAACTTCACAGGCTGCCCTTCTCACGAAGGACAGCCCGTTTCATCTTAATTATTTGCCAATTTTCTTCTTGAATACGCTGATAGAAAGTGGTGGTACTGTAACGGAGATATAATGTTCCTGTCCGTCACACTCTGCTTTCTTCGCCTGTTTCACTGTCTTGTTATTTCTGCCCTCGCCACCATAACGGTTGTTATCGCTGGAGAAAATCTCCTGCCATCTTCCGCCGGATGGAGTAGCAAGCTTGTATGCTTTGTGTTCCATCGGTGTGAAGTTACAGATGATCAAAAGCGTATCGCTCTCCTTCTTACCTTTTCTAACATAAGAAAGAAGGCTTGTATTTGCACTATTACAGTTGATCCATGTGAATCCTTCCGGTGAAGAATCAAGCTCATACAATGCAGGTTCCGTCTTGTAAAGTTCATTCAACTCTTTAACGTACCCCTGCATAAATACATGTGCATCAAACTCGAACAGTGACCAGTCTACTTCCGCATTCTCGTTGAATTCCGTAAACTGCGCAATCTCCTGTCCCATGAACAAAAGCTTCTTGCCCGGATGCGTCATCATATACCCATATGCCACACGCAGATTCGAGAATTTGTCTTCGTATCCGCCCGGCATCTTCGCAATCATAGATCCTTTCTCATGAACAACCTCGTCATGGGAAAGTACGAGAATAAATTTCTCGCTGTATGCATATACCATACTGAACGTCAGATCGTTGTGATGATATTTGCGGTACAACGGATCAAGCTTCATATAGTTCAGGAAATCATTCATCCATCCCATATTCCACTTGTAATCAAATCCAAGTCCGCCAGCCTCAACCGGATGCGTCATCATCGGCCATGCGGTTGACTCCTCCGCAATCATGATAACTCCCTTGTGCAGTTCATGCATCTTGCTGTTTAATTCCTTAATGAAATCAATCGCTTCGAGATTCTCATTGCCACCATAGATGTTCGGCAGCCACTCACCATCGCCACGTCCATAATCCAGATACAACATGGATGCGACCGCGTCAATCCGGATACCATCAATATGATATTTCTCCGCCCAGTAAAGAGCATTCGCAACTAAGAAATTCCGGACTTCATTGCGTCCGTAATTGTATATATATGTCCCCCAGCGTGGATGTTCCCCACGCTTAGTCCTCATGCTCATAAAGTGCTGTGCCATCAAATCTGCCAAGTCCATGCTCATCCTTCGGAAAATGTGCCGGAACCCAGTCTAAGATCACGCCGATTCCCTTGCTATGCAGATAATCAACAAAATACATAAAATCTGCCGGTGAACCATAACGGGAGGTCGGTGCATAATATCCGGTTACCTGATAGCCCCAGGACGGATCATACGGATGCTCCATGATTGGCATCAACTCGACATAATTATAATTCATCATCAACAGATAATCTGCAAGCAGGCTCGCAATATCGCGATAATTGAAAAACTCTCTGCCATCGGTCGGACGCTTCCAGGAACCAAGATGCATCTCATAGATTGCCATCGGCTGTGCGTCTGTATCTTTCGTCTCCCGCTTCTCCATCCATGCGGTATCTTTCCACTTATAGGAAATATCCACGATACGGGATGCATTTGCCGGACGGACCTCGCTGCTGAACGCATATGGATCACTCTTCATGAATACCTGTCCGGACTTCGCCTTGATCTCATACTTGTATATCTCGCCAACGAGCTTACCCGGGATAAACAACTCATAAATACCGGAATAATCCAACTTCCGCATCGGATGCCGTCTGCCATCCCAGTTATTGAAATTACCAACCACCGATACTCGGTCTGCATTCGGTGCCCATACAGCAAACAGTACACCTTCCACACCATCCACGGTCATTGGATGTGCACCCATCTTCTCATAGATGCTATAATGTTTTCCCTCATTGAACAAACTGATATCAATCGGATCAATTACCGGTTCGAACACGTACGGATCAAAATATGTCACTTCGTCACCATTGTCAAACCGGACGTTCAATTTATATTCAAATGGTTTCTTATCTTTTATAACCACAGAGAAAAAACCCGGCACACGCTCCGATACAAGCGTGTACTTCTTCTTCGTGGATACCTCAATGGCATTCACAACCTTTGCCCCCGGCAGATATGCATTGATATACAGATCATCGATACACTCATGCATACCAAGAATATGATGCGGGTTGTTATGAATACCCTGGACCAAAGCATCGACTTCCATCCAGTTTATAGCAAAAATTGCTTTTCTTTTGGACATGTCAAATGTGTCTCCTCTCTACAATTTATGAATGAAGATTCCACTTCTTAGCTTTGGTTCAAACCAGGTTGACTTCGGTGGCATCAACCGTTTTGCATCAGCAACCGCAAAAAGCTCCTCAATTGATGTCGGATACATCGAAAATGCAAGCTTCATATCACTGTTTGCACGTCGTTCCAACTCCGCAAGACCGCGGATTCCTCCGATAAAATCGATTCTTTTATCGGTTCTCGGATTTTCAATTCCAAGAATCGGTGCAAGGAGATGATCCTGTAAAATTGAAACATCAAGTCCATCCACCGGATCTTCAGATAGTATATGTGATTTTGCACGCAACTTATACCAGATACCATCCAGATACATGCCAAAGGCTGCCTTTTCTTCCGGCTGATATGCTTCCGTAACCGCTTCTACTTCGAAATCTGCCTTGACCGCATCTATAAATGCATCCGCAGTATACCCATTCAAATCATGTACAACACGATTGTATGGCAGGATTTTCAGCTGATCATGCGGAAACAGAACCGACAGGAAATAATTGTATTCTTCCTCTCCGGTATGGTTCGGATTTGCATTTCTGCGTTTGATTCCAACTTTGACCGCTGACGCTGCACGATGGTGTCCATCTGCAATGTAGATCTGTGACATCTCAGAAAATACATGCTCAATTGCCGCAATATCCGCTGCATCTGTTACCAGCCATACGCGATGTGTAATTCCATCCTCTGAGACAAAATCGTTCTCTGCCGGACGCGCCTTAATCTTCGTTACAATTGCATCAATCGCAGCCTGTGCCCGGTACGCAAGAAAGATCGGACCTGTCTGTGCATCACATGTATCCACATGTGTAATACGGTCAATCTCTTTATCTTCCCGTGTATTCTCATGCTTCATGATGACACCGGACTCATAATCCTCAATGGATGCACATGCCACAATTCCGGTCTGGGATCTTCCATCCATCACAATCTCATACAGATAATACATCGGGACTTTATCTTCCACATAGTCACCGCGCCCGATCATATCGTCCAACAGTTCCTTTGCCTTTTCATACACACATGGTGCATAGGTATCCACGCTGTCATCAAACGCGGTCTCTGCCCGGTCAATACGGAGGAAGGAAAGCGGTTTTCCTTCTACTTCTTTTTTGGCTTCTTCCCGGTTATATACATCATATGGCAACGCTGCCACTTCACTGACAATTTCTCTTCTCGGTCTATACGCTTTAAATGGTTTAATGATTGCCATGTATCTTCTCCTCTAATTATCAGCTCTGTCTATTCTGACAGCTTATCCACGAATTGCCTTTACCGCCGCATCGATGGACTTCTTATACTCTTCCTCGGAAGAATTGTTGAATACAAACAACTCCGGAATATTGTCCGGCTGCTTGAAATTCTGTGTTGCAATATACTCATCCCAATGTGCAAGCTTCCATGCATCACGGTCAGATGCACGCTTGATCATACGCTCGTGGCATACTTCAACATCTGTATGTACCCATACTACAAATAATTCTGCATCCTTTTCCTTTAATTTTGCACGCAGATTGTCAAGATATTCGTTATCACGGATCTCTTCTGTGAACGGGGCATTGATCAAAACTGTGTCGTTGTACTCCAATGCTTCAAATGCAAAATCAAGGACTGCATAATACTCATAATCACGAATCTCTCTCTGGAAGAAATCAGATGAACGATTGTACTCTTCGCCAGCCACCTTGAAAATCTGCTTGGACAATACAATCAGGGTATCCTTGTCCAGATATACGCAGTTTGGAAGTGCTTTTGCAAGCTTACGGGAAATAAATGTCTTGCCACAGGCTGGTGGTGAAGTTACTAAAATCAATTTCTTCATGGTTGGTGCCTCCTATATATGTACATAAAAATTCTCTATATGTTCTACCTCTGTATGCAACGCATACAACAAGAACCTAATTATTTCAATTTTACCACAAAAGAAAAGAACAAACAAGCTTTTCCATTCTGTTTCGTCATGAAAAATGTCTGTTTGTCCTTTTTCTTAATTTTATTTACCTGCTACGCAATCGCGCAAATTACTTCTTTGTAATGTAACCCTGTGCTTTGAGAAGCTCTGCACATAATACAGCACCACCGGCAGCACCACGAACGGTATTATGAGAAAGTCCAACGAACTTCCAGTCATAGACAGAATCCTCACGGATACGTCCAACAGAGATACCCATGCCGTTCTCATAATCTACATCCAGAGTAACCTGTGGACGATTATCCTCTTCCATATAACGGATGAACTGCTTTGGAGCGCTTGGAAGTTCAAGCTCCTGTGGAACACCCTTGTAAGACTCCAGCTTCTCGATGAGCTGTTCCTTCGTCGGGTTCTTCTTGAACTTAACGAATACGGCAGCTGTATGTCCGTTCAATACAGGCACGCGAATACACTGGCATGTGATAACCGGGCTTGTCGCCGGAACGATCTCACCCTTCTCCTCATCGATATGTCCCCAGATACGGAGTGGCTCTTTTTCGGATTTTTCTTCCTCACCACCGATAAATGGGATGATATTGCCAACCATTTCCGGCCAGTCCTTGAATGTCTTTCCTGCTCCGGAGATTGCCTGATAGGTTGTTGCAACAACCTCGTATGGTTCAAATTCTTTCCATGCTGTAAGCACCGGTGCGTAAGACTGGATCGAGCAGTTTGGCTTTACAGCTACAAATCCTCTTGTTGTTCCAAGGCGCTTCTTCTGGAACTCGATGACCTTCATATGCTCCGGGTTGATCTCCGGAACTACCATCGGTACGTCCGGTGTCCAGCGGTGTGCACTGTTGTTTGAAACAACCGGTGTCTCTGTCTTTGCGTATGCATCCTCGATTGCCTTAATCTCGTCCTTCGACATATCAACGGCACTGAATACAAAATCAACGGTAGAAGCAACCTCTTCTACTTCGTTTACATTGTGTACGATCAGCTTCTTAACAGCTTCCGGCATCGGTGTATCCATCTTCCAACGGTCACCAACTGCCTCCTCATATGTCTTGCCTGCACTACGTGGGCTGGCTGCGACTGTCACAACCTCAAACCATGGATGGTTCTCAAGAAGTGCAATAAATCTCTGTCCAACCATACCGGTTGCACCAAGAATACCTACCTTTAACTTATCACTCATTTTATTATCCTCCAACTCCTGTTTACTGAATTACACGTACTTTCAATACGCCATCGATACTTGAAATAGACTTTACAGTATCTTCATCTGCCTTCTCAGAAATATCAAATACCGAGTAAGCATAATCACCCTTTGACTTGCTTACCATGTCAGATACATTGATGCCCTTGGAAGCAAATGCACCAGTAAACTGCGTGATCATATTCGGAATATTCTTGTGACATACACAAACTCTTGCTGCTTCCGAACACTTGCCGGCATCGCAGGCGGATAGTTTACGGAATTTTTGATATTACCATTCTCGATAAAATCAACGATTTCTTTCACTGCCATCACTGCACAGTTATCCTCAGATTCCTCTGTGGATGCGCCAAGATGTGGCAATGTGATTACGTTATCAACTCCGGCAATCTTTGCATTTGGGAAATCTGTTACATACTTAGCAACCTTTCCGCTTGCAAGTGCCTCGATCATATCATCATCATTTACAAGAATATCTCTTGCAAAGTTCAGGATCTTCACGCCATCCTTCATCATGGCAAATGCATCCTTATTGATCATGCCCTTCGTAGAATCAAGCGCCGGTACATGTACAGTAATGTAATCACACTCTTTATAAATATCTTCTACATTCTTGATGTGTTTTACATGGCTGGAAAGTCTCCATGCTGCATCGACAGACACATATGGATCATAACCATATACTTCCATGCCAAGACGGAAACCGATGTTCGCTACCTTGCGCCGATTGCACCAAGACCGATGACGCCGAGCTTCTTACCCATGATCTCGCAGCCGGCATAGTGTTTTTTCTGCTTCTCAACTGTCTTTGCGATATTCTCGTCTGATGCATTCTCCTTTACCCAGTTATAACCACCCATCAGGTCTCTGGATGCGAGCAAAAGTCCTGCAATGACAAGTTCCTTTACACCGTTTGCATTGGCGCCCGGTGTATTAAATACTACGATTCCTTTCTCTGCACACTTGTCAAGTGGGATGTTGTTGACACCCGCACCGGCACGTGCGATTGCAAGCAGATTATCGGAAAGCTCTAAGTCATGCATAGCTGCACTTCTGACAAGTACCGCGTCTGCTGCTGCAAAATCGTCTACTACTTCATATGTATCATTGAACAAATCCATACCGCAGGCTGCGATCGGATTCAAGCAATTAATCTTAGCCATTTTCTTCTCTCCCTTATTATGAGTTCTTCTCCTCGAAGTCCTTCATGAATGCAACTAACTTCTCAACACCCTCGATTGGCATTGCGTTGTAGATACTTGCACGCATACCACCGACCGTTCTGTGTCCCTTCAGGTTTACAAAGCCTGCGGCTGTTGCTTCCTTTACGAACTTGGCATCGAGTTCCTCGTTGCCTGTTACGAACGGAACATTCATCAGGGAACGGTCTTCCTTTACGACTGTTCCGTGGAACATCTTAGAAGAATCTAAGAAGTCATACAGGATAGCTGCCTTCTTCTCATTATGGATCTTCATTGCGGAAAGTCCGCCCATTTCCTTTACCCACTTGAACACCAGACCACAGATGTAAATGCCGTAGCATGGAGGTGTGTTGTACAAGCTGTCATTGTCTGCCTGTGTCTTGTACTTCAGCATTGTCGGGCAGTAAGTCGGAACATCGTCACGGATCAGATCCTCACGGATGATTACAACAACGACACCGGCTGGTCCTACGTTCTTCTGTACACCGAAGTAGATCAGACCGTAATCAGATACATTGACTGGCTGTGACAGAATATCGGAAGACATATCAGCTACAAGGATCTTGCCCTTTGTGTTCGGAAGCTTCTTGTAAGTAGTTCCGTAAATTGTATTGTTATGGCAGATATACACATAATCTGCATCCTCGGAGATCGGAAGATCAGAGCAATCTGGAATATAGCTGAAGGTCTTGTCAGCCGATGATGCAACGACATTTACCTTTCCGTACTTCTTTGCTTCTTCGCATGCCTTCTTTGCCCACTGACCGGTAATGATATAGTCAGCAACACCGTTTTTCATCAGGTTCATCGGGATTGCAGCAAACTGCTGTGATGCACCGCCCTGCAGGAACAGCACCTTGTAATTGTCCGGAATATCCATCAGATCGCGAAGGTCTTTTTCTGCTTCTTTGATGATGTTATCGTACACTTTCGAGCGATGACTCATCTCCATTACGCTCATGCCGGAACCTTTGTAATCCAGCATCTCATCTGCTGCCTGCTTCAACACTACTTCCGGTAATACGGAAGGACCTGCTGAAAAGTTAAATACTCTTGCCATTTTTCCTCTTCCTCCTACTTATTATCTAAATCCTGCTGGTCAAAACAGGTTTCCAAAGCTGCTCCTGCAGCAACCATTGGCCATACCTTATCATCCTTACCGATGATACAATCAATCACAACCGGCTTATTTAACTCGATTGCCTGCTTCATGGCATCCTCAAACTCCTGAAGATTTGTAGCTCTGAAACCGGTCGCTCCAAGTGCATCCGCTACCTTCACGAAGTCAACCGAATCATCTAAGATTGTATTCGAATAACGCTTATCGTAGAACAATGTCTGCCACTGACGCACCATACCAAGCACATGGTTGTTGATTACAACCTGGATGATCGGCACATTATAACGGCTTGCCGTAGCGATCTCGTTCATATTCATACGGAAACATCCGTCTCCCGCAATGTTGATTGCCACACGGTCCGGACGTCCGTACTTGGCACCGATACAGGCACCAACGCCGTAGCCCATTGTTCCGAGTCCGCCGGATGTAAGAAGCTGTCTAGGCTCTTTGAATTTATAATACTGGGCTGCCCACATCTGATGCTGTCCTACATCCGTTGTGATTGTTGCATTGCCCTCTGTCAGCTCATAGATCTTGTTGATGATCGCCGGTCCCGAGAATTCATTCATATCTGCATGATCCGGATACTGTTCTTTGAGTGCATCAATCTGTGCTCTCCACTCCGGTTTCTTAGACGCCTTGATTCTGGTAGAGATCATCTTCAGTATTTCTTTGGCATCACCGACAACACTTGCATCAACTTCCACATTCTTATTGATTTCTGCAGCATCAATATCAATATGTAAAAGCTTTGCCTGATTTGCAAACTTACTTGCATTACCGGTTACACGGTCTGAGAATCTCGCACCAACGACAATCACAAGGTCTGCCTGATTGATACCAAAGTTTGAAACCTTGGTTCCATGCATACCGATCATTCCCGTGTAACGGTCATCCGTTCCCGGAAATGCACCCTTACCCATCAATGTATCACAGACAACTGCATCAATTTTCTCTGCAAATTTTTTCAGTTCCTTGGACGCATCTGCCGCAACAACACCACCACCGACAAGAATCATCGGTTTCTTCGAGTTCTCGATCATCTTAATCGCTGTGTCGATATCCTCTGCACGGATTGTCTTTGTCACGCGCTCGATTGGCTCCGGTGCCTTCGGCTCATAGTCTGCAACATTTGCAGTTACATCCTTTGTAATATCGACAAGAACCGGTCCCGGTCTGCCTGACTGTGCGATTTTAAATGCACGGCGGATTGTATCTGCCAGTTCATGTACATTCTTTACAATAAAGCTATGCTTCGTGATCGGCATAACTACACCTGCAATATCAATCTCCTGAAAGCTGTCCTTTCCAAGAAGAGAAACACCTACGTTTGCAGTGATTGCAACAAGTGGAATTGAATCCATATATGCGGTTGCAATACCGGTTACAAGATTTGTTGCACCCGGACCGGAAGTTGCCATACATACGCCAACCTTACCGGTAGCTCTTGCATATCCATCTGCTGCATGGCTTGCGCCCTGCTCATGGGATGTCAGGACATGGTGAATCTCATCCTGATGCTTATACAATGCATCATAGACATTCAGGATCGTTCCTCCCGGATATCCAAATACTGTGTCAACGCCCTGTTCTTTCAGACATTCAATCACTATTTCTGATCCAGTTAATTGTTTCATAAACTTCTCCTTATCTACATACAACTTGATTTATCCTTTTTCTTCCTGTCAGATAACCAATATCTGATAGGATAGCACATTGTTTTGAATTATTCAATATATTTTACTTCAACTCCAAAACTGCACCGCGGTTACCGGATGTTACCATCTTTGCATATCTTGCCAGATATCCGGTTGTTACCTTTGGTTCTCTTGGTGTCCATGCTTCTTTCCGCTTTGCAAGCTCCTCGTCGGAAACCTTCACATTGATCGTACATGCATCAATATCAATACTGATGATATCACCCTCTTCAATCAAAGCGATCGGGCCTCCAACAGCTGCCTCCGGCGAGATATGTCCGATAGAAGCACCACGGCTTGCACCTGAGAAACGGCCATCTGTAATCAGTGCTACCGAAGAGCCAAGCCCCATACCTGCGATTGCAGATGTCGGATTCAGCATCTCCCGCATACCAGGTCCGCCCTTTGGACCCTCGTAACGGATAACGACAACGTCGCCTTCCACGATCTTGCCACCCTTGATAGCCGCAATTGCATCCTCCTCACATTCAAACACACGTGCCGGTCCTTCATGCTGCAGCATCTCCGGAACAACCGCAGACCGCTTGACGACAGAGCCGTCCGGTGCGATATTTCCCTTCAATACGGCAAGTCCGCCGGTTGAGCTGTATGGATTTGCCATCGGACGGATAACTTCCGGATTCAGGTTCTTATGTCCCTTTACTGCCTCTCCGATTGTCTTGCCGGTTACTGTCATACAATCTTCATTAATCAGTCCTGCCTCACAGAGCTGGTTGATAACCGCATACACGCCGCCAGCCTCGTTTAAGTCTTCCATATATGTCGGGCCTGCCGGTGCTAAGTGACAAAGGTTTGGTGTTCTTGCGCTGACTTCATTTGCCATAGCAATATCAAAATCAAATCCAATCTCATGTGCGATCGCTGGGATATGAAGCATAGAGTTTGTAGAGCATCCAAGTGCCATATCTACTGTCAATGCGTTCATGATAGCATCCTTTGTGATGATGTCTCTCGGACAGATGTTATTCTTGTACATCTCCATAACTGCATAACCGGCACGCTTTGCAAGCTTCAGTCTCTCGGAATATACTGCCGGGATTGTTCCGTTTCCAGGAAGTCCCATACCAAGTGCCTCTGTCAGACAGTTCATAGAGTTTGCAGTGTACATACCAGAGCATGATCCACAGGTTGGACATGATGGCACTCGAAATCATTGACATCCTCTTCTGTCATCTTGCCTGCTGCATAAGAACCAACTGCCTCGAACATAGATGAAAGGCTTGTCTTATGTCCCTTTACATGACCGGCAAGCATCGGACCACCGGATACGAATACGGTTGGTACGTTGACTCTGGCTGCTGCCATCAGAAGTCCCGGTACGTTCTTATCGCAGTTCGGGATCATAACAAGTGCATCAAACTGATGTGCAGTTGCCATACACTCGGTTGAATCTGCGATCAGGTCTCTTGTTACAAGGGAATACTTCATTCCGATATGTCCCATCGCGATACCATCGCAGACAGCGATTGCAGGGAACATGACTGGTGTTCCACCTGCTTCTGCTACACCAAGCTTGACTGCCTGTGCGATCTTATCCAGGTTCATATGTCCAGGTACGATCTCGTTGTAAGAACATACGATACCGACCAATGGTTTCTTCATTTCTTCTTCTGTCATTCCAAGGGCGTTGAACAGGCTTCTGTGTGGTGCCTGCTGCATGCCTACTTTAACATTATCACTCTTCATTTTTGTCTTCCTTTCTCTTCAATTTGTTCAGACAATTTCGAGATTTGCATACCTGCAACATATATTTCGATTCCATTCATCTTATATACAATGTATTGAAACTAAGAAGTGCTAGATGTTCTGATCTACATTGTTTCATAATACGCAACCGCCGTCAATTCGCCATCCATGGCTCAGTGACGGCTTGTTTGAACATCGTGTTCAAACATTGCTTCTTTTACTACAGAACATCAAGAACTTCTAGGTTCCAAACATATCGTATATATCCATGAATGAAATTCAAAATATATGTTTTACATCCATCTCACTACCTCGAAATTGTCTGGCAAAGTATTATCTCTTAATTAACTACTAATTCTTCCTTAACCACTTAGATTCTTTCTACAATCTTGTCGCCCATCTCGTTACAGCCGACAAGGGTTGTGCCTTCGGACACGATATCGCATGTACGGAAACCATCTACCAGTACCTGCTTGACTGCGTTCTCGATCGCATCTGCCTCTTTGTCGAGGTCGAATGTGTAACGGAGCATCATCGCTGCGGAAAGAATCGTCGCAATCGGGTTTGCCTTATCCTGTCCGGCAATATCCGGAGCTGAACCGCCACTTGGCTCGTACATGCCGAACTTGTCTCGTTCAAGGATGCAGATGCCAGCATACCGATGGAACCTGTGATCATAGATGCCTCATCGGACAAGATATCACCAAACATATTCTCTGTTAATACGACATCGAACTGTGCCGGATCTTTGACGAGCTGCATTGCACAGTTATCAACAAGCATATGCTCATATGTGACTTCCGGATAATCCTTTGCAACCTCTTCTACAATTTTTCTCCAGAGTCTTGAGGAATCAAGCACGTTTGCCTTATCGACACTTGTTACCTTCTTGCGGCGCTTCATGCGATATCAAAGCCCTTGATTGCGATACGGCGGATCTCATTTTCGTTGTAAGTCAGTGTATCAACGGCTGTCATTACGCCATCGACTTCCTTTGTCTCTCTTGCACCGAAGTAAAGACCACCGGTCAGCTCACGCATGATCATCATATCGAAACCACGGTCTGCAATCTCTTCCTTTAAAGGACATGCACCCTTTAACTGCTCATAAAGATTGGCTGGTCTTAAGTTTGCAAAAAGTCCCAACTCCTTGCGGATCTTCAGAAGTCCGGCTTCCGGTCTCTTCTCTGGTGGAAGCTTGTACCAAGGTGATGTGCTTGTGTTACCGCCGATGGAACCAAGCAATACTGCATCGCTTGCCTTTGCTCTTGCGACTGCTTCGTCAGTAAGTGGAACGCCACATGCGTCGATCGAGCATCCGCCCATCAGAAGCTGCTCATAATTAAATGTATGTCCAAACTTTTCTCCGACTGCATCTAACACCTTCATTGCCTGTGTGACAACCTCCGGTCCGATACCGTCACCCTTGATTACTGCAATATTACAATTCATGATTCATCCTCCAAATAATAATTTATCCTGTCTGTTTCTTACCGGTCGAACAAATGCTTTCTCTTCTTAAAGTATACAATGTTACAGATCAACATCACGATAGAAACAGCCATTGTTCCATAGGTGGAGCTTGCGATATACTCTGTAAGACCATCCACGATGCTTGTAACACTCGCAATATATGCGATTGATATAATCAAACCTGCTACCTGCATGCCAATATACATTGCAGGGCCGCACTTCTTGAAATCCGCAAGCATAAATCGTGTGACAAGTGCGAAAATGGCAATCGCGATGTAGCAGATACCAATAATCGTATCCACACCCTTCAAGCCAGAAAAATAACTATATACCGATCAGTGTTCTCACCATAAATTCTGCCTGTAAGAAGCTGGAATCCATTCCACAATCCAACAAGAGCGGAAACAAACAGCTGGAAATAAATTACGAAATGAAACCATTTCATTCCAAGCTCTTTCTGTGGCTGCTGCGGTGTCTGAATGTACATGTCCTGCTGGTTGTACATGTTCTGCTGTGGTGCCTGATTGTACATTCCCCTTCTGGTTATACATGTTCTGCTGTGATGCCTGATTGTACATTCCCTGCTGGTTGTACATGTTCTGCTGTGGTGCCTG
>ENA-OQEN01000611-OQEN01000611.1-human-gut-metagenome-genome-assembly--contig:-NODE-611-length-15367-cov-2.628215_pt1 | contig 15367 bp, 18 predicted proteins | sample MGYA00242791_ERZ504627 | MGnify/ENA primary metagenome ERZ504627 (study PRJEB26092, sample SAMD00036316) | human gut metagenome | host: Homo sapiens | study: EMG produced TPA metagenomics assembly of... | reverse complement strand
ATATATTATATACATTATAGAGCGCTGCGAAAGGAGCCTGATCCATGATCCTCACCGTCAATATCGGCAACACCCACATTACTGTGGGCGGCTACGAGCAAGATACCCTTATTTTCTGCGGGCGGCTGCACTCCGACCCCGCTGCCACGGTGGAGGAATACGCCATCCGGCTGGTGAACCTGTTACAGCTGTACGGGGTATCCCCGGCGCAGATCGAGGGCGGCATTCTGGGCAGCGTGGTGCCCATGCTCAGCGGGCGGGTGCTGGCGGCCTTACAGCTTTTATGCAAGGCGCGCATCCTGACCGTGGGACCAGGGCTGAAAAGCGGCATCAAGCTGCGGCTGGACAACCCCGCGCAGCTGGGTGCAGAGCTGCTGTGCGGCGCGGTGGCGGCGCTGGCAGAGTGCCCCGGGCCGCTGGTGGTCATCTCGCAGACACGGCCATCTCCCTGATGGCGGTGAACGCCAAGCAGGAACTTGTGGGCGGCGTGATCCTGCCCGGGCCGCAGCTTTCCATGAATGCGCTGGTGCAAAAGACTGCCCAGCTGCCCCAGATCGACCCTGCCGCCCGCGCCCCGGAGTCGGTGCTGGGCAAGAGCACCTCGGCCTGCTTACAAAACGGCTTTGTGCTGGGCACTGCCAGCCTGCTGGACGGTCTGGCCGACCGCTTCTGCGCCGAGCTGGCGCGCAGACCGCCTTTTACGCCACCGGCGATTTGCCCCGCTCCATCCGGGAGGCCTGCCGCACCCCCATCCACTACCGCGAGACCCTGATCACCGACGGCCTGCACCGCATCTGGCTGCGAAACCGGAAGGGCTGACGATTTTCGTTTGCATTTTGCATTCCGATGTGTTATACTGTGTTGTACCCACCAAAGGGGTACGGCATTTGCGATCGTAGCTCAGCTGGATAGAGCGTTCGGCTCCGACCCGGAAGGCCAGAGGTTCGAATCCTCCCGGTCGCACCAAACAATGAAAATCCGAACCTTTTCTCGATAGGAGAAGGGTTCGGATTTTTTGTTTTCTTCGGAAAGCAAGATGAAGGCTCCTTCCCGATGGCTGTGTGTCCAAAACCTTATCAGAAGAACCGTATAACAAAAGTCACAACTGTAAAGGTGCCGTAAGGCAGAAAGGACACAAACATGAAGTACGATGCAAGAGCCTGCAAATTCAACATGGACACCGGTGCGTGGAACTGCTGCTCCAGGATGGGAGAAAAATCTCCATCGACTGCACCGGGGTCGAGGATGCGTTGGATGTTACCATGGCACAGAGGTCAGAGTTGGACTACCTCATTTATAATGACCCACTTGGTTATGCCGATTTGATTCTGAATGGCAATCCAGAAGAATACTTGAAAAACGTAACCGGGAGCCATGGGTTAGAAGATTAAGAGAAAAGTGCAGAGCACCTTATTCAGGGTGCTCTGCGCTTTTCTGCATCTTGCGCCATTGTTGCGGGGTCATGCCGTACTTTTGCCGGAACAGTTCGTAGAAGTGGGTGCGGTTGGTAAATTTGAGTTGTAGGGCGATCTCGCTGACGGAAAGTGTTGTTTCCCGCAAAAGCCGTTCAGCCTTCTGGAAACAGAAGGTCATGCCGTAATCGAAAAGACACAGACCGGTGCGGCGCTGGACGATGGAATTGAGGTAGCTGCCATTGTAATTCAAAAGCCGTGCCAGTTCGCTGCGAGGCAACCGACCATCTGTATCTTCCAGCAAACGGCTGATACGCAGAAAGAGCAGGCTTTCGGGGCTGCTGCTCAGGTGCACCGGGGTGACATAGAACCCGGACGACAGAAAATCGAACAGTTCGCAAAGTGCGCCCTTCAAATAATAGGTGGCGGCAGTACTGGGTTCGTGCAGGATGTGGGTCATGCGGGCGATGAGCGTTGTCAGGGTTTGAACGCTATCGGTGTTTTCTGGTGTGGGGAAAAGGTCCTGATATTCCTTTCGGAGATCCTGTCCCAGATTGGCCAGCATGAACTGCAAAACGGGATTTTCCGGCAGATGACGCTCGGCTTCAAATAATTGCAGGGGTGCAGATTCCGTCAGGCTGCGGACAAAATCTACGGATAGACCAATAAAACAGAGCTTGGCGGGGCCAATGAAGCGTTCGTTATGGAGGATGCTGCGGTTTACCAGACAACAGGTTCCGGCACGGTAGGGGTATTCTTTTTCCTCGATCTGTTGGATGACCTCCCTTCCAACACCAGCATCAGTTCAAAATAATCGTGGCGGTGCAGCGGACGGGAGCTGAGGGCACGGAATAAAGCATCCATAGAGTTTTCATGCAGCCAGCAGCCATTCGGTGAGAACATCTGAATGCTGTATTGGTCGGTTTCTCCCAGACCGGTACAGGACTCCAGCGTGATCTGCACCGGGGACATGATCTTGTAGAAGGTAGAGAGCTGACTGCCCCGGTTTTCAACCTCCAAAATATTCTCATAGCTGGTGGAATCCGGTTTCATGAAAGAGTCTCCTTTTCCGCAATGTGCGAATATGATACAATCTGATGGATGCGGCACACGATGCTGTCATTGTGGAATGTGAACGGAATTGCTAAAATATAGGCACAATACAAAAACATTCTGTAAAAGCTGTGCGGCCGATGGCTTTATTATAGAGTGATTTTGAAAAAATGTAAAGCGACAGACGCATTCTGTCGCCGTGAATGATACAGCACATCTTGAAAGGAGAATCCCCATGTCTGCTACTGCAACGACAGAGAAAAAATATCTGAAATGGTATCAGAAGCTGGCCTACGGTTCTGGCGATCTGGCCTCTAACTGCTCCTATGGTCTGGTTTCCAGCTTTGTACTGCTTTATCTGACCGGAACACTGGGTCTGGACAGCGCCATCATTGGCTCTTTGATGCTGGCTTCCAAGGTTCTGGACGGCATCAGCGATGTGATCTTTGGCACCCTGATCGACCGCACCCACTCCAAGCTGGGCAAGGCACGTCCGTGGATGCTGTTTGGTCAGGTAGGTGTTTCCCTCTGCCTGTTTTTGCTGTTTGCCATCCCGGCTGGCAGCACCACCATGCAGTATATCTACTTCTTCATCGTGTACACGGCACTGAACGCAGTGTTCTATACTGCCAACGGCATTGCATATTCCTCTCTGGTAGCACTGATCACCAAGAACAACAATGAGCGTGTGCAGCTGGGCTCCTTCCGTTTTATGTTTGCGGTCGTCACCAACATCTTTATGGGCTTTGCCGTTACCGGCATGGTGGAGAAGTTCGGCAGCGGTGCTGCAGGCTGGCGTACCACGGCTCTGATCTTCGCGATCGTTGGTCTGGTGGTCAACACCATCAGCTGCCTTGCAGTTAAAGAGCTGCCGGAGGAAGAACTGAGCGGCAACACCAGCGAAGCCGCAGAGGAAGGCAAAGCAGTTGCCGAGGAGAAAAAGCATGGCTTTGCCGAGACTGCTAAGATCCTCGTCCACAACAAGTATTACCTGATGATCCTTGCCATCTACATCGTGTACTATATCATGAGCAACCTGACCACCGGTGCCGGTGTGTTCTGCGCCACCTATTACTGGGGCGATGGCAGCCTGCTGGGTCAGTTCTCCATGATGAAGATGTTCCCTGTTATCATCGCACTGGCCTTTGCGCCTGTCCTCATCAAAAAGACCGGCAGTATGCAGAAGGTCAACTTCTGGGGCTACGCCATCAGCAGCGTGCTGGGCATTCCCATGATCTACTTTGCCATGCAGAAGAACATCTCCATGTTCCTGCTGTTCATGTTCATCAAGGGCATCTTTGCAGGTACCCTCAGCGGCTCTTTGAACGCTCTTATTGCTGAGGCCAGCGGCTACACCACACGCACCACCGGCGTCCACATGGACGGTATGATGTACAGCTGCTCCTCTCTGGGCGTGAAGGTGGGCGGCGGCATCGGTACTGCGGCTGTGGGTTGGCTGTTGAAGCTGGGCGGCTTTGTGGGCACGGCAACGGTCCAGAGCGAAAGTGCCATTCGGATGATCTTCAACCTGTACATCACCTTCCCCTTTGTGATCGGCATCATTATTACAGTGCTGCTGGCTTTCCTTGATGTGGAAAAGGCCAATAAGAAGTGGGATGCTGAACACCAGAAAGAGGCACAGGCATGATTCGACAGAATTTCAACGCAGATTGGACGGTAGAAAAGGGCGATGGCAATTCCCGGATGAATTCCTTTCTGGGAAATACCCAGACCCAAACCGTGCATCTGCTACGATGCCATGATCCACGAAGCCCGCACCCCGGACACGAAAAATGGTGCGCAGACCGGCTTCTACCCCGGCGGTGAGTACATTTTTCAGAAGCATTTCACCGCACCCCAGGCGTGGCAGGGCAAGCCGGTGTCGCTGGTGTTTGAGGGCGTGTACCAGACGGCGCTGGTCTACCTGAACGGCTGGCTGCTGACCCGGAATGTGAACGGCTATGCGGAGTTTACCGTGGAGGCTGATCCCTACCTGAAATATGGTGCCGACAACCTGCTGAAGGTCATTGCAGACAACAGTCTGGAACCCAACAGCCGCTGGTATACCGGCAGCGGTATCTACCGCCCGGTGCGGCTGCTGGTGGGCAACAAGGTCTATCTGCCGCAGGATACCGTGCGTATCACCACGCGGGAGGTGGGCGAGGGCTTTGCCCTAGTGGATGTGACTGCGCAGGTGCAGTCTGCCAGCGCCGTTACAGAACGGGTGACCCTGCAGCAGACCATCTGCCGGGAGGGCATGGCAGTGCTCACCGACCGGCAGAACCTCCTGCTCCAGCCCGGTGAAAGCAGAATTGTCTCCTTCCGGTACTGCGTGGACAGCCCGGCTCTGTGGAGCCCGGAGAACCCCAACCTCTACACCAGCACCATGCAGGTGCTGGAGGGCGAGGAAGAACTGGACCGGGAAGAAACCAGCTTCGGCATCCGTACCCTGAGCATCGATGCATCGCATGGGGTACGCATCAACGGGCAGACCGTCAAGCTGCGGGGTGCCTGCATCCACCACGACAACGGCATTCTTGGTGCAGCTACCCTGCCCGATGCCGAGGAGCGCCGCATTCGTCAACTAAAGGAAGCTGGCTTCAACGCCATCCGCTCCTCCCATCACCCGGCAGGGCGGGCGCTGCTGGATGCCTGCGACCGGTACGGTGTGCTGGTAATGGACGAACTGAGCGACGTATGGAACGTGCGGAAAAATCCCTACGACTATGCTCTGTACTTTGAGCAGGACTGGAAGCCCACCATTCAAAAGATGGTGGCCAAGGATTACAACCATCCCAGTGTCATTTTGTACTGTGTGGGCAACGAGATCTCCGAGGCAGGCTCGGAAAGCGGAGCGGAGACCAACCGTCGGCTCTGCAACACCTTCCGGGAGCTGGACCCCACCCGTTACACCACCAACGCCCTCAACGGCTTATGGCAGCCGGTTACCGCCTGCGGGAGATCATGGGGGATGTGATGCGAAAGTTCCCGGCACAGCCCGGTCCCTCCGGCGGCGATGGCGGCGGCAGCAATGCCTGAACAGGCTTTATGAGCCTGATGTCCGGGGAAAGGGTGATTACTTTGCCACTCATCCGCTGCTGACTGAGGCGCTGTCCGGCTGCGAGGATTCCTGCGATGTGATCGGTCTGAACTACCTTACCGGACGCCATGTGCTGGAGCATGAACTGCACCCCCACAAGGCAGTGCTAGGCACCGAGACTTACCCAGCAGACATCGTGCGGCTGTGGCGCATCGTGGAGGAGAATCCTCACATGATTGGCGACTTCACATGGGCTGGCTACGATTATCTGGGGGAGGCAGGCTGCGGCATCTTCCATTACGATGGTGGTGCCAACTTCAGCAGCATTTACCCGGAACGCACCGCCTACATTGGAGATCTGGATCTGCTGGGCAACCGCCGCCCCATCAGCTATCTGCGGGAGATCGTTTACGGTCTGCGGAAGGCGCCCTATCTGGCAGTGCTGCGAATGGAACACAACGGTCAGACCTCCAGCAAAACGCCTTGGATGTTCAAGGATAACCTTTCCAGTTGGACATGGCCCGGTTTTGAGGGACAGACGGCTTCGGTGGATGTGTACTCCGCCTCGGAGGAGGTGGAGCTGTTCCTGAACGGAGCTTCTCTGGGCCGCCGTGCATGGTGGATTTTACTGCCACCTACAGTGTGCCCTACACTCCCGGCGAGCTGAAGGCTGTGGGCTATACCGGCGGTGTGTGTGACGGCGAGTTTACGTTGCGCACCGCACAGGATGCACAGATGACCCTTACAGCAGATCGTAAGACCCTGCAAGCTAACGGCGAGGATGCCGCTTTTGTGATGATCCAATTCGTGGATGCAAATGGCACCGCAGATCTGCACACCAAGCACACCCTGAAGGTGGAGTTGGAGGGTGCAGGCATTCTGGAAGCCGTAGGCAGCGCAAACCCCTGCTCCGAGGAGCGTTACGACACCCCGGAAAGCGAGACCTTTGACGGCTGCTGTATGGCGGTGATCCGTGCAGGAGAAGCTGCGGGTGAAATTCATCTGACCGTCACAGCAGATGACAGCGTTCAGAAGCAGCTGACGATCCTGATTCAGGAAGCAGAGTGCTGAAGCTCAAAAAGCCGGTGAAGGCTCAAAACAAAAACAGGGTGCGCCCCTGAATAGGACGCACCCTGCCAAAAGCCACAGACGATAGCGATATGTACAACAGGGAGTTCCCCAGAGCAGAGTTCCCATAAAACAGTATTTGCAAAAAGTTCCCTAAATGGGGAAGATTTGGCGTGACTTCGGTCACGCCTTTTCTTTTGCTTCCAGTTCATCCAGAGGGATGTACCCCAGCCCGTCGTACTTGATATGGATGTGCTGCACCCGCTTTCCGCTGGACTTATCCGGGGCATCCACATAGATAGCCGACACCAGTTCACGGAGAGCATAGGGAGTGAGTTCTTCAATATGAACGTACTTGTGCGCTTTCTGGACGAATTTTTCAATATTCTCGATTTGCTGTTCCTGTACTTCGATTTCCTGTTGGATAGAGAGGGATTCCTCTTCCAGCTGCTTCTGTTCGGCATCGTAGCTCTGGCTCATCATGTCGAAGCGGTCATCGCTCAGCTTTCCATTGGCGTTGTCCTCGTAGATTTTCATGAACAGCCGTTTGAGGTCTACAATCCGCTTCTCATTCCGGGCAAGCTGCTTCTTCAGGACGGTCAGCTTTTCGGTGCTTTCCACCCGAAGCTGCTCCTCCATGACCTTGCGGAAGTAGTCTTCATGACGGAGAATGTAGTCCGTCACCCGCTGAACATGACTCAGTACACGTCCTTCCAGAACCTTTACTCGGATGAAGTGTCCCTTGCACTTGCTCCCGTTCTTCTTGTGCAGAGAGCAATCAAAGAAGTCTTGACTGAAGTCCCTGTTGTTGGACGAACCATATTGCATCTTGGAACCGCAGTCAGCGCAGTAGACCATACCGGAGAAAATGCTGCTCTTGCCTGTCCGGGTCATGCGGTGACGCTGGTTGCGAATCTCCTGAACCTTTTCAAACACAGCATCGTCAATAATGCGCTCATGTGTATCCGGGAAGATAGCCTGATTTTCCACAGGATTCAAATGTCTCTTTTTATCCCAGATAGAGTTAGTATAGGTCTTGAAGTTGACTGTGCAGCCAGTGTACTCCCGGCGTTCCAGAATCAAACTTACTGCTCTTTTATCCCAGCGGTAAGGGTCTTCCGGGGCAGGTGCGTTTGTACTCCGGCCATGGCTCAGCTTGTAGGCGGTGGGAGTCAGAACTTGTCCACCCACAGTTGGTTTGCAATTTGGGTCGGGCCACGTCCCTCCATGCACATGGAGAAGATGCGCTTCACAATCGCAGCCGCTTCCGGGTCAACAAGCCAATGCTTCGGGTTTTCCGGGTCTTTTACATAGCCGTACGGAACATTAACCGTCAGCGGTACTCCACGCTCTCCCTTGGCCTTCTGAACGGCCCGAATCTTGCGGCTGGTATCGCGGGCGTAAAACTCGTTGAACCAGTTCTTAATGCCCGCAAAATCGTTGTTTACGCTGTTCGGGTCAATGGTGTCGTAGTTGTCGTTAATGGCGATGTAGCGAACGCCATACTGGGGAAAGGTGAAGTTGGTGTACAGACCAGTCAAGGCAGAATTGCGCCCCAGTCGGGACAAATCCTTCGTGATAACGATTCCTACACGCCCTGCTTCGATCTCGACCAGCATACTCTGAAAGCCGGGACGGTCATAGTTCGTGCCGGAGTAGCCATCATCACAAAGAACACCGGGTTCGGGAAGTGGTTCTTTTTGGCGTATTCCAGAAGGATGACCTTCTGGTTCTCAATGGACAGGCTTTCGCCGAGCCGTGCGTCCTCTTGCGACAGTCGGCAGTAAAGTGCGGTGATCTTATTCGTTGCTCCAGACATTGTTGTGTCCTCCTTACTCTGTGGAGCAACTGTCAGTGCAGGATTGGTTACCGGGTCAAGTATAGCAGAATTGGGCGCAGTTGTCATTCGTCTGCACCCTCATCTTCAAATTTTTGCTGGGCGTTCTTGGCAACAATGCGCTCCAGCTTCTTCAAAAAGGATTCCTTGCCCTCATAGCTGCCGGTCACGGTGTAGGTGGTGTGACCGACTTTCTCCGTGGTGGTCAGTTCTGGAATCCAGAAAGCGGACAGATTCTTGACATGGAGGTTGCCGTTCTCATCTACATAGGAGCCGTGCTTCTTCTGCTCTTCGGTCAAGGGCTGCCGCTTGAAATAGATTTCATTTTCGGAGATGCTCACGGTTTCGCTGGCCTGCTCCTTCGGGGTATCGTCATACAGCTGGGCGAAAAATGCCAGTGCATCTTCGGGTGAGTCTTCCTCCATGAGCTGCTCGAAAATCTGCTGTTCCTCTGCCGAGAGGTTATTCCATGCGGCTTCCAACTCCTGCTCGTTGGCTGCGTTGACGAAGGCTTCGATCTCTTTTTTCATGGTGCATCCTCCTTTGGCTGCGAAAAGCGGATTTTCAAAAAGTATGGGTTTTCGTGAGAGCAAGAATCGTCCCGTGCCACAAATTCAATTCTTGAAAATTCTTGCCCCTTTTGGGACAGCTTCTTGTGCGTGCCTGCCCCAAACCCTGCTTAGGAGTGAGTGCGATATACTAGGAATTTATTTATTGCTTGCATCGGTTTTGTCGTTTCCCTTTTTCTTACGAGACAAACCTAAACAAAGATGCGTCGAGCCAAGGCAAAGAAATGATGAACCAAGACACAACCATACAACAGCCATAGAATTATCATTTCCACTTATGAAGCTAATAAGTGAAGCCATATATAACAGAGCAGAAGCTGCATAGAATAAGATAGATTTCTTGGTTTCTTTTTTCATAAATAATCGCCTCCACAAATCGATTTGTTGAGTCAATTATACCACGTTCTTTATCGAAATTACACCCTCTACATGGGAGAACTTGGCCGATTTACTGCGTACGTGCGTACCCATCTTCCGTATACACGTATGCGGCGATTTGCCCGAAACGCACTCTATACAGCCGTTCCCCCTCGGAGAGCCCACTACACTTTGCAGACCACAGGGATGAAAGTGTCATAGTGGGTTATTACACTTCCGCAGAAGTGCCTTCTCCTCGCCGCAGACAGCCGGGTGTGCCTTTTGTGAGAGCTTTCTGTGCGGCGAATCTACATCGCCCACAGGCGATGTAAGCAGGGATTCCAAAGGGGCGCAGCACCCTTGGCACACGACTTTGGTACAAAGTCTAGTGTGTTACACCTTTCCAGAGGTGTATACGTTCCTGAAATGCAAAAAGCCCCATACCCAACACCTTAACGGTGCGGACATGGGACTTGATGCTTCCTCGGCCTAGCCGGGTACTCCGTAACCAATCCTGACAGGCAGTTGCCGTGTCATTTTTCGAAAACTGTTTTACGGATACCCAGCAAGTGGGAACTTCCTGTTTTTCGTTGTTTGCATGATGGGCCTGTTCCGCCTGCCATGCGGCAAACTCCCGCTGACCTTCCTCGCTGTTCCAGCAGGCAAGGATGGCCGGGTAGAATGCCCGCGCCAGGCGGTCGATGACTTCATCGGGGTAGGGGGAAGTGTTTGTGGACTTTTTCTTTTTGTTCAAACGCACGCTCCTTGGATCGTCCCACCGTGGCAAAGCCGGGCGAGAAAATCAAAGTTCCAATTTTTATCAGGCGCAAGGGCGCGGATGTTTTCTGCCCTGCACTTGCGGCTGGTGGCTCGTTGATGGCTTACAAGTGCCTGTCGTTATGCGATTTCTTTATCGTTCAGCATTTCTTCAAACTGTGCCATATACGCTTTGTGCTGCTTGAGGATTTTTAGCGTTTCAGTTTTGGCGTAGGAATCGTCCGGCAGCTTAGGCAAGTATCTCATCAAAAAATCAAAGTCCTGCTGAATCCGCCGGACGGCGACTTCCAGCGCAGAGTAGTTGATTCCAGAGTAGTGTGAGTAGCTCGACTGCGGAGCGGGACGGTCTTCCGGGTGCAGAATCTCGTGCACGATCTGCTTACGGTTCGGAAAATCAGCTCTGGCGAGGCGGTGCATATCGGCATCACGGACTTTGAATTGCCCGGACAGGATCTTTTCTTTTGTACCGGGCATCATCTGCTCCATGATCTCTACGCCCCGCATGAACTTTTCAGAACGGGCAACGTAGGATTCGCTGACATTGTTCCGCTCTGCAATCTGCTTACGAACGCTTGCTTCTGTGGCAGTGGGAGGAATTGTGTCAAATTGACACAATTCCTCCGGGGCGGTTTTCTTGGCAGCAGCCGTGTGCTGGTTGTTGCCGTTTCCACCGGGCTTCCGATGCTCCACACTGTACTGTTTTCCAATGAGGAACTTCTTCTGCTCCGGGGTGAGGTTGCGCCGCCCCAACTGATTCTTGCAGATCCATGCGAGGACTTCTTCTCTGCTTTCAAATCGGAGCGGCATGGTGGAAAAGCAAATCTCCGGGTGCTTCTGGAGAATTGCATAACGATTGTGGCCGTCAACGAGGGTGTTGTTCCAGACGATCAAAGGAGAGAGCAGCTTGCCTTCCTTGAGGATGTTTTCTTCAAGCTGCTTGTACTCATCGTCCGTCAGCGGCGGGATCTGATTCTGGAACTCCGGGTCGATTTTCAGATTGATCATACGCACAACTCCTTATCTCTCGTGATGTTGCGTCCGTTCGTCCTCCCGGAAGAACAGGGCAACATTCTGTTTTGCATCTTTCAGCTTGAGCAGTTCGATCTTGGCTTCCTTGTACTGCTCATAGAACTGGGCCTTTTCGGAAGCAAGAGCGCAGTATTCCGCTTCCAGCTTGTTCGGACTTGGCAGTTTAGTGATGTTGTTTGCCTTGAGATAGGCTGCTGCTGTCCGGTATGCTGTCAGCTCTGCACGATGCTGTTCTTCAAAGGTTGCGGGGGATTTGGCAGCGTTCCGTTTCTGCGCGAGCGGTCGGTACTGCTTGTAGGAAGCAGCATAACGGCGCAGTGTTTGGTTGTTTGCCATGCGGGTTTCGAGGTCTTTCACTACGGCCAGCGATTCATGGAACTTGGTGTCAAGCTCTGCAATTCTCTGGTCGAGTGCGTCCTCGTTGAGCAGACCTTTCTCCTGCAAAAGAATCAAGGTCTGCGCCATGCTTTGAGGTTGTGCTTCTTCGCCCAACGCTCATAGCCGATGCCCTTGCCCTGCTTCAGTTTTGCCTGAATGTCCACCAGCTTCTTGATTCGGTCGGGTTTTTCCTCAAGATTGCTGTGGAGGATAATGGGCTGGCTCTTGGCATTTTCTTTCAAGGTGGCAAGCACGAGTTCTTTCTCAAACTTGTCACCGAGGCTGTGCGCCCGGATAAACTTCTTTCTTCCGGCTGGCAGGTAGCTGAGCCGCCCACGGCTTTTCTTGACCGTGATGCCGTACTGCTGCAAGAGCCTGTCCGAGAAATCTTCAAAGCTCGCTGCATTGTCCAGCACATCCGAGATCTGTTTCCGCAAAGTCTCCTTTGCGGTTTCAAACTCCGTTTGTGTAGGCTGCTGTCCGGCGGCAAGCAGGGCAGCGTTTTCACGGTCGAGTTTCATTTGACTGCGCCGTTTCATCCAGTATTCACGCTCGCTCACACGCTTTTTCGAGCTGAGCAGGTCGATCTGGTACAGCTTGGCATCCTGACACATTTCCATGACTGCGACACGCAGGTGCCGCATGGTCTGGGCTGTGCTGGAATGCTTCATGCCCTCACGCCAGTCACGGGGCTTTTGCATATAGGGCTTGCGCTCCACTTCTCGTGTCCGGACGCTGCCGATCACGATGTGGACATGGATATTTCCCGAATGGTTGTGCCCATCCGGGTGAGTGCAGACGATGGCAGGATGACCGGGGAAGTTGTCCTTGCAGAACTGCAAGCCAAGGGCTTGCGCCCGCTCCATGGTCAGGCCGTTCTCTACTGCGTCCTTCGGGTCGAAGCTGATGATATAATGGTGGGTCTTCACGTCCGCAGACTGTTCGTAAAACAGTATTCAACAAATGACACGGCAACTGGATGTCAGGATTGGTTACTGTTCACTCCGCTAGGCCTAAAAAGCATTAAGTCCCATGATCACACCGCCGAGGTGTTGGCCATGGGACTTTTTGTGTCTGGGAGCGGCACACCTCTATCGAGGTGTAACACACTAGACTTTGTTCCAAAGTCGTGTGCCAAAGGAGATTACGCTCCTTTGAAATTTCCGTCATCATAGAGGAAAGAAACAATCTATTAACTTTCCCATGCAGCAACAATGCTTCTTTCTGGGTTTTGAGGGTCAATAGTCACCTTTATAGGTGTTCCCTTGCTCACGAGAGGCTTGAACCAAAACCAATGGGACTGTCCATAATAAGTGTCTTTTCCAATCTTGTATTGGTACCGAATCACCCAAGGATAAATTACATCTTCATCAGCAAGGTGATAGTACTCATGTGGAATTTTATGTGAACCCTTTTTACTGCATTAACTTTTCCGGAAACAATCTTTCCGTTTTTCAGCAGGTCTGCTTTGCGGATGTCTGTAATCCATGCTACCCCGATAATTGCCATAGCAATAAGCCACGCAGCTATGAGTGCCCCGTTTCCCTTAATTAAAGATACCACTTACTAAGTGTAACCCACGCTTACAATATTTGACATGATATTTCACAAAAAGCTTTTCTATAACCTGTTCAATGTCACAAAATTCAAAGACACGCTTTATAAACTCTTGATTATTATTACGGTTAACGATATAATTAGCTTGGACGAATCAATGTGTACGATTCTCCATGCCGAACGGTTTCGTGAAGCATCAACCTCATCGTAAATGAGCTTTCATAGTGACTAAGCCACATAGCATAGCTGCTTCCTATGAATAGTTTCACGCACAAAAAAGGAGATTTCTCATGGAAACTGAATACCTCGGTAATGCGTATACAACGCAGTCTTCAAACGATGGCTGTGTGGCTGTTGCCTGCCCTATTGATGCCGGATGCGCAATTAATGCTTGTGGCACTGCTGCCTGTGGTGCCAATGCCTGTCCAGCAGATATTTGTGTAACTGCGGGCTGTGTTGCGAATATTTGCATCAATGCTTGTACAGTTGACGGTTGTATTTTCAACCTAACAGCGGTTCCCGGCCCATTCTCTCTCGATGACTAAAATTTCTTAGGATTCAAAAATTTCACAATGTCAGATTTAAAGGTTTAAATCGAGGCAGCTATATTCGAAGCGGAGGTTCTATGAAAGACTATGTGCAAGGGGGAACCCTTACAGAAGTTACAGATTTAATACTTTTGTCCCTTTATGAACCAAGGCATGGATATGCAATCATTCAATTTGTTGAGGAAGTAACAAACGGAAGGGTATTATTAGGAGCAGGGACATTATATGGTGCTCTATCCTCGTTAGAACAAAAAGGATGGATTAAATTACAAAGCACTGAAAGTACAAGCAGAAAAAAAGTATATTTAATAACACCTTCTGGAAAGGAGGCTGTCCAAACCGAAATAGATCGACTTCATCAATTAATCGACTTAGCGGAAAGGATTTCAAAGGAGATTTAATATGCGCTACAAAAAGGTACGTTTTTTGGTTGTCTATTATCCTTACAAGAGAAATGGCTTAATAGAATGTCCCAACAAGGTATCACTTAATAAATACATCACGGGCTATCTATGAGTTTGAAACATGCACTCCGGGGGAATATCAATATAAGATTGATTATATTGGTCACAGGAGTCGTGAAAGCTCAGACAAGTATGTTGAATTTCTTCAAAGCTTAGGATACGTTGTTTTTTTCAAGAACATTAATCTAAACTACTCTCTTGCCAAAGTACAATTTCGTCCGTGGGCTGAATCAGGTGGAAAGCTATCAACGCCTAAGACGACACTTAACAAAGAATTATTGATTGTCGAAAAAAAGAATGATGGAAAGCCATTTGAATTATATACTACCCTTGAAGATAAACTAGCTTTGTATAAATCAGCACAGTCGGCGTGGATATTCTTTTTTTCATCTTTATGATTATGGCTGTGCTTATGAAATCTTTCATCTATAGTGCGTTAGCAATCACATGCCTTATCATCGTTATTGTCTATTGGTTTCCAATTTATAAGATTATTAAAGAGCGTCGAACAAGGGAAGATTAGCTTTTGTTCTCTATCGTAATTCACTCAATTTAATACAATCTCTCTGCCTATTCATATAAACCACCACGCAGTTCCAACCACAGGTTATCCATAGCCTGTTCCTCCGTCTTTTTGGCGCGGCCTTTTGTCAGGTGAAAGTATATCGCCGTGCCGATCAGCGGATGTTCCTCGCCATCGGTGAAGCCATAGCGGTACAGCAGATAGGTCTGCTCCCGTTGGGTCAGCCGTTTCAGGCCATCGTACAGTTCCCGGCGCGATTCCTGCTCTTCCATAATACTCTGAGGCTGCATGGCGTAGGGGTCGGCTATGGCTTCGATGCGCCGCAGTTGTTCCTCTCCCGGCAGAACATCGTCCAGCGAAACGCGCTGGTAGCAGATACCGTCCTTATCCTCCGTCACCATCCGCTGCTCAAAAGCAGTAAAGGCATCCCGCACCATGTCCATCATGGCGTTATGAATGGCAGGAGCAGCATAGGTCAGGAACTTCATGCCGCGCGCTGCATCGAACTTCGGTACAGCTTTCCATAAGCCCAGATTGCCCGCCTGTTTCAAATCGTCCGTGTCAAGGTTCAGGCCGGACTGTGCCAGATTCATGCTGCGGAAAAGGTCATTTGCCACCTTGCCAATAAAGGACTTGTTGTTTTCGATCAGGCTGTCCAGTGCGGCGGCGTCCCCTTTCTGTGCCAGCGCACAAAGCCGTTCATTCGTCTGCTTCATGGGCGTTTTCCTGCTCTGCGGCAGACTGCAAGATTCCCA
>ENA-OQEN01000610-OQEN01000610.1-human-gut-metagenome-genome-assembly--contig:-NODE-610-length-15368-cov-3.039433_pt1 | contig 15368 bp, 20 predicted proteins | sample MGYA00242791_ERZ504627 | MGnify/ENA primary metagenome ERZ504627 (study PRJEB26092, sample SAMD00036316) | human gut metagenome | host: Homo sapiens | study: EMG produced TPA metagenomics assembly of... | reverse complement strand
GATACAATTACTATTATAAGGTAGATAAAGTCTATTTTTGCTGTAAAAAGGATGAAACTGCGGCAGCAGGAGATTCCCATGCCTATAAATATTATGGCTGGTATTCTCCTTCCTATGCGGATGAGAATAATCCGTATATTCTGGCAGAAAACGGAAAAACAGCAACTCATTATATTTCCGATGCAGAGTATAAATTAACTCCGGGCACAGGAAATTACGACTTCGTACCTGATGATACTGCCCCAGAACAGACAGTGGAAGTAGATCATATGTATTATCAGGGGGGATATACAAACCATGACTGGTTTAAGCAGTATGTATTCCATCTGGAACCGGGTGAAGCAGGAAGTGATGAGAGGAAACAGTTTGATGCCTTTAAAATTGAGGTAACTACCATAACGGCAGATGATTTTAATGCGATATATGGAAGCGCTGAGGAAACGGCATTCGGTGACAGTGAAGCTACGGAAACAACTGGTGACGGCGATAGCACTGATCCCGATCATTCATCAGCAGATGATAGCGCAAACTCAGATGATGTACAGGCAGATAACTCTCAGACAGAAGATAACCAGTTGGATGATGGGCAGACAGACAATACCTTTGATGAGCAAAATACCGACACTCAGGATACAAACGAAGCCCATACAGAAGATCAGGCAGCAGCTCAGAATGAAGATATACTTCAGAAGTAGATCCAATGGTCAGCGAAGCCGGAGTTGAGCTAGTGTCTATCGAAAAGGAATTTAGTGACAGTACAGACAATGAGGACAATCAGGAAGAAAGTTTTCAGGATGGTACAGAAAATGAGGTTATGCCGGAGGTGGAAAGTAGTTCTGATGAGTCATTTTCTGCCGGAGATACAGATTCTGATTCCGGGAAAACAAAGCTGGAAGATTATAATCTGATTTATTTAAATGCAACTGGATTAAATGAATCTTCCTACCAAAAGATTCTTGACATAGTTTCCCCTCAGAAATCAAAGAAAAAACCATGTATTATTAATCAGACAAAATTACAGAATAATGAAACTTTTAAGAGTAGTTTCACATCAATCATGAATGATAACGATGCGGATGGTCATTATGTGAATTGCAATGTATATTTCTTTAAAAATAGTTTCTTATCTGATGGTCAGGATCCAGGTAGTCTGTTGAATGTATCATTTGATAAAAATTTTAATCCCGCTTATACGAAGAGTCTGACAGTTTTCGATGGTGATAATAATCTGATGAAGGGCTTTGAAGAAATTCTGAAGTATATAGAAAAGGAGAATAAATACAGAAAAATAAAAGAACCGATGAATTACATGATTGTTGTAATTCCATCCGGTTTTCTATGCTTACTTAATCATCTGTATGTCATACTTAATCCGCTAAATTATGTACATGCACCTTCATCTTCCGCTCCATCGGCGACTCATTTCCCATCTCCATCGTATATTGCAGTGCAAGGCGTAAGGAAAATTCCTCTGCCAGAACAGCCGCCTCATAATCGATACCCTCTGCCGTGTGCAGGAAATGCTTCGTCTGCAGGGTCACCGGAATCGAGCCATAGCCGGTCGCATATTTCGTATGATGCGTTAAGCCATGCTCATATACAAAGTCCGAATTCAGCTCGCCGCTCCGTGTCACACGGAGCCGGTTGTCGGAGAAAATCATCGTACAGCGTGTCTTGTGTCCATCGCCGGACACATCCTCCACGTAGGTAAGCTTCATCCCCTGTTCGGTCATGCTTGCCAGCGCAGTTGCCTGCGAGCGCATCACTTCGCCGGTCTCCACATCTACATTTTCAAACTCAATGACTGCTTTCATTATGGACGTTCCTTTGCCATCTCGATCAAAGTCTCTACCAGACTCTCAATCGAATATCCCTTATCCTTCCAGAGCATCGGATACATACTGATAGAAGTAAAGCCCGGTAATGTATTGATCTCGTTAAATACGACCTCGTTCGTATCCTTCTCTAAGAAGAAGTCTACACGGGAAAGACCGAATCCATCCAGTGCATTGAAGATTGCAACCGCATCCTTCTGCACTTCTGCCTCTTTTCCGTCCGGAAGATCAGCACCGATTACAGTCTTAGACTCTGCATTGTTGTACTTGGCATCGAAATCATAGAATTCTGCTGCCGCAAGAATCTCGCCCACGCGGGATGCCTTTGTATTTTTACCATAACCAAGGACAGCGCACTCAATCTCACGACCGACGATCGTCTCCTCAACCAGAATCTTATAATCATGCTTTGCAGCTTCCTTCAAAGCAACAACCAATGCTGCACGGTCATCTGCCTTGGAAACACCCTTGGAAGAACCTGCCTTGGAAGGCTTTACAAATACCGGATAAGAAAGCTTTGCTTCCACGCGTGCTGTCACCTCGTCGATATCCTCCAATTGTTCTGCCAGCACCGGCACATAAACAGCCTGACGGATTCCAAGTGTATCAACGACCAGCTTTGTATAGAACTTATCCATAGATGCAGCCGAAGCAAACACGCCACATCCGACATACGGGATATCTGCCATCTCGAACAATCCCTGAATCGTTCCATCCTCACCATACATGCCATGCAAGACAGGGAAGATTACATCGATTGGCTGCACCTTCATCATATCGTCCTGCGAAATGATAAGTCCGCCCTTTGTATCCGGGGAAATGATTGCAGAAACGGGACTTTCCTTCCAGCTTCCGTCCTCGATGCTTGCGATATCTTCCGCCAGCTTCCACTCACCGTCTTTTGTAATTCCGATCAGGAACATATTGTATTTCTCAAGATCTACTGCTTTGGCAATTGTAACAACTGACACGCAGGATACTTCATGCTCGGATGAGCGGCCGCCAAATATAACTGCTAGATTCTTTTTCATGGTTTTTGCCTTTCTTTATGTAATGGTTTTATTCCGCAATTTACGAGGTTCTAATTTATTCTCCGAGTTGGACGATAATACAAAATTCTACGCAGACGCGCTCTCGCTCAGAGAAACACATAACGGTACTAAATTCGCTGCACCAGCCAGATAGCTGGCACAGCTTATTAAGTACCGATGTGTTTATATGGTCTGCTTAAGAATTTGTATTATCTTTCAACTCGATATACATTTCTTCTCGTAAATTGCTATAAACAAACTAACTTTATATAGTATTCAAAATATGAATACATTATGTTTTATTATAACAACTTAGAAGGTATCCTGCAACCATTCAAGAATCTTTAACTTTACTTTGACATCACCGGGCTTTATGTCCCGCTTCACGAATAATTTCTCGTAACTTTCTTCGTCGAGTGCCTGCGCAAGCTTCTCTGCATCTTCCGAATCGACGACTGCGCCCGCGTCCATCGTGTAGCACATCATCGGATACAGCATGCACCAGAAGTTCTCGCCTTTTGCCTCACCGATATCTATACGCAGTGCCCGGTAGGTTCCTGCAGGAAGCACCAGTTCCCCATATTCCCGAATCGGGAATTCCTCTCTCGTAATATATGCTTTTACATCGTAATGATAGCCTGCCTCCTCGACAACTGCACGCGCAGTGTTGCGGATTTTCGATAAATTCTGCGCCAGATACAAGATTGCTTCACTGTCATTTTCTGCTTTCTGCAAATCTTCCGCAAGCAAAGCAAGCACTGCATCCCGCACCTCATATTTCAAAGCAAGATCTGTCTCACTGTCACTGTTTGCACGCACATGGAACCGCACCACAACATCTTCCGGGCTTTTTAGCGCATCCTCATAGACATCCGCACAGATACCGCTTTTTTCTGCAATATCATCCACATCGCCTGACAGACTCTCTGTTTTACCGCTATCTCCAAACACAGCTTCAAGATCTGCCTGATCTTCATCGCTAATTTTCTGACCTGCAAATAGCATTTTCATATTTCCCTCGCGAAACAGACTGACGACATCACGGACACTCCCACCTCCTGCAATGTGCAGCACACTCGTAAGTAAGATCCCACCACATACTCCAAGCAGGATTCCGACCATTGCTCCTTTTAGAATCTTATACCCCATAACAAACTCCTCCATCGAAAGTTGATTTCGTTACAAGCTTTCCCTTCCGTAAGCAGCTTTAATCATTTCCCGCAAAATATATTTCGCCCCATCCGATTCCATCATGACCGGAACCGATTTGGGGATCCCCGGCCGGTGTCCAAGCTCCAGCAAGAGCGGATGTATCTCCTGCCCCGTCATATCTGCCGCGATCTGCTTCATATGCCCGAAATCCAACTGCCGCTCGTTCTCTCTCTGGTACAGCGCTGCCGCCATCTCCAGATTCTCTGCCTGCACATGGTAGAGCGTCTGATTGATGCTGTTTTCCCCTTCGTACCCTGCGATATCTGCAATCACAAATGTAAACTGATATCCGTCCTTCGCAGTTTCCACCTGCATTTCCTGCACATAATCCCGGTGCTCCAACGTTTCCTTTTTCTGTTCTATCGCAGTAAAATCATTTTGCACAAATTGTCTGCCAAGCTTTTCATCTCCGATCAATACACTGCCGATTGCAGCTAACACAGTCAGACAGACAAAACCGATTCCCCATTTCACGCGTTTTTTCGTCTTTACCCACATGACGATCAACGGAAATACAATGCCGATCGCAAGGTCTGCATACAGGAAATACCGCATGCCATATTTTACGGCCGATTCAAACTGCATTCCATACGCAAACAGACACGCACCCGCGAACATCACCACAAATGTCACAACACGTCCACTTTTCTGCTTCACTTCACACAGCGAATACAGGAAGTCCCGCGTCTGATGCAGATAGCCGCTCACAACTGCAAACACACCGATAATCCAAAATGCCATCACCGGATAGTCAAGCCGCGCCACCGCCCCGCCAGGAAAAGAAGCCGCTTCCATTACATTGAACGATGCCGTCGTGTCGCTTGCCGTCCAGCCATAGCCAAGGATTGCCACGATGAACAGATACGCAAATACAATGGTAAATAAAATCCAGACAAGCAGCCAGATTCCCCCCATTCGGTCTTTCTCCTTCACGCATGGGCAACTGTAGAGCTGCAATTCCAACGGCGACAATGCCAGAAGGATTGCATATGCGCCCTTGAACACGCCCGATACCTCCGACTGTGATGTGATTCCCTGCATGATTGCGCCGATATCAATATTCGATACCGAGAACACAACGATCAATATAAGTGGTACGACCATCCACCCAAACAAAAATTCAAACATCCGTCCGCGTCCTTCCATCGACTTGGACGCACCATACAATGTGATTCCAAGAAATGGCAGGAAGATCCACCATACGGAGAAGCTTTGCAACAAATAGCGTTGCAAAATCATGGAGAAAAAGACCGCGATAAGCGTCGCACGCAGCAGATACCGTAAAGCATACAGCACGTCCAATATACCGGCAGTCCATCCCATATGATTCCGAATCGCATTGATATAACCGCATGGAACAAAGTCCGCAAGATACAGCATCAACGCGCCATAGAGCACGACAAATGCGAGCCCGACCACCAGTGCCAGCACATGATATTTGCCCGCAAGTGACAATGTGATATACGGAATCATCATCATACTAATCGTGACACATTCAAGATAGCTCATGCGGAACCATTGCCGTTTGGAGATTTTACCGTCCGCCAGATTCATGATTTTCTTCCTCCTCTCCCGCTGACTTCGCCACATGGGGTTTCAGCCCGGGTATCGCCCCTCACTCTGTTCGGCGGCAGGTCGGCTGAAACCATTCGTAGCATGTGACTTCGTCACATGGGGTTTCAGCCTCATACGTTCCTCCTCGCGCGCAAAGATTGGGCGTTTCCGCATCCACGAGATCGGTGCCCGCAGCACAAAATCCTGATTTGCATAGGCGCGCTTGCCACTTCCGGCGACAATCGGATACATATATGGGATGCCAAAGCTCATCAGTCCGGACAGATGCACCACAATCACCAAAAGCGCCAGAATATATCCGTACAAGCCCCAGATGGCAGACGGAATGATCACGAAGAATTTAAGCAGACGGAATACCGACGCAAACTCTTCATTTGGAATCGCAAAGCTTGCAATTGCCGTCAGTGCCACAACGATCACTACCATCGTGCTCACGATGCCCGCCTCCACCGCCGACTGTCCAACGATCAATCCGCCGACGATACCGATCGTGTTGCCAAGCGGTCCCGGCAGACGTATCCCCGCTTCGCGCAAAAGCTCAAACAGAAACTCCATCAGTAGCACTTCCACAATCACAGGAAAGGTGACCATACTCCGTGCTGACGCGATTGCATACAGAAGCTTTGTCGGGAGAATATCACTGTGATACACGGTAATCGCGATATAAAGTCCGGGCAGGGACACCGCCAGAAATGCTGCGATATACCGGATGATCCGCGCAAATGTCCCAACAGCCCAGCGATTGTAATAATCATCGGATGTCTGCAGCAGCATGTTCAAATTACACGGTGCCAGAATCACCTCCGGCGAATTGTCAAATACGATTGCCACTCTGCCTTCCGTAATCCCTGCTGCCACCTTATCCGGTCTGGTCGTCGACTGAAACGTTGGAAACGGAGAATACCAATTTCCATCAAATGCTGCGCCATCCCGCTATCATAGATGGCATCAATATCATAGCGATGCATGTCCTCCCGCACGCGCTTAACCAGCTCCTCCGACGCTACATCTGCCAGATACACAAGCGCATAGTCCGTCCGTGTGCGCTCCCCAATCGTATCCTGCTCCACGCGCAATTTTGCATCCTTGATCCGCCGCCGGATCAATGCGGTACTCTGCCGGAACCCCTCATTAAAGCTGTCCTTCGGTCCGCGCATGCCCGCTTCCGTATCATTTTCAGAGATTCCTCTAAGTGGTAATTTCTTCGACGATACGATCATTGACCTCGCATAACCATCAATGAAGATCGCCGTATCACCCTTCAGAATCGAACCGACGGTTTTATCAAAGGAGGTTTCCTCCTTGATATCCGCCGTCTGAACCTCCTGATATAAGATGCTGTCCCAGACATCCTTCGCCGAATTTCCGCGCCATTCATACGAAAGCGGCTTCAGGATGTCTCCTCGATCATGCCGTTATTCGTCAGACCATCGATATATACAACATGCATGTACACCATGCCCTCTGCCCGCTCCATCGCGAAAGACTTCTGCACTACATCCCCACAGTTTTCAAACAGGATGCCGAGCACCTTTTTATTCTCAGCTAAGCTCCGCCGCAGAGGCACCTTGAGCTTATTGTTATCATCATACAGATCTTCTAAGTCCATAAAAAAACCTCCAAACTATACATAAGCTAGTATGTATGGTTTAGAGGTTTTTATGCAGAGCGGCATGTGCCGTTGCTGTGTCAAAATAAACATGTTCCCGTAATTAACAGAATATCCAATATTGGCATACTTAAGATTTCATTTTTAGGTCCTAGTACGACGGCTAAAGGTAGACCGTTTGTTAACCCTTTAGCTAGACATAAAAATCAGGAGTTATTACATAAGATACAGTAAAAGAATCATCTGTAAGTGTTATTACATCTCCCTCATGCAATTCATACACCATGCCGGTCTGAATTGAATATCCATTAATTTTCATTCCATTTGCACTTTGAAGATCTTCTACACCATAATTTTCATTTTCCATATGATGAAATTTACAATGTATACGACTTACCGCCTTGGACGCTTTGATTACACCATCACACTTATCTCTTGATTTACCAAGTATATACGCATCTTCACTAATGCAAAAATACTTCTTTTCATTTAAAAGTATTATATTGGGGGTATACATAATCCCTATCCTATCTACAGACACTTCGCTTTAATCATTTAATTTATTGATCATTTCATTCTCTGACTTTTTCATTCCACAATTACATATAAATATATGATCTGAGTTTTTCATTCCGCAATTATTACAGGTCCATGTTCCAACAGAAGGATTTGCTGTTGCTGTTTGAGCACTTGCCCGCAAAGGTTTTGGCGTTCCACAGGAACAGGTTGTCATATATCTGTCGTTCATCTTATTACACTGTGGACACACCCACACCCTTCCTGTAGAGATATCACTCTTCAGCGCACGCACCTTATCCGCCGCTACCATACGTTGTATCTCTATTTCATCAAACTCAGGCTCTCTGGGTTTTATAAACAATGTAACAATATATGCAAGTCCTCCAAACAAAAATCCGAGTACATACCAAGCGGATGATTCCCTTCGCTTCTTTTCCATCGCAGCTCCACATATATACGCCCACACAAAAGCCCATATCAATACAAAAATAATTCTCATTTTTTATTTTCTTCCCCTTCTTCTAAAGTTTTTTATTGTGTCGAGCATTCATCATTTTGCGACTTTTTCATACCGCACTTGCATATATATACATGTCCGGAGTTTTCCGCTCCGCAATTTTTACATATCCACGTCTCAACAATAGGTTTTGTGACTTTTTGAGATACTATCTTATGAGGTTTTCTCGTTCCACACGAACAAGTGTATATTTTGGCATCATTAACTTTCCTACATAAAGGGCACGCCCATACTCTTCCTAATTCAATGTCGCTTTTCATGACACGTACTTGATCTGCCTGTACAATTCTCTTAATTTCTGCTTTATCGACTTCTTCCGTATTGTCCTTTATGAAAAATATGACTATACGAGTCCAAACGCCAAATATAAATCCAAGCACATACCATGCTGTTGGATCATACCCCTTTCTTTCCATTGCCGCTCCACATTCAAAAGCAAAAAAAACTCCTGAAATAACATATGCTATTATTGTTACCATTGACGTCCTCGCTCCTCTATTTCTTTAATTTTTTCAAATGCTGCACCCTCTTTATAGCTTTTGAATAACTTGATTTCTCAACTATACTTGATTATCTGCTCTGCCACTCCGTTTATCAACCCTGTCGTCGGTTTTTGCATGATAAGATGCCGTTTTGCAAAGAAAAGTCGTGACTATTTCCGTATCTTCCAGCTAACCTACGCCTGCTCCTGCTCCGCTCCTTAAAATAAGCAAGTTGTTTTTGTTTACAGTTTAAATAATTTTCGGGGATTTTTCGACAATACTTCCGCCAAACGAAAGTTTTTTCCGCCAAGCGAAGATTTTGTACAAAAAAATCCCCAAACCATACATACGTCATGTATGATTTAGAGATTTTTATGCAGAACCGCATGTGCCGTTGCTGTTTGTCTATCAAAGGAAAGTTCAAACTCTCCATCATATTTCTGTACAATTTTACGAATATTATGAATTCCAAATCCATGCCACTCCGAATCCTTATCTGTCTCCGCAGACAATTCCTCCTCGGGCAAAATCGTATTTATGCAATCAAGAAAGACCAGATTCTTATAGGTTCCAATCGTAAGATGAATCTTCCGTTCTCCCATATCCAGAGGGATTTTCTCAACGGCTTCCTTTGCATTTTCCAGTATGTTCGACAAAAGGAAACACAGATCTAAATCCTCAACACCAAGCTCCTGCGGCAGTCGTCCCTGATAAGTAAATTGAATCCGCTCCTTCAAGATCACAGCTCCAAGCACGCCCGAAATCACAGCATCCACAATCCGATTCTGGGAATATATGCATGTCGATGGCTCTGCTTCCATATGATTCCAACTATCAACCATCGCAGTCGCTCGTGTGATTTCTCCCTTTTTGAGCAGGTCCTGCACCGTCTGCATCATGTGCCGAAATTCATGCTGTCGCGCCCGCGTTTTCTCATTTTTCTCATACAACTGTACATAATAATCTCTGGTCAGCTTCTGTTCCCGCTCAAATATTCGTATTTGCTCTGCCTGTCGGTCGCTCCTTTTTTTCAGCTTTCCTATGTAGATCAAATACGCACATACAATAACAGCTGAGCCAAATAACATCATAAGTACAACATAGGTCTCGCCTGCCACGTTTCTGATCTCCCCATCCCCTACAATATAGGTCAGAAACGAAACCTGAACTGCCGCAAGTATGCCTCCCGCGAACAACACCCAAAAATTGCGGTTTACAAGCGTCCACACATCCGACTTTTCTTTTGCAGCTTATAGATCAAAGCCCACAAAAAAAGTCCCGGCAATGAACAGATTCCATCCATGATCGGATCGGAAAACCCGAGGTCATTGACACTTACATTTGCTAAAAGTGCAATGCATACATATAGAATTGAATCCACGACCTCTACGATCATATAAGACAACACATATGCCTTTATGGATTCTCGTATAGATTGCCGCTTCCAGATATAAAATGCAACTCCATTTATAATCGGAATCAGCACAATCGCATTCTCATGCAGAAACTCCGTTTCTATAAATGTTCCTATAACCAGCAATCCTCCTGTAAGAACTGCATCTCTCAGGCACAAATTCCGTACCTGTTTCTTTCTATGATAGCCAAACACACACGCAGAAACCGCGGTTTCCTTAATCAGCTTTATGCAATTAATTAAAAAACACAACAAAAACATCCCTATAAAACTCTTTCATGCTCCCGCGCATATGCGATATATTCCTGTCGCAGCCTCCTCACCTTTCCGTTTGGTATGTTAAAACGCATACTATCTTCCATAATTAGAGATGTCTTCTGGATGTCCTCGACATACGCATAGTTCACGATCACAAATCTTGATATCCTGCAAAATCCCTGTTCCGGTAAAATCCGCTCCCACTCCTTCATCGTATAAGACTGCAATGCCTGCACAAGCTCTCCCTGCAAATAAAAGACCACCCGACTGTAATTATCCGCAGACTGTATGTATAATATCTGGGATACATCTATCTGCCAAACCTTTTTCTTCCACGTCACGTCAACCATGCATTGATGCTCCTGCTGAAAATTATGCAAGACCTCTGACAGCCTGTCCCAATTTCCCACTTTTCTGACAAACGCGATCACATTTCGCCCAAATGCAGCCTCCATCATTTCTTCATGCGACGTTACATAGATAATATCTGTCATGCGCAGCTTCGAAGCCATTTGCTCTCGCAATTCCAAACCCGTAAGTGCCGGCATCTCAATATCCAAGAGCAAAAGTGCCGGTTGCACCATGCCTGCCTGCAATGCTTCCGCTAACATGCTGGCATCTGAAAAGCCGCGAACCTCCGTTCCTTTTGCCAGCACATCATAACAGACCTGTATCATCTCGTTTAAATTCTCAATATCATCATCACAGACTATGACCTGCATCGTGCCCTACCCTTTTATCTATAATTTTCTCTAACTATTATATATCACTTTCCTTATTTCTGCTATGTGCTTAATAATCTTTTCCATTCTTCAAATGTTCTTACCGTTTCGACACTAAGTAACTCTACGTTTTTTCTAATTGCATGAATGAATTTCTTAACGCTATGCTTTTTTCTACTATATCATCAGTCATGCCTTCATCCCAAAATATATTAAGCCCCAGATTTTTATAGTCTGGAGCTTAAAGCTTTTCAAATCTTTATTAATTCCTACAAAATATTATTCTTCTTTACTTTTTTCAGACTCAAACCATTCCTCCAAAATGTCATCTGCCATCTTATCTTTATCATTGCTATATATTATATCATAGCTATAATCTGCATTTAATGAATTAGCTGCAACATCATATATTAATTTAATCTGTGTTGGCATTTCTCTTTGATATTCTTCACACAACTTCCTAAGAGCCACCATATCTTCATTAAGAATCGCCATAACGTCTCGTTGTCTGGGTATTGAAACATCATATTCTTCCTGCCCATCTACAATAACGTCATTTAGTCTGCTTTTTTTCACAACTTTGCCATTTACCTTATAAAAGAAATTACAGGATTGCACCCCTCCTTCAAAAGAACAGTAAATATAAATCTTCTCTGCTCTATCTTCCACATATTCCATGCAAATTTCCACCATATCCGTTTGCAATTCTGAAAAATAATCTTCAAACACTTTTCCCATTTCGTTTCCTCGCTTCTACTCCTGATAGTGTCAAAAGACACTCCATTTTTTCTTTATAAATCTTTTATTTTAATCTGCATTGGAAATGAATTTCTGATCTAATAATTTAAAAACAATATTTTATAGTAAACATTTCGAATTCTTAATTTCTATCATTTCTTCTTGATTCAAATTTTTAAATTCTATCCCAACGAAATCATCTCCTAGAAACAATAAATTATTTAAATCATTAATCCTATATGCATTTAGAACACGCTCTTCAATATCATCTTTTAATACCAAAATTGCATTTTCTGACTTCCAAAATTTAAATTTCCCATCTACGGTAACATTCATATTGTTCTCATCGAAATCCTGATTATATATACTAATTCCCATACCTTCATCTATAATTACGGGAGTATCACTAATATTATTTATTATTTCATCCTGAACAAAATAGCTAATATACTCTATCATTCCATCTTCTGGATTAATTGCTATGTCCAACGGAGGCTTGCGCTTATCCTCATAAAACAAATGGTAATTTTGTCCTATTCTTTTATCAACAACTGATATTTCAAATAAAACAAGCCCCTCACCCATACCTTCTATTTTCGAATATATTTTTTGTTATTAAATACTTTTCAAACTTCACTTTTTGCCTCTCTAATTAATCATTCTTCTGCTCCCCCAAAAATGTCGTAGCTGTACTCGGATACTATTTTTCATTATGTATCAGAAAATATACTTCATCCTTAAGCCAATGTTTGTTCTTTTCATAAAGATAGTTATAATTCGCATCTGTATAATATTCCATTGGAGATATGCTGTTATCTTTACCCTGAATAATATGTGGAGAATCAGCAGTGTATCCTAATTCAAGCCATAGCTCCGTTAGTCCCATTAAGCCATCAATACAATTTGTATTTTTATCTTTTAGGAATTTATTAACTCGAGCAGCCCTTATTTTTCTATCTTCTATATCATCTGGATTTTCTTCTTCATTTGCCAACTCATAAAGAGTATCCATAACATCCTCTAAATCATAGTCACCAGAGCCTGCCAACTCACATATTTCAATTCTATCCTCTCCTTTTTCCAGTTGTTCTTTCGCATATTCTACTATTTCATTTATAGAAATTTGCTTTTCTAATAATCCCCTATATAACAATTTCCAGGTTATATTTAACTTAAGTCCTTTAATGTCTGCTATTTTTATCATGATTTTATTGCTACTCCATTTAATGAACCCTCTAACCGATACAATGTTGCATATCCAGCATAATTATCAACTAAATCATTAAAGCCGTGCGCTTGAGCTGTCGCAGGAAATTCTTTTATAATTTGAGGTTTACTCGTTTTTTCATTTGTTTCGTAAATCAGTTTTACATCATTCCCTTACTGACATTTCTTTTTAATCACTGCAACTCTAATTCTTTTTTTAAATGATTCAATTCAGAAACGCTCATATCACATACACATATTTCAATAATATCATCTGTTTGTGACAATCCAAAATAAACTTTGTCCATTTTTATATAATGAGAACTTTTTTTGTCTGATAATATTATTCTGGTACCATTAGAATACAAAATAGTTTTAAAAACAGGGCATTCAATATCGTCACTATGAAAAATTATCTTTCCATCTTCAAAATTTTCCACTACTAACTTATTCGTAGTTTCTGAATACTCCTTGCAAAGCAATAGCGTTATTCTTTTTAATAACTTACTCTTTATACCCACTGTAAATTCCAATGAAGAAGTTTTATCTTTTGAATATGAAATATATTCAACCGCTTCCTCATCCTTATTAAATATAATCTTCAAAGGAATATATTCTTCCAATTCCATATCTATTATATCTTGCATATTCTTGTACCGCCCTAATGCCATCCATTAAACTGTGCATGTTTTATTGCTGTCTTCACCTAATTGCTTCGCAACAGCCATGATGGTTAATTAATAGACCTCAGAAGTTGTAGTATGTCGAAAGTATAACCTAATAAATATCAAATTTTTTGCAAACTATTAACAGTTCAATAGGATACATATTTATTTTAAATTCCATATAGTAAGATTTCCGTTAATATCATTCACAACAACCTTCACATCCCAAGGTAAGTAACACAGCATAGCAAGGCTACCGCAGAATAAATCGATAAAAATCCTACATCCAGACTGTTCAAATGCATTTACAACCTCCCTGCCTATTCTCGGTGGTTTCTTCCCGATATACGGAAACAATGTCTTAACCTTTTCCAAATCTTCTGTAGCCAGACTCTGTATAATTGCCAGTCTGATGGCTTCTGACTGATTATCAGTCCTAAATTTTAAAGAAAAAATATTCAGTTGTGATTTCGGATGTTCTTATTCGAAGTCATTATTAAATATAGTCTTTCATAATGTTCCAAACCCTTTTTACTTCGTCATTATATTTCTCATTCAACTGATTTCTTAATTGAACATCTGCATCATAAATAATGAAATCGCTTAACCCGCCTCTCGAAGCAAACAGTTTATTATAGCTTTCTATCAAGTATTTCATTTTTTCACCATCGCTCTCATCCGAGTCAATACAATTAACTTGTCCCATAAGAATTCTTAATATCCCGTTATATTGTCCATATCCATATTTTTGTACAATTTTGCCAATCTCTATATACGCCTCTCGCAACTGCAAAAACTCTTCATTTCTTATCATTTTTCTGTCTCCAATCTATTGTAACGGTGTTTTTCCTACAACTTCAAAAGTCCATGGTGCATCTATATAGGTTTGCATAACATTATATCCTCCCACGTATACTTCACCTTGCGGTCCGACTGGTCCTGTATAAATAGTAGTACCTTTGGTACTTTAATCGCATATACATTATCTATATAAGAGCTTGCCTCATACGCACCAGTTTTCGGGTCTATCCAATGAGTCTTTACCGCTGTGTCAATTCTTACATTAGCAGCAGAAGCAGGTGGCTCACTCGTAAACCATCTTCCATACGGATTTTGAGCATTACCTGCTCGATACATTATTCTATCTTCCTGTAATACTTCCATATTGTATCTGCCACCATAGAAATTCTTTGCAGGTTGATTAGGCATTTCTGCTAACGGTCCTGGATTTTCAATCATATTATATTGATAATTAGCTATATCATCTGACCCATATATAACAGTTGTACTACCACTCTCCCCGCCCATTTCCGGTGCTTTACCCGGTCTCCCTGAAGGTAAATCATCCAATGAACCGGGAACTGCATTAAGTTCAGAAACAAGCCCAGCCAAACATACTAAATCTGATGCAATAGTACTTCCATACAAATATTTTTTACTGAACAGCTATTTCCGTAAGTGTTATTCCTGTTATACTTTCTTCCTCCATTAGGATCTTAAATTTTTCAGAAACAAACAATGGTACCTGTTGTCTGTTTCCTAATTTGAATACATCCGAATTCTCCGTTTTGTCAGAATATATACC
>ENA-OQEN01000609-OQEN01000609.1-human-gut-metagenome-genome-assembly--contig:-NODE-609-length-15381-cov-8.646060_pt1 | contig 15381 bp, 21 predicted proteins | sample MGYA00242791_ERZ504627 | MGnify/ENA primary metagenome ERZ504627 (study PRJEB26092, sample SAMD00036316) | human gut metagenome | host: Homo sapiens | study: EMG produced TPA metagenomics assembly of... | reverse complement strand
ACCTCGTCGACAATCTCCTCGAAGGGACGGCTCTTCTCGCGACCACGGACGTAGGGCACGATACAGTAAGTGCAAAGTTGTTGCAGCCCGTCATGATGCACCCACGCATGATACTGCGTCTCGCGATGCCACGGCATACTCATGGCGTCGGTATCCTCATGCTCATTCGTACGGATATGGCGCTTGCCATCCAAAAACGCCTCGGCGATAAGCTCGGCCACGTGCGCAATGGAATGGGTGCCGAAAATGACGTTGACGTTATCGACGTTGGTGAGCAAGCCCTCACCATCGCGCTGGGCGATGCAGCCGCCCACGGCGACCACGCGCTTACCCGAAGGTGAAGGAGGAAGGCTCTTGCAGGAATTGCATTGACCATACAGGCGCGTATCGGCAGCCTCGCGCACACAGCACGTCATGAACACGACAATATCGGCATGCTCGGGATCGAGCGCCATAAGACAGCCATACGAATCGAGCAAGCCACTCACGCGCTCGGAGTCGTGCTGGTTCATCTGACAGCCGAATGTGCGGATAAAGTAGGTTTTACCGGCAAGAATATCGCGTACGGAACGCTGGTCCATGAGCTTACATCCTAACGATGGTATCGACGGGGCGCATAGGTGCTACAAGTGTGCAGATGACTCGCTTACGCAACAGGCTTAACGTCGTCCATGACGACGTTATCCATAGCAGCCCGATTAATCTGGTGAACATAGATAGAGAGACGAATTGCCGTCCGCGACTCTCCATTAATGAGAATGTCAGAGAAAACCGGCGCGCAGGAGACATCAAAGCCGGTCGGAATCAGAAAGCCGCGCGCAATGGCAACGGCCTTGATGGCCTGGTTGACGGCACCGGCGCCGACGCACTGAATGTTGACGGGGACGCCATCTTTAACCATGCCGGCAATGGCGCCAGCAACGGACGCGGGCGATGATTTGCTTGATACCTTCAGGCAATCCATGAAGAAACTCCTGCATTTAAAAGTACGTTTTAACTGCAATAACTGTATCGTACCGAGCGGACTCGGTAAAGATGCTATTCCTCTTTGGCAAGATCGAACGTCACGGTGATACGATCACGCGAAACGCGAATCTTAGGGTCGCCGCACAGATTGAGGTAATACCGGGCGGCGAGGTCGTTAAAGTCACGCTCGACGGCACGCGAAAACTGCGCCATGTCATCCTTGGCGATGCGAAGACCTCGACGGTCCTTGGCAAGATCGACTTGAGCCGGCGCATGAGAGGTGGAATCGCGCTCGCGCAGCAGACGCGCAGTCACGCCGCGAACGGGCTTAATCTGTCCCGACAGAATACGGTGGGCAGTACGCTCGGACATCTCGAGACCCAGCCCGGAGCAGATCCGGATAAAGTCCTCGGCATCCGAGGCGAGGCCCAAACGATCGATCACCGGAAGCTCGCACTCGTCGTCGATAAAGAGCAGGCGCGATGTATCGAGTCGGCTCGAAGCCTGAGCGTACAGGGTCGCAGCGATCTCGGACGGAGAGCCAGATACACATCGCAGCCACGCAGCTCCTCAAGGGCAAACTCACACGCAGCACGAATGATGTTGTGGGGGCCGCGAGCACATACATAGCGGCCGTCTTCGTCTTTAACCGCCTGAGGCCAGCTCGACTGGTCGGCGCGCTCACCTAAGCGATCGGTGGCAACGCACACCTTAAAAGCGGAGCCCAGATCGACGCCCGATGTAACAACGCGTGCCTCATCAGTGTTCTGCTTGATAGAGAACAGCGCCATACCACGACCGTGAACACCCCAACGGTCCATTTTCATGCTCTCGAGCTTGGAGGTGACACGGGCATCGAAGATACGCTCCTGCATATCCTGCGGCACACCCGAACCGTTATCCAGGAAGAGGAGGGTGCGAACACCCTCCTCCTTGGTCGTGGCAAGATAGACCTTATCAGCTCCGGCATCGCGAGCATTACGCAGCATCTCGATGACAATGTCCTCTACATGCTGAATGTCATGCTTGGCCTGACGGCGCTCGGCCTCCGAAACGCGGAGGCGGACATACCCCTCGCCAAGGTTTTCCTCGACGCGAAGGTTGCCCTCCCCCGACATCGACGCGATAAATGAGATGAGCTCGTTCGCGTCGTTCATGTTATTTAGCGATATCGACGGCACGGCTCTCGCGAATCACGACAACGCGCACCTGACCGGGATACTCCATCTCTTCCTCGATCTGATGGGCGATATCGTGCGCAAGCACCGTGGACTGGGCATCGGAGATCTTGTCCGGCTGAACCATGACATGAACCTCGCGACCGGCCTGCATGGCATAGGTACGCTCAACGCCGTCGTGAGAATTGGCAATCTCCTCGAGCTTCTCAAGGCGCTTGATGTAGTTCTCGGCCGACTCGCGGCGGGCACCGGGACGAGAAGCGGAGACAGCATCGGCGGCCTGGACCAGAACGTCGAGCACCGTGTTGGGGTCGACATCGGCATGATGGGCCTCGATCGCGTGGACGATGACAGACTTCTCACCATAGCGGCGGGCAAGCTCGGCGCCAATGACAGCATGCGGGCCCTCAACGTCGTGGTCGATGGCCTTGCCCAGGTCGTGCAGAAGACCGGCACGCTTGGCGGTCACAACGTCCAGACCAAGCTCGGAGGCCATAACGCCGCACAGGTCAGAGACCTCAAGCGAATGCTGCAGCACGTTCTGACCAAACGAGGTGCGGTAGCGCAGAGCGCCCAGGGTCTTGACGATCTCGGGATGCAGGTCGTGGATACCGGTATCGAAGGCGGCCTGCTCGCCGGCCTCGCGCACACGCTGCTGAACCAAGTCGGCGGCCTTGTGGTACATCTCCTCGATGCGGGCGGGGTGAATACGACCGTCGGCAATGAGGTTCTCGAGCGCCACGCGGCAGTCTCACGACGGACCGGGTCGAAGCTCGAGAGTACGACGGTCTCGGGGGTGTCGTCAATCACGAGGTTAACGCCGGACACCTGCTCAAAGGTTCGGATGTTGCGACCCTCGCGACCGATGATGCGACCCTTGAGGTCATCGGAGGGAATATGAACTGAAGTAACGGTGACCTCGGCGGTATGGTCGGCGGCGCAACGCTGAATCGCCAGGGAGAGAATCTCCTGAGCGGTCTTGTGGCACTCGGCGCGGACCTGCTGTTCGGACTCGCGGATGATGGTGGCCGCCTCGTGGGTAACCTCGCCGCGGACCTTGTCGAGCAGCTCCTTGTGAGCGTCCTCGCGCGTAAGGTCGGCAATACGCTCAAGCTCGGAGGTCTGCTTGGCGCAGAGCTCCTCAAGCTCGCGAGAGCGCTTCTCGACCTGACCGGCCTGGCTGGACAGCTGATGCTCGCGCTTATCGAGCGCATCGTTGCGACGATCAAGCGATTCCTCGCGCTGCATCACGCGATTTTCGAGCGTACGAATCTCGCTCTTACGCTGCTTGTCCTCGGCCTCGGCGGCCTGCTTGTTCTTGATGATCTCTTCCTTAGCCTCGAGCAGAGCCTCTTTTTTGAGGGTCTCGGCCTGACGCTTTGCATCACCGATCAAGGACTCTGCCTGCGCGTGTGCCGACTGAATCTTTTCGTCGGCCTCGTGAAGACTACCCTGCTTGGCGGTGCGCATGTAGGCAATGGCGGCGATGGCACCCAAAACGATGCCAACGAGCGCTGCAATGATAGGCATGCTCACTCCTTTTTATGGATTCGTTACACAGCAAAGCGAACCGTCCTTACGAACGGCTCGCGACATTTGAGTAATATGGGCGCAGCTTATGCGGGTCGGATACAGATAAACATATAAACAAACTCATCACAGATGAGCACATATCACAAAGCAAATGACGGTATTTATCCTACGTTGAACCGCAACAACTGTCAAATAAACGCACCCGGCACGGCGCCAATCGAGCGGTGAACGGCAGGGGCGTAACGAGTGCTATGCTTACACGGCACACTCCTCGCTTAAGGCATCGAGACGTGCCTTAACGGCATCGGCGGCGATGTGATACGAGAAACCTTTACCCATCAAAAACCTGACGAGCTTTTCGAATGCACGGACCTCGGGGGCGCGACGTTTAGCGAGCAAGGCCGAAGCGCGGGCCAAGTCGTCATCCACGGCAAAATATGCCTCGGGATACCCGGGGATATCGTCAAGCACGACATGACGACGCTTGAGCTCAACCTCGATCTTGCGCTGTCCCCAGCCGCGACGTTTGCGCTCTTCGATAAAGTACGAGCAAAAACGGTTCTCGTCCAAAAACCGATACTCGGTCGCTCGAGCAACCGCAAAATCGATCGCGGGCTGTCGAAAGCCATAGCGAGCCAACTTATCGCGCACCTCGCCCGTGGCATGATCGCGGCGCGAAAGCATCTCGGTCACCATGGTGAGTGCACATTTGCGTTCGATAAGCTGCACCGCCTCGCGAAAGTCATCCCAATCACAGGAAGATCGGGGCGGTTCTTAACGTACAGGCGCGCCACGCGCACGGGAATCCAAATGGAACGTTCGAAACCGCCCTCAAATCGCAATCGATATGCGCGCAGGGCTTTTTAGACGCATAACCGCTCGAGAACGAGGAGGCCGCTTTCTTATCGGGAAAGACGACCGTGGCCTCGGTCACCGTATACGACATGTCGGCATCCGCTACTCGTCGTCATCGTCGAGCATTGCGGAGCCATCGATGGCGTACAGCTCATCAAACTCCTCGGGGGCGGGCTGGTCGGTCAACTCAACCTCCGAGGGGGCATCATCGTCATACTCAAGACCGCAGGCAAGGCGAACCTTGTGCTCGATCTCGTCAGCGCAATCGGGATGCTCGCGCAGGAACGTCTTGGCGGCCTCGCGACCGTTGCCGAGCTTATCCTCGCCATAGGCAAACCAGGATCCCATCTTTTTGCAGATGCCGCACTCGACGGCCATATCCAGAATCGAGCCCTCTTTGGAAATGCCGGTGCCGTACATGATGTCAAACTCAGCCGAGCGGAACGGAGCGGCCACCTTGTTCTTAACGACCTTGGCACGCACGCGATTGCCGATAACCTCATCCTTGAGCTTGATGGTATCGATTTTGCGAATATCGATTCGCACGGAAGAGAAGAACTTGAGCGCGCGTCCGCCCGTAGTGGTCTCGGGGTTGCCGAACATGACGCCGATTTTCTCACGCAGCTGGTTAATGAAGATGCAGGTCGTGTTGGACTTGGAAAGCGAGCCGGCAAGCTTGCGGAGTGCCTGGCTCATCAAGCGAGCCTGCAGGCCCACCGTCGTATCACCGATTTCGCCTCGATCTCGGCACGCGGAGTCAAGGCGGCAACAGAGTCGACGACGATGGCGTCGATGGCACCGGAGCGCACAAGCATATCGACGATCTCGAGCGCCTGCTCGCCCGTATCGGGCTGGGAAATTAGGACCTCATCGATATCGACGCCGATGCGCGCGGCATAGGTGGGATCAAGCGCGTGCTCGGCATCGATAAATGCAACAACGCCGCCCATGGCCTGCGCCTCTGCAAGGATCTCGAGCGAAAGCGTCGTCTTACCGGAGGACTCGGGGCCATAAATCTCGACGATACGGCCGCGCGGAACGCCGCCGATACCCAAGGCGGCATCGAGCGCCAAAGAGCCCGTCGGAATAGCCTCGACCTCGAGCTCCGGACCGCCGTCGCCATACCTCATAATAGAGCCCTGGCCGAACTTCTTCTCGATCTCGGCTTGGTGGTGGCGATCATCTCGTCGCGCTCTTTACCCGTCGTGCGTGCATGAACGTACGTACGGGACCTGAATTCTTGGCCATGAATAGCCCTCCTCTTAACAACCTGAAACGATAATAAACGAACGGCTGTTCGTGGTCAACCGTTCAGATTCATCATATGCACCCGACCATTCCAAAACCCGACCAAACGCCGACCAATCACCGACCAAACGCTTGACCCCACCAATCACAAATACGGGTAATCGAACAAGTTTAGGTCATGTACCAGTGCAAACACCAATACCGTTAAAGGTCCCTATCTCCACAATTAAGGGGCCCTAAAGCCCCTTAAACCACGTCTATTCCATAGAATTGAGCACGCGGACAATGCGCTCCAAAGCCTCCGCGACCGCACAGGCACGAACGCACGACCGATCGCCTTCATAGTGACAGCGCGCAGACTCGACAACCGGCGCTCCCCCATCGGCCGCGCGATACGCCCAGCCAATATAGAACGTACCGGCGGGGTCTTGCTCAGTGCCACCACCGGGCCCAGCGTAGCCCGTTGCGCTTACGGCTACATCGCTCTGATAGAGGTCCAGCGAGCCCACGGCCATCTCGCGCGCCGTCTGGTGCGACACGGCGCTAAACCGATCGAGCGTCTCCTGCTCAACACCCAGAACACGATGCTTGATCTCATCGCAATAGGTCACCGCACCGCCGCGCAGCACCGCCGAGGCGCCCGGGATATCGGCAATCGTCGAGGCGATCATACCCGCCGTCAGCGACTCAGCCGTAGAAACCGTCACGCCCCGAGCGCTCGCGCGCTCGACAATATCGCGCGCCAGCTCCTCGTTATGTGCGGAAATCTGCTCAAAAGAGTCCGTCATACCCACCAGGACCTAGACCGAAAAGACGATCTTGCGGCAGTTCCAGAAGTACTGGGCGCCCGAGATAACGGTCAGGACAACGGCAACAGCGTACAGGAAGCGTGAGACGCCATAGACACCGAGCAACAGCTCCGCAGGCCCCAATTGGAGGCCGGTCATCGCAAAGACGCACAGGTAGCCGCAGATGGAGACCATCGTGGTCGCCGTCTTGTACTTGCCGAGCTTATCGGCGGCAATGACCACACCGGCCGCACTCGCGACCATGCGAAGGGCTCACCAACAGCTCGCGGAACAAGATAATGAACACGGACCACACGGTCACCGCGCCAAAATCCAAGAACAGCAGCAGGGCCGAGAACACCAGCAGCTTGTCGGCGATGGGGTCCAAGAACTTACCGAAGTCGGTGATCTCGTTGCGCGAGCGCGCCAGATAGCCGTCGACCTTATCGGTGCACGACAGGATCACATACAAAATGAAGGCAGCGGCGGCGAGCGGGCCGTCGAAGGTGCTCCAGTCCGTACCGGCAACGCATGCGTGAGACAGGGCCGAAACGATCATGAAAACCGGGATAAAGACGATGCGAACGCACGTCACGATGTTGGCGGGCGTCCAAACACTCGTCAGTTCCTTATTGCTCTCGTTAGCCACGACGCTCTCCTACTCCACAACACGACCGATAAGCTCATAGCAGAAGCTATCGGTAAACTCGACCGTCAGAATATCGCCCACGGACGCCTCGCTAGCGTCCAGATGCACCGCGCCATCGGAATCGGGCGCTGGAACCAGGCGTGACCGATCAGCTCGGCGCCGTCCTCGGTCTCCTCGATGCCATCGACGATCACCTGGCGCGCTCGCCCACATGAGCCGCCGTGGCGGCAAAACCGAGCGACTCGGCCAGGTCCATGGCCTCCTGGGCGCGCTCGAGCTTGACCTCTTCGTCGACCTGACCCTCCATCTTGGCGGCCAGGCTACCCTCCTCACGCGAGTAGGCAAAGACACTCGTGTAGTCAAAGCCGACGGTGTCCATAAAGTCGATAAGATCGCGGAACTCGTCGTCGGTCTCGGTCGGGAAGCCGACCATGGCCGTGGAGCGAATCACAATACCGGGGATGCGCTCGCGAAGGTCGCGAAACAGATCCTCGAGCTCCTGGCGCGAGCCGGAGCGACGCATGGCCTTAAGAATGCGCGCGTCGCAGTGCTGCACGGGGATATCGATATAAGGCAGCACCTCGGGCGTATCGCGAATCGTCTCAATAAGCTCGTCGGTCATGCCCTCGGGCTGCAGATAGAGCACGCGGACCCAGACATTGTGCGGTCGCACGGCCTCGGCGACGGCGTGCAGCAGCTGCGCCAGATTGCGCGGCGAGCCTCGGCGACGTCCTCGTCGGCAAAGTCGGTGCCCCAAATGCCCGTGTCCTGGCCAATCAGCACGATCTCACGCACACCGCCGGCAACCAGGTCGCGCACCTCGGAGATAATGCTCTCGGCATTGCGCGAATGATAGCGACCACGAATGTAGGGGATCATGCAGAAGCTGCAAAAACGATTGCAGCCATCGGAGATCTTGACGTAGGCAACGGCGCCCTCGACGGTACGCTTGACCTGCGGGATATAGGCCGCGATCTCGCGCTCGAAACCCAGCACGCCATCGATGACCGCCACGATGCCGTCCTCCTCGTCGGCCTTCACAAAGGCAGCGACCTCAGGCAGCTCGTCAGGCAGGTCATCGCCATAGCGCGACGGCACACAGCCGCACATGACGATGGGGCAGGCGCGAACACCGTCCTGAACCTCATTGGCGAGCTCGAGCGTGGTCTCGATGCTCTCGGACGTTGCGGAGGCGAGGAACGAGCATGTATTGACGATGGCGATATCGGCATCCTGCGGGTCGAATGCCTCCTCGTAGCCCGCAGCGGTCAAAAGAGAACGCATGCGGTCGGTGTCAACCTCGTTCTTAGCGCACCCGAGGGTGATGTAGAGCACGGAGCCCAAAGGTGTATCCATGTTGGAGAGCGGTCCTTTCGAATGTTATTAGCGGTAGTTGGTGAACTGCAGCGGCTGGCCGTAGTCTTGGTCGCGCAGGAACTGGATCACCGTCTGAAGCGCATCCTTAGAGGCCGAGGTAACGCGCAGTTTATCGGCCTCGATGGTCACCTTGACCTTGAGCTTTTGATCCTTGATGTCCTTATTAATCTTCTTGGCGGTCGCCTGGTCAATGCCCTCGACGATATGGCCGAGCACGCGCACGGTACCGCCCGAAGCCGCCTGCGGCGCGTCCCAAGAGACAGCCTTAAGATCGATGCCGCGCTTGATGAGCTTAGAGCTCAGCACGTCAATGATCTGCTTGGAGACAAAATCGGCCGGGGCATTGATCGTAAAGAGCTTGTCGCCCTTCGAAAGCTCGATGGTGGCGCCGGAGTCCTTGAGGTCATAGCGCTGAGAGATCTCGCGGGTGGTCTGCTGGAAGGCGTTATCGACCTCCTGCATATTGACCTCGGACACAACGTCGAAGCTGGAATCTTTAGCCATGGTTCTTCCTTTCGGTACGGGGAGCCTTAGTAGCTGTCGTACGAATAGTCATCTGAATCGTTTGCAGTCTGGCCGTCGGATGCCGTGTCGGTGCCGTCGGTAGATTGGGCGTCGGTGCCGTCGGTAGACTGGGGGTCGGTGCCGTCGGCAGTATCGGTGCCGTCGCACTCTCGCCGTCTTCGGAGTCAGTGGTCTCCTTCTTGGGAACGGTAATGGTCACGCGCGCCACGCCCGATGTCTTGGTGTCGTAGCGAACCTTTTCACCGTTCTTGGTAACCGTAACATCGGAGGGCTTGGACGTGGTGATCTCGATCGAGGACTCGGGCGTGTACTCCTGCTCAAAGGGACCGGTTGCCTGGGCGCCAAAGACCGATTTACCGTCGACCTTGACCTCGATCCAGGCGGTCTTGCCCTTGGCAACGGAGACCTTGACCTTGATGACCTCGTCCTCTTTCTTTTTCGCGTTCGCCTTGGCGGCATCGGAATCGGCAGAATCCGTCGCCTCGTCGGTGCCTTCATCCTCGTCAACAGATTCGGTCTTCTTGGAAGACTTCTTGGTCGTCGTCTTGGTGGCCGCGGGCGTCTCGGGCGTCGACTCGGGTGCAGAAGAGCCACAGCCACGCAGGAGGACCACGATGAGCAGAATCAACAAAAGCGCCACGGCACCGATGCCGGCGTAGATGATGCGCGGATCGAGTCCGTTGTTCTGGGAGACGCGCCCGCCGCTGCGTGCGCGACTGGAGCCGCCTCGCCCATTCCCCTGCGGCATACGGCCGCGACCGCTATCGGGACGACCACGATAGCCGCCTTGGCTCTGCGAGCCGCGCTGGCCAGAACGCGGCGCAAGCTCGCCACGGTTCTGATAGCCACGCTGGCCAGAGCGAGGCGCCGAAGAGCGCTGCCCGTAAGGCTGCGATTGCGAACGGAGCGCGGCGTCACCTGCGTGGTATCGGCGTCGGCGTAACCACCGTGGGAACGCCCGGCAGAAACTCCGCGATAACCACGACCGGAGTAGCCACCGTCGCCGTAACCGGCGCGGGGATCGCGACTCAACCCGCGAGCGGCGGGAAGCGCACGGTCATCAGGCATGGGCGTACTGCGAAAGCGATCTCGCTGAGAACGAATCTCCTCGCTGGAGCCCGTCTCGGTGATATAGCCCGCCTGCGGAGGGCGCTGGCCGTACCGCGTCGAGCGACCACCCTGAACCATCAGAAAGCGTCCGTTATCGACAGACGAACGCGAGTTAACGTAGCCGGCAGCATCCTGAAAACGACCGCCCTGCTGCGAGGTCTCGCGTTCATATGCCATGAGGTCATCAAAATAAGCGTTGACGACCTCGCGCGGGTTAAGCCCCAAATAGCGAGCATAGCTCGAAATCATGCCCTGCGCATAGCCGCGCGGGGGCATCGATGCAAAGTTACCGGTCTCGAAAAACTCGATGATCTGCGGCCTGATTTTGATGGTGTTGGCGACCTGCTGGATGGAAAGGCCCATCCGGCGACGCTGCTCGAGCAGCATGTCACCAAAGCGTGCAGCCATCAGAATCCTCCAAACTCACGATCTTCACGTGCCATCTCGCGTCGACAGACTCCAACGCGGCGAGCCCCTCCTCGTCCAACAGGACCTCGCGCGGCTTGGAACCATCGGGCGGGCCGACGACACCCTTTTCTTCCAGCATGTCCATAATACGCCCGGCGCGCGCATAGCCAACCTTGAGGCGGCGTTGCAGTCCAGATGTGGAGCCCAGCTGCGATTCCACCACAATATGGGCGGCCTCCCAGATAAGCGGGTCGTCATCTTGCGGATCGGCAACGCCCGTGCGAACAATGCCGCCACCAGCCATGGACATGGAAGCGGGCGCCACGGCAGACAGAATCTCCTCATGGTAGTCGGGCTCGCTTTGCGACTTAACGAACTCGACGATCTCGTTGATCTCGTCGTCCGAGACAAAACAGCCTGGATACGGCGGGGTTTGCCCCAGTCGACCTTGGAGAACAGCATGTCGCCTAAACCGGTGAGCTTTTCGGCGCCCATCTGATCGATGATGACGCGGGAATCGATACCCGTAGCCACGTTAAAGGCGATACGGTTGGTGATGTTGGCCTTGATAAGGCCCGTCACCACATTGGAGCTGGGGCGCTGCGTAGCCACGATAAGGTGAATACCGGCGGCACGACCCAGCTGGGCGATACGGACGATCGAGCCTCGACATCCTTGCCGGCGACCATCATCAGGTCCGAAAGCTCGTCGATGATGATGACCAGATAGGGCATCTTTTGCGGCGGGTTATCGTAATGCTCAAACTCGCCGGCGGCCTGCTTTTCGTTATAGGTCGAGATCTTGCGAACGTTGAGGCGCTCGAAGACCTTCAGGCGACGCTCCATCTCGGACACGGCCCACTGCAGCGCACTGGCCGCCTGCTTGGGCTCGGTCACCACGGGCACGTAGAGATGAGGCAGGCCGTTATAGCCCGCAAGCTCGACGCGCTTGGGGTCGACCATGATCAGGCGAACGTCCTCGGGAAGGGCGCGCATGAGCAGCGTCGTGATGATGGAGTTGATCATGACCGACTTACCCGAACCGGTGGTGCCGGCGATCAGCAGGTGGGGCATTTTGGCGAGGTCGGCGACAACCGGCGTGCCCTCGGCATCGCGACCGATGGCAAGCTCGAGCGGACCGCCCTTCACATAGGGAAGCACGTCGCCCAGGTTGACGTTCTGACGCTTACGATTGGGAATCTCGATACCAACGAGCGAGGTGCCAGGTATCGGCGCGAAGATGCGCACCGACTGGGCGGCAAGCGAAAGCGCGATATCGTCCTCGAGGCTCGAGATCTTGCTCACGCGCTCGCCCTCACCGGGCTGTAGCTTAAAGGTCGTGACCGTGGGGCCGGCAATCCAGCCGACAACGCGGGCGCTACGGCCAAACTCAAGCAAGGTGGACTGCAACGACTCGGCAGTCTGTTCCAGCTCCTTATCAGAAGACGCGGAGGACGCCGACTGCGGGTTGGCGTGCAGGATTTCGAGCGGTGGGAGCTTGAGGCCGTCCTCTTGTTCACCCTCGGCATCGGCAACGGTACCGTTCGCTCCCCCATCGCCGGCTGCAACAGGAACAGCAGAAGCCGTAGAGCTGGAGGCATCGGCAACCTTGGGATGCTTCAGGAAATCGGGGATCTGAGGAGCTGCCGAAACGGGATTCACGGCAAACGGCGGTTCGGACTCATCAGCCTTGTCCGGGTCGTCTTCCATCGAAAACTGTCCGGTGACCTGTCCTGCCTTGGCACGGCGACGCGGCAGCAAGGTTGTCTTGGCGGTCTCGAGCGGAGTCTCGTCGTCCTCGTCATCGCCCTCGGTGAGTTCGATTTCGCTATCGGACCAAGACGGGTCGGGCTCGCTCGTGTTGAGCTTGGGCGCGGCCTTGCCCTTCTTGGCATGGCGACGCGGCAGCAGCGTGGTCTTGGCTCGCTCGGCCTCCACGGCCTCGGACACGTCGACAAACGGGTCATCGTCCTCGTCGTCATCCAAAACAGGATCAACATCACCACCCATGACCGTGGTCACGGCGGCGTCAGTTCCCTTCTGGCGCAGAATGCTCAGGTGCGGACGGGCGACACCGGGAACCGACAGGGCCTCTTCATCGCCCCACGGGCTCGCATTGACATCGGCACGACGGCGCTCGGCAAAATCGGCAGCGCGATCGCGTGCGGAGCGCAAAACGCCGCCCACCGAAAAGCCAATAATGACCAAACCTACGACGACAAGCCCCAACAAGACAACCATGGCGATGGGTTTACCCAGGGCGTTTTGCAAGGTACTTGCGATAAAGGCGCCAATGTAGCCGCCCGACGCGGAAAGGTTCTGCGGCGTAAACATAAGGTCGCACGAGTCGGTCGTACCCGGCACCAACAGCGACAGGATAGAGACAATGGCCACAAAGACTACGGCGCCGCCCGCAACCGAGCGAATATTGAGCGGCGAGTCCTCACCCAAAAAGAGTGTAGCGGCAAACAGCAAGATGACGATCGGCAGCACGTAGGCGCCCAGGCCAAAGCAAGGTGGTAGAAACCGGCAACCGCAGCTGTCACGGGCGCCGTTGCCGGGGAAATCACGGCGATAAAGGACGCAATCGCCAAAACGGCAATGACCACGCCGGCGATATCGCGATTGGCCGAAGGCTCGACCAAGGGCTCGAACTCATCGAACTCCGACTCGTGGCCTGATTGGCACGCAGATGGGAACCGGCACCCTTAGCAGATGCCGGTTGGTTACTGGCCTTATTGCCTTTGGCGTTTTGTGCAGATCCGCGCGCCAAACTAAACCTCCATGACGACCGGGATGATCATCGGACGGGTGCGCGTGCGGCTCCAGATAAAGTTGGAGAGCGAATCGCGCACGGCCTTGCGAATGGCATCGGAGCCACTGCTGGTAAAGCTAAACTTGCCCTTCTCGATCGTCTTCATGATGGCTGCTGAGGCATCCTCGGAGAACTGGTCGTCGATGGCAAACGAAACACCGCGGCCCGAGAACTCGATAGCCTCGATCTTCTTATGCTTGAGCGAGACGATGGCAACGGCCGTGACCATACCGTCGTTGGCGAGCTTTTGGCGATCGCGCAGGACGATGGGGTCGGTGTCGCCGATGCGCAGACCGTCAACATAGACGACGCCGGACTCGACAGGCGTACCGCGCTTGACGATACCGCCACGCATCTCGAGCGTGTCGCCGTTATCGAGGATAAAGATGTGATCATCCTTAATGCCCATCTTACGGGCAAGCTGGGCATGGGCACGCAGATGCACGGCCTCGCCGTGAACCGGCATAAAGTAGGTGGGCTTGGCCATGGCCATCAGAAGCTTGAGCTCCTCCTGGCTGCCGTGGCCCGAGACATGGACGAGGGCACGATTCTTATCCCACACGTCGCAGCCGAGCTTTGCCAGGCTGTTGAGACCTGCTGCACGGCCTTCTCGTTGCCAGGAACGGGCGTAGCGGACAGGATGACGGTATCGCCCTCGTGGATGGAGAGCGTCTTGTGCTCGCCGTTGGCCATGCGGGACAGGGCCGACAGCGGCTCGCCCTGCGAACCGGTGCACATGACGACGATCTTGTCGTCGGGTAGGTTATCGATATCAAAGGCATCGAGGATATCGGCATCGTCGATGTTGAGGTAGCCAAGCTCGCGCGCCACGCGAGTGTTGGTGAGCATGGAACGTCCTGTCACGACGACCTTGCGGCCGCACTTGCGGGCAGCGTCGCAGATCTGCTGCAGGCGATGGATGTGGCTCGAGAACGACGCGACGAACACGCGGCCCGGGGCGTTCTTGATGGCATGCAGCAGGTTGGGGCCAACCTCGGCCTCGGACTTAGTAAAGCCGGGAACCGTGGCGTTGGTGGAGTCGGAAAGCAGCAGGTCGATACCCTGCTTGGCAAAGCGGCTGATGGCGGCATAGTCGGGCGTGACGCCGTCGATGGGCGTCTGGTCGAGCTTAAAGTCGCCCGTGTGCATAACGGTGCCCTGGTTGGTGCGAATAAACACGCCCAAAGCACCCGGAATGGAGTGCGTCATGGAGAAGAAATCGAGCGAGATGCCACCGAGATTGACGTGGCTGCCGCCCTTGACCTCACGGAACTTGGGCGCGCGAATGCGGAACTCGGAGAGCTTACCCTCGATAAAACCGAGCGTCAGCTTGCTCGAGAAGATGGGCACCTTGTTGTTGAGGTCCTGCAGCAGGTACGGAAGCGAACCGGTGTGGTCCTCGTGGCCGTGGGTGACAACGATACCGCGGAGCTTCTCCTCGTTCTCCAGGACATAGGTGTAGTCGGGAAGTACCAAGTCGATACCGGGCTGGGAGTCGTCGGGGAACATGAGACCGGCGTCGACGAGCACCATGTCGTCGCCGCACTCGAAGACCGTCATGTTCTTGCCGATGCCGTCAAGGCCGCCGAGCGGAATGATCTTCAAGGGAGATGATTTTTTAGCTGCCATAGGTTCGTGTGGTTTCCTTTCTTCGAAACGGGTCTGGAACAACCGACGGGGCGCTTCTGGCAAACCGACCGCCGGGAACGTACAAACATGCATCACAGAGTCGATGCAGTAACCACAGTATGATACCCATTTGCCCACCAACAGACCACCCATGCATCAAAGCCCCATCTGAACCGGTCTATCCCGCCGGTTTCCCGTGGGGCGGGCACTGATGAAGTTTCCTGCTCTACAGTCCTGCTCACGACGGAGGCCACATTAAGTGGCCTCCTGTTCGTGCGGAACTCGCGATAAACTTCATCAG
>ENA-OQEN01000608-OQEN01000608.1-human-gut-metagenome-genome-assembly--contig:-NODE-608-length-15385-cov-7.413750_pt1 | contig 15385 bp, 21 predicted proteins | sample MGYA00242791_ERZ504627 | MGnify/ENA primary metagenome ERZ504627 (study PRJEB26092, sample SAMD00036316) | human gut metagenome | host: Homo sapiens | study: EMG produced TPA metagenomics assembly of... | reverse complement strand
GCCCCAACCCCCGCACCTGCAGCGCCCGCCATCCCCAAGGACTTCCCCGTCGATTTCACAACCGAGGTCTTCTGCCCCGGCCCGCTTCTGCACCAGCTGTCGACCTATCTCCTACGGCGCCGACACCCTCGCATCGTCGGCGAGTACTACTGGATCGCCCGCGAGCACGGCACTATCGACGTCGCACGAAACCGAGCGAGCTTCCCCCTGCGCTACACGCAGGCCGCGAGCGCCGCGAGGTCACCGTGCGCATCCGCCGCAACACCACCGGCGGTCTCGGAGCCGCCTGGACCATCGATAAAGTCGAAGAACCAAACGAATAGCAAGACGCGGCGAACGCCACAAAACGTTCGCCGCGTTTTTATTTTTCCAGGTTGAGCATAAGTCAGCGAAAATGTCCCAGAGCGAGCAAGGTGACGTGAAAGAGGAGCGCCGCGTACTTTGGTACGCAAGCGACGATTGAACGTCAGATTGCCGCTCTGGGACATTTGCAGCGTCGAGCAGTTACGCGGTTTGGAAAACCGCGTAACAAATTAGTCACGCGTCAGCTTGCGGTGAATACGATGCGGCTGGGCTGCGTCCTCGCCCAGGCGCTCGATGCGATTGGCTTGATAGGCCTCGAAGTTGCCCTCGAACCAATACCAGTTGCCCGGATTCTCGTCGGTGCCCTCCCACGCCAGAATGTGCGTGGCGACACGGTCCAGGAACATACGGTCGTGGCTAATGACCACCGAGCAGCCCGGGAACTCGAGCAGCGCCGCTTCGAGCGAGGACAGCGTCTCGACGTCGAGGTCGTTCGTGGGCTCGTCGAGGAGCAGCAGGTTGCCGCCCTGCTTGAGCGTAAGCGCCAAGTTCAGACGGTTGCGCTCGCCACCGGAGAGTACGCCAGCGCGCTTCTGCTGGTCCTGGCCCTTAAAGCCAAAGCTCGCCACGTACGCGCGGCTCGGAACCTCGGTCTCGCCGACCATCATGTGGTCCAGGCCATCCGAGACGACCTCCCATAGGTTCTTGTCGGGGTCGATGCCGGAACGGTTCTGGTCGACATAGGAGATCTTGACGGTCTCGCCCACCTCGAGCTCACCCGAAGTCAGCGGCTCCAGGCCAACGATAGTCTTGAAGAGCGTAGTCTTGCCCACGCCGTTGGGACCGATCACGCCCACGATGCCGTTGCGCGGCAGGGTGAACGATAGGTCATCGATGAGCACGCGACCGTCGAACTCCTTGTGCAGGTGATGGGCCTCGAGCACCTTGTTGCCCAGACGCGGACCCACAGGGATGCGGATGTCAGTCCAGTCGAGCTTCTGGCTTGCGCGGGCCTCGGCCTCCATCTCCTCGTAGCGAGCCAGACGGGCCTTGTTCTTTGCCTGGCGAGCCTTGGGCGAGCTGCGCACCCACTCGAGCTCGGCCTCCATGCGCTTGGCGAGCTTGGCGTCGCGGTTGCCCTGCGCCTCGATACGCGCGGCCTTGGTCTCCAGATACGTGGAGTAGTTGCCTTGTAGGGATAAAGGTGGCCGCGGTCGACCTCGCAGATCCACTCGGCAACGTTATCCAGGAAGTAGCGATCATGCGTGACGGCAAGCACCGCGCCCTGGTAGTTGTGCAGGAAGTGCTCGAGCCACAGGATCGATTCGGCGTCCAGATGGTTCGTGGGCTCGTCGAGCAGCAGCAGGTCGGGAGCCTCGAGCAGCAGCTTGCATAGGGCCACGCGGCGGCGCTCGCCGCCGGAAAGCACGTTAACCGGCATGTCGGAATCGGGCAGCTGCAGGGCGTCCATGGCCTGGCCGAGCTTGGAATCGATATCCCAGCCGTCGGCGGCGTCGATCTCGTCCTGGAGCTTTCCCATCTCGGCCATGAGGGCATCCATGTCGCAATCCGGGTCGCACATCTCCTCGCCGATCTTGTTGAAGCGATCGACCTTGGCGATCATGTCGCCAAATGCCATGCGCACGTTCTCGATGACGGTCTTGTCGTCGTCGAGCGGCGGCTCCTGCTGCAGGATACCCACGGTGTAGCCGGGGGTGAGCCTGGCATCGCCGTTGGAGACTTCCTCGATGCCGGCCATGATCTTGAGCAGGGTCGACTTACCCATGCCGTTAGGACCACGACGCCGATCTTGGCACCGGGGTAGAAGCTCAGGGTCACGTCGTCAAGGATTACCTTGTCGCCATGGGCCTTGCGAGCCTGATACATCTGGTAGATAAACTCCGCCATATGTCTGTTCTATCCTTTCTACCTGCTGTTTCCCTATTCTTGATTCGCTTTAGTGGAAACGAAATGAGGAAACCAACTCTAAAACTTAACGAAAAAGGGGCATGGTTGCCCACACCCCCTAATACTACCTGGGAAAAGTCCCCCGGAGCATACTATGAACTGCGTACGCTAGTTTTCCGCAACCTTAGCGAACGGTTCGCTGCGATTTGCGCCACAGCAGATACGAATAGACGTAGGCAGCTCCAGCTGAACCGAACGCCAGAACCGCAATCACCGCGGCGACGACTTCACTCGAAAGCACACTACCTGCCACGCCCATCACAATCAGGCCAACACCCAGCACCATAAAGCAGGCACCGCCAAAGCGCTGCGTACGGCGCCAGTTCTCGGGATTGGCAAGCGCCCAAGGCGTCTTGATACCGAGCGTATAGTTCTGCTTCACACGCGGCAAGTAGTTGCCTACGCCGATGAACAGCAAACCGACAACACCGGAAATCAGCACGTTGACCGAACCGACCGCCGGCACCACGCCCCAGACCGTAAGCTCTCCCAGCCAGCTTATGGCGCACATGAACAAGGTGAAGGCGATTACGAAGCCCTGATAGAACTTGCCCGAGGTTCGATATGCCTCACCTTTGGGATCGATGCGCGGCACCACGCAGAACATTGCGAGAAGCACCAGAGGCAGCACGCCGAGCGCGGAGGCCATCCAGCTGGGACCCCAACCGTCGACGGCGCCGTTCGCGCCCCAGTGCGTGGGAATCTGCCCAGGCAAGCTCGGCATCACCATGAGATGCGCTACGACATTGGCGACGCACAGAGCGACCAGCGCAATCCACACGCGCGACGATACCCCCGTGGGGTGAATGCCCTTGTTTTCGTTATTCATCCTTATCACCTTCCGTGTTTGTAAAGCCCATAAACCAACCGATCAAGTCCTGCATGACGGTAGTGTTTAAGCTGTATACGATGTTTTGACCATGACGTTCGTCGGTTACCAACCCGGCGTTTTTGAGCGTCGCCAAGTGATGGCTCAGCGACGGCTTACTGATATCGAAATGCTCGGCAAGCTCCCCCGCCGTGCAATTGCCCTCGCGCAGCAACTCCAAAATGCGCCGTCGCGTTGGATCGGCAAGCGCCTTAAAACCCTCTCCCGGCATAAGACCCCCTTTCATCATCTCTCATGACGCGCACACTATACTCGATATTTAGATGTTTGTCTAACTATCTAATACAGGAACATCTATAGAACATTCGTTCGTATTTAGCTACAATGGAAGTTGAAGCAGATGGGCCAGCTCCCTCTACCCGAGAAGGAGATGGACTATGAGTATTGACGATGTCCTGACGTTGTTATTGCTTGTAATCGCGGCTGTGGAGCTCGGCATCCACATTGGAGGTCGAATGAAATAGCCGCCCCCGCGTAATGCGAAGACGGCCACTTCTCACGCTACAAACGTGTTTGGGAGTTGGCCAACCCGCGGCAACGGGTGCCATCTGCTTCATCTTATGCGAATCACTGCCTCATTTCAACAAGCCCCTAGGGCTCAAATGGAATCGCGATAATACCTATAATGACGATAGCTAAAACACGATTCGCTTCCCCATCGGAGGATGTCTATGACCGAAACCACAGCCGCAACCCCAACGAGACACGCGACACCAAGCTCGAGATCATCATGGGCCGCGAGGCACTCGACAAACTCGCCGCCGCCACGGTGCTGGTGCTCGGCTGCGGAGGTGTGGGCTCCAATTGCTGCGAGGCACTTGCCCGCGGCGGCATTGGTCATTTCGTCATTCTGGATAAGGACATCATCGCGCCCAGCAATATCAATCGCCAGGCCATCGCCTTTCAAAGCACCATCGGCAAGCGCAAGGTCGATGTTATGGAAGCCATGATCCACGACATCAATCCAGCCGCTACCGTCATCAAGCGCACCGAATACCTGTTGAGCGACAATATCGACGAGTTCTTCGCGAGCGTTTTGGAGCAGACGGACGGCAAGCTCGACTACGTCGTCGACGCCATCGACACCATCTCGGCCAAGCTCACCATTGCCAAATATGCTCAGGACCACGACATTCGTTTGGTTAGCTCCATGGGCGGGGCCAACAAGCTCCATCCCGAGTGCCTCCGCTTTGCCGACATTTTCGATACGGTACGTGACCCCATGAGCCGCATCATGCGCAAAGAATGCAAGAAGCGCGGAATCAAGAGTCTGCATGTACTGTTTAGCTGCGAGGAATCGGTTAAGACACAGCCCCGCGACCCTTCCAATATCCACGAGCGCACCGAGCTCGGAACCGCCAGCTTTATGCCGCCCATCATGGGCCAGATGATTGCCGGCGAGGTTATCCGCCAGATCAGTGGCCGCGGCACCGAGCGCGTGCGCGCCGATGGCCAGCGCTTGGACTAGCGGAGCGCGCCGAGATGGAGCCCCGGTTATTTGATGCACACTGCCATCTTGATTTAATGGCTCACCCGGACGCCGTTGCCGATGAGGCAACGCGCTGGGCTTGGGTCTATTTGATTGCGGCGTCGATCCACGCGACTTTTCGGCCGCAAACGAGCGCGCTCGTCGCCACCCGGGCATCATCGCCGGCGTTGGGCTTCACCCCTGGTGGCTCGCCGATGGCCACTGCGGTTTTGCCGAAGTCAATCTGCTTTGCGAAGTTGCTGCCCAAGAACGCTACATCGGCGAAGTCGGACTCGACTTTTCCGCGCGCTTTGCTGGAAGTGAGCCGCTACAAATACAGGCACTTAACCGGCTCTGCGATGCGCTCGTGCAGCATCCTCTTACCGGGCGCGTGATATCAATTCACGCCGTTCGTTCGGCAGGAGCCGTACTGGACGTCCTCGAATCGCATGGACTACTCATCCCAAACCCCGACTCCCCCGCTATCATCTTCCACTGGTTTAGCGGCACTTCGGACGAACTCACCCGCGCGCGTAATGCGGGCTGCTATTTTTCCGTCAACGAACGCATGCTCGCGACCAAGCGCGGTCGCGAATACGCACGACAGATTCCACTCGACCGCCTACTGCTCGAGACCGATGCGCCGGCCGAGCCAAACACAGAAACAAGCGCGCAGTCGCTCATCAGGTCGCTCACAAGGACCTCAGAACGCATCACCTCGCTCAAAAACTGCGACGCAAAGCGCATCGAGTCGATAGTTTTAACAAATGCGCGCTCTTTTTTTGACCTTCGCTAACCCCTGGTGTGCAAAAAATGCCAAATATGAGTACTGCTACCGGAATTGATACATTTCTTTTAACTTTCCAACCGCCAGAATAATCCTCGATTGTCCGCTAATTAAAGCTTTTACAGTCATTCATCCTGCGTTTTCGCAAATCTTAAACCCCTCCAGACGCTCAAATCACGTCTGAAGGGGTTGATTTTGCTGCGACTAAATTAGTCACAGTACTCATATTTGGCATTTTTTGCACACGAGGTCCCGGGGAGGATCCTGCACCTCCCCGGGACCGCTCGGCTATTCGACGATTGGTGCTCCGTGGCCCCAAGAACCTTCCATGCCGCACACGGTCGAGGCAAACCCGGCAGCAAAGTCGAGCGCGCGCTCGATAGCCTCGGCGCCATCCTCTCCACGCTTGGCGGAATCGAGATAGCACATCAAAAACGAAGTGAGGAACGAGTCGCCCGCTCCCATGGTGTCCTTCATGTCCGTTACCGGTTTAGCCAGCTGGCGGTAATAACGCTCGCCGTCGTAAGCAATGCAGCCCTCGGCACCCGCCGTAGCCGACACAAAACGCGGACCCAGGCCCTTCACCCATGCCAGACGCTCGCGAATCTCGTCCTCACTCGCGGCATCCGCCGCACTAAAGAAGGCAAAATCGACGTAGGGTGCAATCTGCTCGTAGTACTCGTCGGTGGAGTCGTCCGAAAAGTCAAAAGAGACCGTGACGCCCGCAGCCTTCAGCTTGGGCAGCTCGCGCTCGGTAAAGCAATAGTTGCCCGAATGAACCACATCGAACTGCTTCATGTACGCAAGGTCAAAGCGATCGAGGACATAGCGCGCATCGCCACGGATACCGCCCTCGTTGGAGCCGAGGAAGACACGGTCACCGTCAACGACGGTCACGCGAGCCGCTCCGTTCTCGCCAATCATCTGCTCGCACTTGTCAAGCTCGACACCCTCATCCTCGAGGCTTGCAATGACATGCTCGGCAGCGGCGTCATTGCCAAAAATGCCCATGTATGCGGAACGTGCGGCACCGCATTTCTTGGCATAAACGGCGAAGTTCACCGCGTTGCCGCCAGGATACATGGTGTGGATATGCTCGTAGCGATCGACGACGTTGTCGCCAAATCCGAGCGCGTTAACGTTAAATGCCATGGCCTTTGTCCCTTCTAGTACTCGACAACACCCATATAGCGACGGAAATCGGGATCGTGATCAAACACCTTGCCGCGTGCAGCACGCAGCTCGCAGTTCATGGCGTAGAACAGCACCGGGTCCAGATAGGCACGGACGCTCGCCGGCACGGCTTCCATACCGTACTCCTTGGCATCGAGCACCATCAGCGTATCGGTATGCGTCTTAAGGAACGCCAGGGCGCGCTCGTCCATAGCACGGCACTCGCTGGAGCCCATCTGCAGGAAGTAAAAAACGCCATCCTGAGTAGCTCGAAGGGGCCATGGAAGTACTCGGCAGAGTGGATGTAGCTGCAGTGCTGCCACTGCATCTCCATAAGAGAGCAGATAGCGAAACCGTAGGTCTGGCTAAAGTTGGGACCGCTGCCCAGAATATAGAAGAACTCGTGCTCCTGGCAAAGCTTGGCAAAACGATCGCCCAGCTCGGCATTTACCTTCTCACGTGCCGGGGGAAGAATCTTATCCATCTCGGCGATACCGGCATACATATCGGCAAGATCGGCGTAGCTCCTGCTGATCGAGCAGCTCGGCCGCAAGCGACAGCGAAATGCCAGCGGGGACCTCAGCCTGCGGCACGCCCTCGCCCCATGGGTAGACCCACGTGGTCCACTTGCCGGAGTCGATCTTAGATCCAGCGTTGTCGGTCTGGGCGATCACCGTAGCGCCGGCGGCAAGGGCAATCTCGCAGCCCTCAACGACCTCGGGGGTGTTGCCACTGTGGCTGCAAGCAATGACCAGGGACTTCTCGCCCAGACGACGCGGACGCATGATATCGAACTCGCGAGCCGTATAGATATACGAAGTGAAGGTGGTTGCCTCGCGCTGCAGAAGCTCGTGAGCCGGGATCAAATCGATCATGGAGCCACCACAAGCAATCCAGTAGACGCTGTCGAACTTGCCCTTCTCGGCAATTGCTCTTTGATCAGATCGTGTGCGTTCATATCCAGTTCCTTTCTTGTTTGGGCCGCAATCAATGACGTTGGTTGCGTGGCCGATAGTTGTTTTAGTCAATCAGATATTTCTCGAATGCGGCCATGTTCTTGGCATCAGCCGCCGCCGGGTCATCGTAGTAACGACCGTCCGTGATTTCCTGGCCCAGCATGCCGTCGAAACCATGGGCGTTGAGTGTGGCAACGAAGGCGTCCATATCGTGCTTGCCATCGCCCCACACCAGATGGCCATACGGGTCACCGTCGATAAAGTGCATCTCGTGAATTGCCCCATCACCAAAGGCGGCAAACCAGTCCTCGAGCGTCTCGCCTGCAACGCCCATCGCGGTTGTATCAACCATGGGCTGTAAGTACGGGCTCGCGACCTCGTCAATCATGCGCTTCGCATCGGAAACCGTCGTCACAAGGTTGCTCTCCTCGGGACGCAGGCTTTCCATCGTGAGCACCAGACCGTGCTCGCCGGCATACTCCGCCAGAATGGACAAGTGCTCGCGGCTGCGCTTCCAGGCTTCCTCGCGGTCCTCGTCCCAGTCGCCCCAGCCCGAGTTGATGGACATACGGTCGCACCCAAGTACCTCGGCAAGCTCAATGCCGTGTTTAAAGTACGCCAGACTGCGCTGTTCATGCAGCGGCTTGCGTGCGCAGTACTGCCAAGGATAGACAACGTTCTCGGGGCACAGAGTACGATACCTAAGCCCACGGTCTGCAGCCTTTTTCGCCAGGACCTCAGCCTCAAAGTAGCCCGTATGGTCGAGCGTCACATGCGGCTCTGCGCACCACAGCTCAATGGACTCAAAGCCCAAACGCTGCTGCACATCAAGGAAGTAATCGAGCGACCACATGATGTAGTGGATATTCATGCCCGCAATCTGCTCGCGGCGCAGCGTCGGTTTGGATTCAGACATCTTATGCCTCCTTATTTCGATCGAACACGATTTGTCCGTCCGACATCGTCATATCAACCGCAAGATCGCGTGCGTCGCGATAATCGAGGTCAAACACATCCCGATCGAGCACGCAGATATCGGCAAGCTTGCGACCTCGAGCGTACCCAGCTCGTCTTCGCGCATCAGATCGTACGCGCCCCCGGCAGTCCAAGCGCGCAAGAGCTCGACAAGCGTCAGCGTGTTGACCTCATTCACAGGCAGTCCGTCGGCGAAGAATCCGCCGCACGCGCTGTAGATTGACTCGCCCAGGCTCGGAATCAGCAGCGGCAAATCCGTTCCACAGCACACTGTGCATCCGGAATCTTCCATGCCGCGGCGATTCCAGCTGTGCAAAAGTCGCGTCTCGCCAATTTGTCGACGCATCATCGACAGGCAATCCTCGCGTCGGTCCAGCGTCAGAATCTGCGGATAGACCTCGCAAATTCCACCTAACTTGCCAAACTCGACAAGATCGGTCGGGTCAGAGTTCTCGAGATCGGTAATCGCATGGCGGCGAAGCATCCGTCCATGCTCGTCTCGAGGCAGCGAGGCATAGAGCGCCACGGTGCGACGAACGGCGCCATCGCCCTGGCAATGCAAGGAATATCGGAATCCGTCAGCATCAATTGCACGCAGCTCGTTCTCAATCAGATCCCACTCTGGCTCCTCGACGACCGTCTTGCCGGCAGCGCCGCATCGGCCGAGTCTCATAGGGTTCTATCATCTCGGCAAGCCCCGCCCATACGCCGCGATCGGTCATACGGTTGAAGCCAGAAAAACGAACGAACGGTCCCCGGAAGCGCTCTCGTGCCTCGCGGGCATATGCAAGATTTGCACCGGCACCCACCGGCTGCGACATCATAGAGACGCGAACCGTCAGCTCACCAGATTCCTCACGGCGAGCCATTTCGTCGGCAAGCGTAGTAGTCATCAAACGCCATCTCCTTGATGGCGGTAACGCCGCGTTCGTTAAGCATGCTCATGTAGTCCGAATACCCTGCACGCACCTCGGGCAGCGCGAGGAAATCGCTCATCATGCGCCAGATCTTCTCGGCATAGCACGCCTGGGGTGTGAAGCCGTATCGCGCACTGGCGGCAGCATTGAGAACACAGGTATCCGCGCCCGGTGTAAAGCAGACGACGGGGATATCGCCAAAACACTCGTCAAACACAGCTGCTGTATTTGCGTTCTCGGCATCCGATGCCAACGTTTCGGGTAGGTTGTGGCCAAAAGCCGCCGCGCAATCCGGACGATCTTCTTTCCATGCACGCAAGAGCGACACGGCCTCTTTGGCATCAGCGATGCCGGACAGATCAGGCCCCAACGTCCGCAGCGCCCAGCCTGTATAGAAGGTATGCACATCGATCAGGCCAGGCATGACGGTGCGGTCGCCCAGGTCAACTACCTCGTCCGCCTGGGTCAAATACGAAGCTAGCTCACACTTGGTGCCAACAGCCTCAATTCGATTGCCACGGACCGCTACGAAACCTTCAAACGGCAGGTCCCCCGTACCGGTAAAGACGCTCTTAGACGTCAGGACCGTCAAACGATCAGACATCACAACCACCTACGCCGGAAGCATGCCAGAGATTGCCGTTACGATCAGGCCAAAGACGACCATGAAAATGAAGAACTTCCAAATGGTCTTCCACCATTGACCAAACGAGATCTTTGCCACGGCAAGACCGGCAACCGTCATGCCCGCCACGGGACTGATGGTGTTGATGGTCTGATTAGCAAACTGGAGCGCGGTAACGGCGGCTTCGGGATTGAGGCCCATAAGCTCGGTCAGCGGACCCATGACGGGCATGGTGAGCGCCGCAAGTCCAGAGCTCGAGGGAACCAGCAAAGAGAGCAGGCCAAGGACGATATACATAAACGTGGTGTAGACGGCGGCAGGTGCACCGGCCAGTGCAGTAGCGAGCGCCTGGAGGATGGTGTCGATGATCATGCCACCCTCTGCGATGACCAAGATACCGCGAGCGATGCCGATGACGATAGCGGCATACGCAAAGTCGGCAATGCCTTTAACGAACTCCTCGGCGATCGTCTGCTGGTCAAGGCCGCCCAGGATACCGGCAAGCAAGCCCATACCAAGGAACACGGCGGAAATCTCATTCATGTACCAGCCCTGGGTAACAAGACCCCAGACGATAATGCCCATGCCGCAGGCAAAATCGATAAGCACGAGCTTCTGACGGGTAGTGAACTCTTCCTCGATGGAGGCATCGGTCACGGAAAACTCAACACGCTTGAGCTTATCGTCCTCGTACACAATGGACGACTCGGGATTTTTCTTGACACGCATGGCGTAGCGCATGGCCCATGCGATACCAACGGCAGTGAAGATGACCCAAGAAACGGCGCGCAGCCACAGCTGAGGATTGCCCTCGATACCAATGATGCCTTGGGCGATCAAAACATTAAACGGGTCGATGGTCGAAGCACAATATCCCAGGTTAGGACCAAGGAAGCAGATGATAAACGCCGTCATCGAGTCATACCCGATACCCATCATGATGGGAATGAAGATGGCATAGAACGGCAGGGCTTCCTCAGACATACCAAACGTAGTGCCGCAAATGGACAGCAACGTCATCGTGATGGGAATGATGAGGATGTCCTTGTTCTTGAGCTTTTTAATCACACGGCTCATGCCGGCATTCAAAGCGTTGGTCTTGGTGATGACTGCGAACGATCCGCCAATCAATAAGACGAACGCAACGACGTCGGCAGCCTCCTGGATGCCCTTAGTAGGCGCTTGCAGGACCGCAAAGATATCCTGGCCCAGATTGATGGTCTCGCCGGTCTCGGAATCGGTGTAGTTCTTATCAACCTGTTCATAGGTTCCAGCAACGGCGACTTCACGCTCGCCCGCCGCTGTCGAAATCGTCTTGCGCTGATACTGACCAGAGGGAACGATCCAAGTCAGGACCGCAAAGACAACGATCAGCAAGAACATGATCGTATAGACATGCGGTAATTTGAACTTAAAACGTCTGTTTGTCTTCTTCGCCTTCGTATCTGACATAGATACCTCCAAAGAACTCGAGACTGCATCGCATCTCGCTTCAACGCCTGCGCAAGGCAAACGTTCTATGACGTTCCATAGATTACCAGCAGTTTTTCCCGTCATCAAGATAATTTCAAACTGATTGCCGCGACGCGGTTGAACGGTTGCGTTCGCGCCGTGAACGGTATGGAGACGCCCGGTGAGATGATCAACCGGGCGTCTCCATTCGCAATGTCCTAGATGTCAAAGACGTAGCGAGACCCAACGATCCGCTGACGACCGATGATAAACGGCCGTCGCTGCTCATCGAAAAAGAAGGCTTCCATATAAAACAAGGGTTCGCCAACGGGAACCGCCAGCAACCGAGCGACCTCGGGCGATGCGCACGCGATCTCGAGCGTGCACGGGTCGGTAAACGCAGGCGTCCGCCCCGTCCGGTTGCGCACGAACTCAAAAATGGATTGGTTAGATAGAGGTGCCGTTGATAGATAAGCGTTGTCCTCGTAAACGTATATGTTGTTCTCGAGCATGACGGGGACTCCATCGGCAGTACGCACACGCTCAACGCAAATCAAATCAGTTCCAACGGGAACACCAAAGAACTGCGCTTCGGTGGAATCCGCCGGCAGTATCTTTCTCGAAATGACGCGCGCCCCCGGTTCCATTCCGTTAACGCGGCATGCGTCCGAAAAACTCTGGACGTCATCCTTCTGGCGAATCTTGCGCTTGAGCTTGGGGGCATTGACAAACGTGCCTTTCCCCTGTCGCTTCGTTAGATAGCCTGCTGGACGAGCTCCTCAATAGCACGTCGCACGGTAACGCGGCCAACTTTATAGCTCTCAGCCAATTCAAATTCGTTGGGTATCCGCGCGCCCGCCTTGTAGGCACCGGAGTTGATTTCGTTTTTAATGATATCGATAACCTGTTGGTACAGCGGAATCGCTGCTTTACCGTCAGTTAGCCCTTCAGTCGGTGGCATATACCCTCTCCCAGCACAATTAAGTCTAAAGCGCTCAAGGGCATTCAACAAGCCCTTGAGCCCGCTTTAGCATAAAGTATGCTAGGTGTCGCACCAAAATGTCGGGCATTTACTCATCAGACCCGAAAAACGCGCAACTACCACGCTCCTAAGAAAGCGTGAGCAGCTCCGGCAGTTGGTCGATAATCTTGTCCGCGGCATCCTGGCTAAAGCCAAAGCGCTCCTCGCGCTTGGCAATGACCGTCAGGCCGGCTCGCTTACCCGCGGTAATGCCCGGAACGGAATCCTCAACGCAGCAGCAGCGATTCGCGGGCAGCCCCAGCAGGTCAAGCGCATGCAGGTAGATGTCGGGCTCGGGCTTACTCTCCTTAAACTGCTCGCCGCTCACAACATACTCAAAGGCATCCGCCAGCCCGCACGCATTGAGTACTTCCTCGATGCTATCCATGGGAGACGAGCTGGCAAGCGCCACGCGAACGCCACGGCGCGGCAGCTCTCGAATCGTATCCACGGCGCCTGGGTTAATCAAAGCCTGATAGTCGCGCGGACGCTTATGCGCCCACTCGTCCCAACGGGCCAACGCTTCCTCGCCAGTGAAATGCCCCTTACCGGCGCGCTCAAACCAATCGACCAGCATATGCAGGAAGACTGATGCGAGGTGCCGACTTGCCCATTCAACTCCTCTTGAGTCAGGTTAAGCCCAAGCTCCTTGGCAAACGCGGCAGTCTCGCCCAGGTAATAATACTCGGTATCGACAATGACGCCGTCCATGTCAAAGATAACGGCGTCGAACGGAAATGCGGACACGGCACCCTCCCTAACAAAAGGGCGCCCGCAAGCGGACGCCCGAGCCATGCACTATCGGCGATTCTACCCAGCAGCTTATCCAGCGCCACCGCAATGCCGTCTTCGTTGTTGTTGGCGGTCACCATCTGCGCCACGGCTTTGACCTCGTCGACGGCGTTACCCATGGCAACACCGGTACCCGCCCACTCAATCATGGACTTGTCGTTCTGGCCGTCGCCAAACGAGACGACCTCGCTGGCATCGATACCGAGCTTGGGCAGGGCACCCTCGAGCGCGCGGGCCTTGTCGATACCGGGCGCCGTGTACTCAAAGTACCAGTCGGCCGTAAACATGCCCGAAAGCGTCTGGGTAAAGGGCGCATACATTTCCTCGTAATGCGCCTGCAGGTAGGTCGGATCGCCCGCCGTCAGCAGCTTGTCCACGGGATACGTATCCACGACCTCATGCAAGCTCTCGACCTCACGAATCTTAAGGTCGCACGCATCGCGCTCATACTTGACGATATTCTTCTGCGAGCCGTCAGGCAGCGTGATCATGCAATGGTACGAGTCCTCGACGTGCAAATCGCGACCGAGCGAAATCATAGGGATCACGTCAAAATTACGCAGATGATCAATCAGACGGTGCAGCTCGTCAGCCGGCATGGCCTGGTCAAAAAGGATCTCATCGGTCTGAGCGTCGACACGTGCGCGCCATTAAAGGCAACTAGCAGACCGTCATGGTTTTGAAGGTCGAGCTCCTGCGCCAAGGCGTGCAGCCCCCATGCGGGACGACCCGAAGCCAAGATGAGCTTAATGCCCGACTCCTGCGCCGCGAGCAGCTTCTCGCGCGTACGCGGCTGATGACCTTTTGGTCGTTGGTGAGCGTACCGTCGATATCCATTGCGATGGCTTTGATTGCCATATATGCCTCCCTGTCATTGAACAAGCTTGCCTGAGCCATCATACAGAACACCCACGGCGACTCTGTCTGCAACGGGAAAAATGTCATATTGTCCCAAACATGAACGGCGCGCCTTCGACGATTCCGATGCCCGACGAAGCGCCTCCCGATACATTCCATCCTATCCAAATAGCAAAGGGCCCGCATCCCAACGGATACGGGCCCTTGTCGGCTATACGTTAGTTTTCGCAGCGAATCCTACTTGCGGTGAGCGCGGTAGAACTCGATGAGCACCTGGTCGAAGCGTCCTGCTCGGCCTTGGCGGCATCGTCGTGGAAGGCCGGGGTAATCTGCTTGGCAAGCTGCTTGCCCAGCTCAACGCCCCACTGGTCGTAGGAGTCGATGCCCCAGACCGTGCCCTCGACAAACGTGATGTGCTCGTACAGGGCGATGAGCTCGCCGAGCGCAAACGGGGTCAACGTGTCGCCGAAGATCGAGGTCGTCGGGCGGTTGCCCTCAAAGCAACGAGCCGGGACGATCTGCTCGGGCGTGCCCTCGGCACGGACCTCGTCGGCCGTCTTGCCAAAGGCGAGCGCTTGGTCTGGGCCAGGAAGTTGCCCAGGAACAGCTCGTGCACGTCCTGACCGCTGTCGGTCGCAGGGTTGGCGGTATTGGCGAAAGCGATAAAGTCGGCCGGGACCACCACGGTGCCCTGGTGCAGCAGCTGGTAGAAGGCGTGCTGACCGTTGGTACCGGGCTCGCCCCAGAAGATCTCACCGGTATCGGAGGTCACAGCGCTACCGTCCCAGCGGACGTGCTTGCCGTTGGACTCCATGGTGAGCTGCTGCAGGTAGGCCGGGAAACGGTGCAGGTACTGGCAGTACGGCAGCACGGCGTGGCTCTTGGAACCGAAGAAGTTGACGTACCAGACGTTGAACAAACCCATCAGCGCGACGGCATTGTTCTCGAGCGGCGTGTTGCAGAAGTACTCGTCAATGGCGTGGAAGCCTCGAGGAACTGCTGGAAACGCTCGGGGCCGAGCACGACGATCAGCGACAGGCCCACGGCGGAGTCGACGGAGTAGCGGCCGCCGACCCAGTTCCAGAAGCCGAAGGCGTTGGCGGGGTCGATACCGAAGGCCTCGACTTCTCGAGTGCGGTGGAAACGGCGACGAAGTGCTTTGCCACAGCCTCGGCGTTCTGCTCATCGGAGCATCGATGGC
>ENA-OQEN01000607-OQEN01000607.1-human-gut-metagenome-genome-assembly--contig:-NODE-607-length-15390-cov-2.841578_pt1 | contig 15390 bp, 26 predicted proteins | sample MGYA00242791_ERZ504627 | MGnify/ENA primary metagenome ERZ504627 (study PRJEB26092, sample SAMD00036316) | human gut metagenome | host: Homo sapiens | study: EMG produced TPA metagenomics assembly of... | reverse complement strand
CATCATTCGGACACGATCCACAAATTTAATATATCCAGCCCCGTATGATCCATCCGGTCGCCGCCCATTGACAGGTAGCCGCAGCTCGCAAGGTTCTGCCGGAATAATCCCGGATGTACCAAGTGTATTTATCCGGGGATGGTGTGATTTCTGTCAGGCCAAGGGAGGTTTCCTCGCTGCTGCGACTTTCTTTACGCACAGCACGATTTCTTCAATATTCTGTGACTGGACAAGGTTTTCATATTCGTTTCCGGCTTCATCCGTGTCAAAAACATATTTCAGCTCCGTATTGGGCGCATAGCTCTGAGCGGTGACGACATATTGCTTCAGATCATCATCCGTTTCGATGTCAATATATGCTCCATCCGGTGTGACCATAACCAACTCAATATAGCCTGCTCCGTAGTGTCCATGCGATCGCCGCCCATAGAGGTGTACCCAATCGAAGCACAATTCTTACCGACATAGTTTTTAATGTACCACGTGTATTTGTCAGGCGAGTTCTTGATTGTAATGGACTCGTCGGTGGGCTGCTTGCTATTCGCATTTCCGGCAGGATTTTCAGATTTGCTGTCGCATCCGGCAAGCGCTATGGTCGTCATTACGATGACCAGCAGCAAGGATATTGCTCTTTTCATTGTTGTCCCTCACATTCTTTGATTTTAGTTTGCAGTTTTCGCTCTGCTGCAATTCCACCGGCAGCAGACCATACTCTGCAAAGCGCAGTGTTTGGTCGAGACGCATTAACCTCCTCGCAGTATTCGGTGGACAATACATAGTCTATCATCAGCAAATTTCAAACTGGGTATTTGAATGCAGCACGGTATTTGCTCTGAAACGAATAAAATAGAAGCCGGTATTTTGCACATGCAGTCATTTTTCCGGATGGGGCAAGGGTGTATAATAGAATTGTAATCAAAGAGAACTTCAATATTTCGTATTACGGAGAAAGGATTTTTGCGATGATAATACTCTGCTTGGCGATTTTAACCCTACTATTTTGGATTGGATACCACATCACGGGTGCGTTGCTTGCAGCAATAATATGGCTTTGCGTTAAACTCCCATGTGCAATTATTGTTTGCTGCTTCGGGATTGTGTGCTGTGTACTGATTCTCCTGTTCCCCATCGGCTTCGGTGCTTCCGCTGTGCTTGGAATATTCTTACATAATTACTGCGAATACAAGAAAAGGCGGCAGAGAGTTGGTACTCCCTGCGCCCTTGGTCATATATCCTTATGCGAAAATCAGTTCTGCATTTACGATCTCCATAGCTCGGTTTCGGATGCTGTTCATTTGTCTGACCCATTCCATTTGGTCGCTGGCTTTCAGCGTTTCCGTAATGCCCTCTGCATCTGCCATTTGTTTTACCAACCGAAGAAAAAGTTTCTCTGCCTGCAGGTCAATATCTGCAAGATAGGCATTCAATTCACCGCTGGTCAGCAGATTGGCATATCGCACACGGTGGCACTCTCTGAGATAGCGGAGATGCCGCTGCCCCCATATCCCGATTGGCTCTTGTTCCGGCTCATCGTCCCCGGCAATCAGATAATAGTCACCGACCAATTCATATTTCAGCCCTGTGCGTTCATCGGTAATGTACTTTTCCATCATTAGCGCCTCCATCCCCACAACATTGACTTCTGCGGCTTTGCTTGGCGACTTTGATTAATATCTCATCTACGGCATCTGTGTACCGTCCCGCCGCAATCAACTTGTTGCGGAACCGGTTCAGCCCCTCAATGATAAGCCGCCATTCCTGCCGGTTCAGTTCTACATAGTATTTCTGCTTCATACGCTGTTCCTCCTTTGATTTTCTGCAATTATTGTAGCAGGAGAATTAGCGTAAATCGAATGTACGGATATAAGAAAATCACCGAGAAAAGTCTGTGATAGACTGATCTCGGTGATTTTCCTTGCCATGCTACGCCTGACAACTAAGTCCTTTTAACATTTCGTTTTCAGTCCGTGGCTTTGCAACTCGGTTTTTCTCCCATTGCCGATTCAGCTGCGGTGATAATTTGATTTACTGCCTTATCAACGAAAACCGAAGGGTTACACCGTTTCAAAGAAACAAATTTAATTGAGATACAAGAGCCACCTTGGGGCACCTTCCTTACGGAGGGTGCCCAAGGGCGGTCTTTTGTTTTATGGTATGCTCTACTGATGAAAAATTACTGTATTGAGGACACTGTTATGAATTACTATGCATATACGCCCATTCCAACCGACCCTGTTATCTTGAATTTGGATGGCTGCAGGGACTGGGGCACATTACACCAGCGCATCCGTAAGGCGTTTGGGTTTCCGGATTACTACGGAGAAAACTGGGATGCCATGTGGGATTGCCTGACGGACGTGTTCTTGCGGCCGGTGCAGAGACACATCGTTGTGGAAGGCTTTGCTTCTATGCCCCAAGAGCTGCAGGAGTATGCCGCACCGATGCAGGAGATTTTCAGCGACCTTCAGGAGAAATATCCTTGGGTATCGATCACATACCGCTGATTGCAGACACAACAAAACCTGTGGGCAATCACAAAGCGAGGACTTTAAGAGAAATCTTGAAGTCCTCGCTTTGTTGTGTCCGGAATCCATTGCGGCATATGGACTTTCAGGCGTTACGCCCTCAAAAGAGCCTATTATCCATGCGGCGAACCGGCTTCTCGATGCGTTTGTTTACAAATAATTCAAAGCCCTCCACTTGACAAGGGCGGCGGGGGGTGGTAAACTGCGTTTAGCACTCAGGAAGTTGGAGTGCTAACGGAGAAACGATATGGAAATGACCGATCGAAAAAAGCAAATACTGAAGATCGTCGTGGAAGAATATGTGGCGGCGGCGGAGCGGTGGGCTCCAAGGCCATTGCCCAGCGGATGCCCGGAAAGATCAGCTCTGCCACCATTCGCAATGAGCTGGCGGATCTGACGGAAATGGGCTATCTGGAGCAGCCGCACACCTCCGCCGGACGGGTCCCCTCCGCCAAGGGCTATCGGCTGTACGTCAATGAGCTGATGGAGCATCGCGCTGAGCCGGGAGGAGGAGGATAAGCTCAACGCCTCTCTGGCGGAGAAGCTGGCGGGGACGGATCAGCTCATGGCCCGGGCAGGCCAGATGGTGTCCTCCTTTGTGGGTTATCCGGCCTATACCGTGGCGGATCACAAGACGGCCGCCACCGTGCGGCGGTTCGAGCTGATTCCGGTGGACGCCAACAGCTTCATTGCCGTGGTGATGCTGTCGGACAGCCAGGTGAAAAGCCAGCTGCTGCCGCTGCAATTGCCGGTGGCCGACGGCGGCCTGCCGGACATGAGCCATCTGCTGAACACCCACTTCACGGGGATCGGCCCGGAGGATATGAACGGACGGCTCATGAGCCTGTCCGAGCAGGTGCCCGGCCAGTGGTTCCTGCCGCTGAACCGGGTGGTGGAATACGCCGGGCGGCTATTGAAGGAAGCAAACAGCCAGGAGGTCTTTCCCAGCGGGGCCAAGGAATTCCTGCGGTTCCCGGAATACCGGGACGCGGACAAGGCCCACGACCTGATGACCTTTATGGTGGACAATAAAGAGCAGCTGCCGGCGCCCACGGAGGGCGGCCCGGTGCAGATCCTCATCGGCCCGGAAAATCTCAGCGAGGCCCTGCGGGACAGCAGCGTGGTGGTGGCCAGCTATGACATCGGAGACAATATGCGGGGCCTGGTGGGCGTGGTCGGACCCACCCGGATGGACTACGCCACCGTGGCGGCGCGCCTGAGCTACTTTGCAGAGAGCCTGGGCCGCATGTTCGGGAAGAACCAGCTGCCCCCCAAGGAGGACCAGGAAACATGAGCGAGAATGTGAATCAGGAAAACAAGCAGGAACAGGAAAACACGGACACCCCGGAGACCCAGCCCCAGCAGGAGCCGTCTCCGGAAACGGCGGAGGAGACCTTCACCGTTACCCGGGATCAGATGGAAAAAATGGAGCAGCTGGCCAAGATGGTGTCCGACGCCAGCGACAAATATCTGCGTTTGGCGGCGGAATACGACAACTACCGCAAACGCACCGCCAAGGAAAAGGAGAGCCTGTACGGCGACGCCAAGGCCGACACCGTGAAGCCCTTCCTGGAGGTGCTGGATAATCTGGAGCGGGGCCTTTCCCAGTTTGAAGAGGGCGACCCCCACCGCCAGGGTATGGAAATGATCTGCAGGCAGTTCATGACCGTGCTGGAAAAGCTGGGGGTGCAGCAAATTGAAGCGCTGGGCCAGCCCTTTGACCCTGCCCGCCACAACGCCGTGATGCATGTGGAGGACGAGAGCGCCGGAGAAAACACCGTGGTGGAGGTATTCCAGCAGGGATATGCCATGGACGACAAGGTCCTGCGGTTCGCCATGGTGAAGGTAGCCAACTGAAAGGAGCTTGTGCTATGAACGGAAAGAGACTGTATAAGAGCCGCGACAACCGGATGATCTCCGGCGTGTGCGCGGGAATCGCGGAATATTTCGGCATTGACCCCACGCTGGTCCGTCTGGCCTGGGTGGTGTTCAGCCTGCTGGGCGGCAGCGGACTGCTGGCGTATATCATCGCCGCCATCATCGTGCCGGAGAATCCGGCGGACTGATGACGGAGATCATCCTGCTTTTTTGACAGACTAAAATTTTATTTCATATATTCAGGAGGCAATCATTATGTCTAAAGTTATCGGTATCGACCTTGGCACCACCAATTCCTGCGTAGCCGTCATGGAGGGCGGCGAGGCAGTTGTTATCCCCAACGCAGAGGGCAACCGCACCACCCGTCCGTGGTGGCATTTTCCAAGACCGGCGAGCGCATGGTTGGCCAGGTGGCCAAGCGTCAGGCCATCACCAACCCCGACCGCACCATCTCCTCCATCAAGCGCGAGATGGGCTCCGATCACCGGGTGAGCATCGACGGGAAGTCCTACACGCCCCAGGAGATCAGCGCCATGATCCTGCAGAAGCTCAAGAGCGACGCAGAGGCCTATCTGGGCAGCCCCGTCACCGAGGCCGTTATCACCGTCCCCGCCTACTTCACCGATGCCCAGCGTCAGGCCACCAAGGATGCCGGCAAGATCGCGGGTCTGGATGTGAAGCGTATCATCAACGAGCCCACTGCCGCGGCCCTGGCCTATGGCGTGGACAAGGAGCAGGCCCAGAAGATCATGGTGTACGACCTGGGCGGCGGCACCTTCGATGTGTCCATTCTGGAGATCGACGACGGCGTGATCGAGGTTCTGGCCACCGCCGGCAACAACCGCCTGGGCGGCGATGATTTTGACCAGTGCATCATGAAGTATCTGGTCAGCGAGTTCAAGCGCACCGAGGGCATCGACCTGTCCGGCGACAAGGTGGCCATGCAGCGCCTGAAGGAGGCCGCCGAGAAGGCCAAGATCGAGCTGTCCGGCGTGACCACCAGCAACATCAACCTCCCCTATATCACCGCCGACGCCACCGGCCCCAAGCACCTGGACGTGACCCTGACCCGGGCCAAGTTCAACGAGCTCACCGGCCATCTGGTGGACGCCACCATGGGCCCCGTGCGTCAGGCCATGTCCGACGCCGGTCTGAAGCCCTCCGACCTGTCCAAGGTCCTGATGGTGGGCGGCTCCAGCCGTATCCCCGCCGTGGTGGAGGCCGTGAAGAACTTCACCGGCAGCGAGCCCTTCAAGGGCATCAACCCCGATGAGTGCGTGGCCATGGGCGCGGCCCTGCAGGCCGGCGTGCTGACCGGCGATGTAAAGGGTCTGCTGCTGCTGGACGTGACCCCGCTGTCCCTGGGCATTGAGACCATGGGCGGCGTGTTCACCAAGCTGATCGACCGCAACACCACCATCCCCGTGAAGAAGAGCCAGATCTTCTCCACCGCCGCCGACAACCAGACCTCCGTGGAGGTCCACGTGCTCCAGGGCGAGCGTGAGATGGCCCAGTACAACAAGACCCTGGGCCGCTTCCACCTGGACGGCATCGCCCCCGCCCGCCGCGGCGTGCCTCAGATCGAGGTCACCTTCGACATCGACGCAACGGCATCGTCCATGTATCCGCCAAGGATCTGGGCACCGGCAACGAGCAGAAGGTCACCATCACCGCTTCCACCAACCTGAGCGAGGATGAAATCAACAAGGCGGTGCAGGATGCGGAGAAGTTCGCAGCCGAGGATAAGGCCCGCAAAGAGGAAGTGGAAGTGCGCAACCATGCGGACAGCATGGTATATTCCACCGAAAAGACCCTCAAGGAGCTGGGCGACAAGATCAGCGCCGAGGATAAGGCCAAGATCGAGCCGAGGTGGCCAACGTGAAGAAGGCCCTGGAGGGCACGGACAACGCGGCCATTAAGGCGGCCAGCGAGAAGCTCACGGAGGTATCCTACGAGGCCTTCGGCAAGATCTACCAGCAGCAGGCTCAGGAGGCAGCCCAGCAGCAACAGCAGGCCGGTCCTCAGGCAGGCGGCAGCAGCGCGCCCCATGACGACAACGTGGTAGACGCGGACTACGAAGTGGTAGACGACAATAAATAATTTGAAAATGGCCCTGGGAGACGGTGTAAAGCCGTGATCCAAGGAGCCATCTAGGGGAACGCAAAGGCTGCTGCAAATGCGTCTAGCAGCCGGATGCGTGAGAAGAATAGAAAACCATCCTTCGGCCGCCCCCATTTGGAGCAGCCCCGAAATGGCGTAGATAGGAGCGTTGGGAATTTGGCAAAAGCGGATTATTATGAAATATTAGGCGTGAACCGGGATGCTTCGGATGCGGACATCAAAAGCGCCTTCCGAAAGCTGGCCAAGCAATATCATCCAGATCTGCATCCAAACGACAAAGAGGCGGAGAAGAAATTCAAGGACATCAACGAGGCCTATGAGGTGCTGTCCGATGAAAAGAAGCGGGCCCAGTATGACCAGTTTGGCCATGCGGCCTTTGATCCGTCCGCCGCATCCGGCGGCAGCTATGGGGGCGGCTTTGGGTTTGAAGATATTTTTTCCGCCTTCACAGGCGGCGGGTTTGGCGGGTTCGGCGGGTTTTCTCAAAATCGGAACGGCCCTGTACAAGGCCGGGATCTTCGCTATAACCTGACCATCACCTTTGAGGAGTCCGCCTTTGGGGTCAAGAAGGAGATCTTGATCCCCGGGAGGAGAATTGCAAGACCTGCGGCGGCACCGGCGCCAAACCCGGAACCAGCCCGGTGACCTGTACCACCTGCGGCGGCACCGGCCAGGTGCGGGTGCAGCAGAACACCATGTTCGGCTCCTTTGCCACGGTGCGCACCTGCGACGCCTGTAACGGCACCGGTAAGATCATCCAGGAAGCCTGCCCGGAATGCCGGGGCAGAGGACGGGTAAACAAGTCCAAGCGGATCGTGGTGAACGTGCCGGCAGGCATCGACAACGGCCAGACCCTGAATATGCGGGGCGAAGGCGAAGCGGGGCTTCGGGGCGGCCCGGCGGGGGATCTGTATATTACCATTACCGTCAAGCCCCATAAGCTGTTTACACGGCGGGGTACGGACCTGTATCTGGATATGAATATCCCCATGACCGTGGCGGCTTTAGGCGGGGAGATCCAGGTACCCACCCTGCGGGGCACGGTGAAATATACCGTGCCGGAAGGGACCCAGCCCGGCACCACCTTCCGTCTGAAGGAACAGGGCATGCCCCGGTTGAATTCCAACTCCAAGGGCGATTTGTTGGTACGCACCAATGTGACCATCCCCAAACGGTTGTCGGATGAACAGCGGGACCTGATGAAGCGGTTGGCGGTTTCTTTGGGAGACAAGATATCGGACGCCAGGCCGGCTAAAAAGAATATCTTCTCCAAGATCAAGGACGCCATGGATTGATGCGAAAAGGAGGTAAGCCTTGACCACAAAACAATGCAAGGGGATCGGGTTGCTCCTGCTCGGCATTCTATTTTGCCTGGTGGAATCCGGACCGACCCATTGGCGGCTGTTGGACTTTTTGCCCTTTGACCCTGTGCGGCTTAGCCCTGGGGATCGGTGGGGATCATATGGATTTGGCAGGAAAAGTAGCCAAAGCATGTTATGAATAAATAAACAAAGCCGCTTCCATCGGCAAGCCTACCGTTGGAAGCGGCCATTTTTTTATGGGGGGAACCAGGATCAGCCGGCCGGCCAGGCGAATTCCCTGCCGCCCATCAGGTGCATGTGCAGATGTTGGACGCTTTGGCCGCCGTCCTTACCGGTGTTGATCACCAGACGGAAGCCGGTTTCTGCCACCCCCAGCTGTTGGGCGATCTTCTGGGCGGCGGCGGTCATGGCGGGCAGCGGGTTGTCCTTGCCGCAGGGAACGGCAAGAATGCTGTCGTAATGGGCCTTGGGGATGATCAGCACATGGACCGGCGCCTGGGGGTCCAGGTCGTAAAAGGCCAGCACTTGGTCGTCCTCATATACCTTGTTGGAAGGGATCTCGCCATTGGCGATTTTGCAGAAAATGCAGTTTTCCATGGATGAACCTCCTTATGCAATTGCTGGGCGGGACGTTTCCGCCTATTCTATAGCTGACCGGTCAAACGGCCGGTTTCCGCCTGCTGTATCTGTACCTGCGCCAATTGCCCCAATACCTGCTTGCCGCCGGGGACCCAAACCCGCACATAGGTGTCGGTATAGCCTTCCACACCGCCGTGTTTCTCTTCTTCAAACAGAACGGCCTGGCAGGTGCCCACCTGCTGGGCCAGATATTCCGCTTCCAGGCGATCCGCCAACTGGGCTAGGATGTGGGCCCGTTGGGATTTTACCGCCTTGGAAAGCTGGCCTGGCATACGGGCGGCCGGGGTGCGGAACGGGGAGAATAGGGGAACACATGGATGCGGCATAGCTTGACCTGCTCCACAAAATCCAGCGTCTGTTGAAATTCCGCTTCCGTTTCCCCGGGGAAGCCTACGATCACGTCGGTGGTGATGGCGCAGCCGGGCATGGCCTCCCGCAGCCGGGCAACCCATTGGGCATATTCGTCGGGGGTATACCGCCGGGCCATACGCCGTAAAACGGTGGCGCTGCCGCTTTGCAGGGAGAGATGAAATTGACGGCAAATTTTTGGATTCTCCGCCAGCGCCTGTACAAACGCATCGGAAAGAAGCTGAGGCTCCAGGGAACCAAGACGGATCCGCTGGATCCCCGGGATATCTTGGCCCTGCCGGATGGCGTCCAGCAGGTTGGTGCCGTCCCCCAGATCCTTACCATAGCTCATCAGGTGAATGCCGGTCAACACCACCTCGGAATAGCCGTTTTCCCCCAGCCGGGCCAGCTGGCTGTGGATATCGGAAAGGGAGCGGGAACGCAAAGGCCCCCGGGCATAAGGAATGACGCAATAGGTGCAATACCGGTCGCAGCCCTCCTGGATCTTTAGCTGGGCCCGGGTACGGCTCTCCTGGACGGCCTGGAGGTTTTCAAAGGCCGTGGCCTTTTCCAGATCCTCTACCGCGCACAGGAAGGGCTGGGCAGGGGAGAGGCTTTCCACCAGTTCCACCACCCGAAGCCGGTCCTGGGAACCCAGGATCAGGCTGACCCCAGGGAGCTTTTGGATCTCCTCCGGGGCGCGCTGGGCATAGCAGCCCGCTACGATGATCTTTGCGTCTGGGTTTTTGCTGTGTGCCCGGGAGATCATCTGCCGGGATTTTGATCCCCGGTGGCGGTGACGGTACAGGTGTTGATCAGATACACGTCCGCCACTTGGTCAAAATCCACAGTTTCATAGCCGGCCTGGGTAAAAAGCTCCCGCATAGCCTCCGTATCGAATTGATTCACCTTGCAACCAAGGGTATAAAACGCAGCCCGTTTGCCCATCACATATCCCCCAATTCATATAGGATCATGGCCAGGGCAGCCATGCCCGCAGTTTCCGTCCGCAGGACCGGGGGCCCAGGCTCAGGCAATGCCCCCCTGCGGCGGTCAGGGCGGCCACCTCGCTCCGCTCCAGCCCGCCCTCCGGACCGATTACCAAGCCAATGTCCAGGGCGTCCCCGTGGCTTTGGAGGATGGCTTTCAAGGAGACGGCCTCCTCTTCCTCGTCGGCGATCAGCAATAGGTCATGCCGGGCCAGGACAGCGTCGGAAAAGGCGGCCAACGGGCGTACCTGGGGCACCATGCCCCGGCGGGCCTGCTTGGCCGCTTCATAGGCGACCCGCTGGTAGCGGACCCGTTTCTTTTCAAATTCCTTGGGGGTGAGCTTGACCACGCTGCGTTGGGCCAGGACCGGCACCAGGGAATACAGGCCCAGTTCCACGGATTTTTGCAGGATCAGCTCCATTTTACCCGCCTTAGGCAGCCCCTGGTACAGGGTGACCCGATGGGCAGGCTCCCCTCGGGAAGCCGAGAGGAAAGCACATCCAGCAGGATTTCCTCCTTGCCCAGGGAGCGGAGCCGGGCTTCATAATCCATGCCGGCCCCGTCGCACAGGGTGACCAGATCCCCGGCCCGCAGCCGAAGGACCCGGCTCATATGGGCCATATCCTCGCCGGTTATACGGGCGGTTTGCCCTGTAAGTTGCTGGGGGCCTATGAAAAACCGATGCATATCCCTATGTCCTCTTGGCCAATATGGCCCGCCAATCTTCCCCTTCTTGGATGGAGAGCGTCTGGAAGCCATGGGCTTCCAAGGCGTGCAAAACGTCAGGCAGCCGTTCCTTGATGATGCCGCTCATGATGAACAGGCCGTCCTGCTTTAAGAAACGAGGCACTACTGGACAAAGGCCGATGATCACATCCGCCACGATGTTGGCCACCACGATGTCGTAGGTGGACTGGGCAAGCCGGTTTACCAGGTCCCCGTCGGTCAGCACATCCCCGCATAAAACCGTATACCGATCCCCTTGCACGCCGTTGAGGGCGGCGTTTTCCCCGGCGATCCGCTCGGCCACCGGGTCAATGTCCACGCCGACCGCATGGGCGGCCCCCAAGAGGACGCCGGCGATGGAAAGGATGCCGCTGCCGCAGCCCAGGTCCAGCAGGGTGTCCCCCGGGCGCACGTGGCTTCCAGCAGCTCCAGGCACATCCGGGTGGTGTGGTGGCTGCCGGTGCCAAAGGCCATGCCCGGGTCCAGGGACAACAGTACCGTTGGCCGGGGTCGGCCTTTTCCCAGCTGGGACACACCAGCAGCCGTTCCCCAATGGGCAGGGGCTTATAGTAGGCTTTCCAATTGTTGGCCCAATCCTCTTCGTCGGTGACCTCAGCCACCACCCGAAGGCTGCCAAGATCCAACCCTACGTCCATGGCCTGCAATTCCGCAAAGGATTGGCGGATCTGCTCCACCAGCTTAGCATTGTCCGCCACATTGCCCACATAGGCTTTTACGCAGGGGCCGGTGTTTTGGGTCAGCTCGTCCAGGTCGGCAAAGTCCCAATATTTGGCGGTTTCCTGCAAAAAAGCGTCTATGGCTTCCCGGCTTTCCTGGATCTGTACCTGGTCGATCCCTAGGGTGGATAACCGGCCGCAGACCGGTTCGATGCCCTCTTGGGTGGTGAATACGGTGATCTGGGTCCATTTCATAATTCGTTGGGTTCCTTTTCTACAAATTGGGAAGGACAACGCCTTCTCATATTCAGCTTCTATCTTAAAGCATTTTTCCCTTTGGGGCAAGCCTTTGGCCGTGGCATAGGAAAAGAGGGGCAAAATAAGGGCGAGCAACCGCTGGTTGAGAGCACAACCAACGGTAGAATCCTAGGTTCGACCAATAAGCCATGGAATTTTTGCCCCAAATGTGGGAGAATGGATGCAGAAAAACCGCAACGGCCGGCGCAGAAAAAGGAGAAAGAAAAGCATGGAACAAAATCAGGGGACCTTGGGTAAGCGAATCATGTCCTTACGCAAGGCAAAGGGCTGGACCCAGGAGCAGCTGGCAGCCCAGCTGGGCATATCCGCCCAGGCGGTGAGCAAATGGGAAAACGACGTATCCTGCCCGGATATCTCCACCTTGCCCGCCTGGCGGCCTGCTGGGGGTGCGGGGTGGATACCTGCTGGGCGTGCCGGCTGCCGGTGGAGAAGCAGCCGACTTTTCCCAGGAAGCGGGCCGGCAAACGGCAGACGATGCGTCCCAAGCCCCTTTGCCCTCGCCGCGGGTGGATTGGGGCGGGGTGGCCTTTGCCATTGCCCTGATCCTTTTGGGGTTGTCTTTCATATTAAATAAACAGCTTGGCCTTTCCCCGGACATTTGGGGCTTGGTATGGCCCAGCGTCGTGCTGGGGCTGGGAGTCCTATGGTTTTTGCGGCAGCTTGCCCCCTTTGGCCTGGGGGTGGCCTTTATCGGGTTCTATTATCTGCTGCAAAACCTGGGGGACCCGCTGCCCTTTACCCTAACCTGGGACCTGATTTGGCCTATGATCCTGATCCTGCTGGGGGTGGACATCCTGCTGAACCTGCTGGGGGTCAAACGGTATGTGGGCAACCGGTTTCAGGGACGGCATTGGCAACAGGGGGCAGCGAGCTTTGTAGAGGAAAAGGAAGTCATCCAGCTGCAAGCGGTATTCACCGAGGACGACCGGCAAATCAAGGCGCCTTGCTTGCGGGGCGGGAAGGTGCGGCTGGTATTCGGGGCAGGCAAGCTGGATCTTACCCAGGTGCAGGCCCTGGGGGACCGGGGGGCGGCAGTGCTGAACCTGGAGGTGGTATTTGGCGGCTATACCCTGTTTATCCCCAGGCATTTCCGGGTGGATAACCAGGTCACCGCCATATTCGGCGGCTCCACCATCAACGGCAGTCCCTTAGAGCCCACCGTCACATTGACCTTGACCGGCAAGGTGATCTTCGGCGGGCTGGATATTCGGTATGTGGGGTGACGACGGGGTTTTTTGCAGGTTTTAGTTGACTTCCCGGGCCCGTTCCAGTATAATGAAACATGTTTGATTTCGACCTTGCCGGTGGCACAGCCGCTATGCTGCAACGGAGAGGGGAGGGGAAAGATTTGGAAATTCGCGTAGGTGAAAACGAGTCTCTGGAAAGTGCTCTCAAACGGTTTAAGCGTAAGTGCGCCCGCAGTGGCGTCTTGGCCGAAGTCCGTCGCCGTGAACATTACGAGAAGCCCAGCGTAAAGCGCAAGAAGAAGGCCGAAGCAGCCGGAAGCGTAAGTATTAAGCTCCAAAGCCATTTACATTTACCAATAACTACCATATTCGGGATATGCATTCCGTCCTTCCCGGATAAGCGGCAGCCCCCTCAGGAAAATCAAACGATGCGTTGCATCCTAGCCCGCCCATTCGGCGGGCTTTTGCTTTGCCGGAAGGAATGGGTATGCTAAGGGGCGCCGCGGCATACACTGTCAAGGGGGTGAAGCGAATGTCCATCATCGGCTTTTGCGAGCTAAAGCGCAAGGAGGTGATCAACGTGCGGGACGGCGCCAGGCTGGGCTGCGTGTGCGACCTGGAGATCGAATGCGAATCCGGGCTGGTCAAGTCCCTGGTGGTGCCGGGGCCGCCGCATTTTTCGGCCTGCTGAACGACGAGGAGCTGGTCATCCCCTTTTCCCGCATCTCCAAGATCGGCGGGGACGTTATTTTGGTGGATCTGGTGCTTTGATGGGGAAGATGTGAAAAAAATGCCGGGGAATGTGGCGGAAACCCGGGCGGTATGGTATGATATTCCATATCAAACAGGGAGCTAAGCCATGAAGTGTCGGTATTGCTTGAGTACGGAAAGCAAAGTGGTGGATTCCAGGCCCACGGAGGATGGCACAGCCATACGCCGCAGGCGGGAATGCATCAATTGCGGCAAGCGCTTCACCACCTATGAAAAAATCGAAGAAGTGCCCATCATGGTCATAAAAAAAAAGACGGGAGCCGGGAGCCCTTCGACAGCAAAAAGATCCTGGCAGGGGTGCGCAAGGCCTGTGAAAAGCGGCCCGTATCCACCGGGGATATGGAACGGTTGGTGGATGATGTGGAGCGGGAAGTATTCAATTCCCTGGAACAGGAGGTGCCCACCAATACCGTAGGTGAAATGGTGATGCGCCGGCTCAAAGAACTGGATGAAGTGGCTATGTACGCTTTGCGTCGGTATACCGGCAATTCAAGGACATTAGCACCTTTATGGAGGAGCTCAAGCGTTTATTGGATGAAAAATAGTATGCAAGGATCCTATTTAGCAAAGGCCGGGCAGTTCAAGCACGGCTTTCTTTACGAAAAAAGCGAAGGCATCGGCTGGTACAGAGCTGCGTCGCTACAGGTGCCCGGATTGCGCCACGGGTTTTCCACCCGGGAGGGCGGGGTCACCACAGGTCGCAAGGCTTCTTTGAACCTGCATTGGGATAAGGATGGCTGCGAGGCGGATGTGTTGGAAAATTACCGCCGGTTTGCCCGGGGCGCGGGCATTGCATATGATGATATGGTCATCGTCAACCACGCCCATGGCGCCAACGTGATCCAGGTGGACAGGCTAAGCCGAGGCCGGGGCTTTACCCTGCCGCCCTTGCCCTTTTGCGACGGCTGATCACCAATGACCCGGCGGTGGCGGTGGTGACTCCCACGCGGATTGCGGAGCCTTTTTCTTTTATGACCCGGAAAACCGAGCGGTGGGCATGGCCCACGCGGGGTGGAAGGGCACCCTGCTGAAAATCGGCCTGGTGATGGCGGAGGCCATGGGCCGGGCCTATGGCACCAGGCCGGAAAACTTGATCGCCGTGGCGGGGCCTTGTATCTGCCCCAAATGCTTTGAGGTGGATGCGGATTTGGGAGAGGAATTCGCAAGGGCCTTTGACCCGGCTGTAATGCGGCCGGGCCGGCCGGGCAAGGCTTATGTGGATCTGCCTTATGCGCCGGGCTGCAATTTTTACAGGCGGGCATCCTGCCGGAACACATTACCCTGATGGACGCCTGTACCTATGAGGACCCAGAACGATTCTATTCCCACCGCCGGGATAAGGAGGAACCGGCTCCATGGCAGCGTATATGCAGCTGCAATAGCTTTTCCATTCATTGCCGGGAATGCCGGCGTACCTGCCGGGGCAAGGTAGGGGTAATCCCCATGGAAGAAGGTTTGTCTATGCAACTTTCCACCGCATTGCTCCTGTGCATCATAATCCTGGCCTGACAGGGGGCTTGCCCCGCTGCAGGCCCTGTTTCGCATCCGGCCCTTTCATGCCGTCTACTTTGCGGTATGTATGCTGGCCTTTTCCTCTTTTGTGTTTGCCCCTGTTGCCCAATTGCGCTTTTCCTTACAAATCGTTATGCTCCCAATTTCCCTGGCTCTGTGGGCCTGGCATGAGCGACCTAACCCAGGCGCGCCTGCGGCGTTGCTGTTTTTTTCCCTGGCTGCGTTTTTGCCGGGCGGGCGGAGATCCTTGCAGGGGCCCATAGCGGCCTGCTTACAGGTTGTATCGCCGGAGCTGCCGCCACGGTATTGGTGACCACACCCCGGACCGCTTTGGCCGTGGTCTGCCTGGTGCCGGTGGTGTGCGCTTTGGGGGAAG
>ENA-OQEN01000606-OQEN01000606.1-human-gut-metagenome-genome-assembly--contig:-NODE-606-length-15401-cov-3.289184_pt1 | contig 15401 bp, 23 predicted proteins | sample MGYA00242791_ERZ504627 | MGnify/ENA primary metagenome ERZ504627 (study PRJEB26092, sample SAMD00036316) | human gut metagenome | host: Homo sapiens | study: EMG produced TPA metagenomics assembly of... | reverse complement strand
CTCCTTTCCTCCAGAGGGACGGCTCTCTTTCCCGTTCGGGCGCCTGCACGATGCGGCAGGCAGTGTCTTCGATGCATCACGCGAGCATCATCTTGACGATGTCGCGGCGGCTGACGATGCCGAGCAGGTGCTTCTCATCGTCGAGCACGGGCACGCGCTTGATGTGCTTCTCGTAGAGGATCTTCGCCACCTTACTGACATCGTCGTCCGGCTTGACGGAGATGAGCTTCTTCGTCATGAGCTGCTCCGCCGAGATGGCCGCGATCTTGCGGAAGGCGTCCTGGTACTCGCGCAGCCCCGAGTAGTAGATGACCGCGCCGAGGATGCAGAGCTCGTCCGGCAGCTCCGGCGCGAACTCCTTGCGCACGAGGTCGCCCTCGCTGACGATGCCGCAGACCTTGCCGTCATCGTCGACGACCGGCAGCCCCGAGATATCGCGGTCCACGATCGTCTGAGCAATCTCGCGGATGGACGCATCCTTCTTGACCGTAACGACATCCTTCGTCATGATATCCTTCACCAGCATATGAAACACCTCATTTCTGATTCCTTGCAGATTGTGGGGAACACCCCTTTGCTAAAGGATTCGCTATCTTTCGACGATTCCCCTGCCTGCCGCAAAATTTTCTGCCAATGCGGGCTTTCTCATGCTGCTGTCATCTTGTTTTTTGGTATCATTATTCCTATAATGGAAGCAGGATAGTCTGAATACGACAAAGCGGAAGGATGAGCATCATGAAAATCAAGAAATCCTTGCAGAAACGAATCGTCACCGTCCTCGCAGCGGGCATGATCATGATTCCCGGAGCATACGGGCTCGCGCCGGCTCCGGTCGCACATGCGGAATTTGGCTGGGGCAGCATCATCGGTGCGGGCATCCAGGGCGCAGCTGCGCACGCACAGCTCACGGCATTCCTCAAGAAGTACAACGACTCGGAAGAGGGCCGTCAGGAGTCTTCGAAGAGATGAAGAAGCAGTACGGTGTCAATGACAACGCCTACTACAACAACAAGATCGACACCATCATGCGAACCTGACGGCGGCGATTGGTGCGGTCGACCCGACGATCTACGACAAGCCCTACAACTACTTCATCAATCAGGACCAGAGCTTCAACGCCTTCTGCACGATTGGCCACAATATGAGCATCAACACGGGCCTCTTCAGCATCCTGACGAACGACGATGAAATCGCCGTCGTGCTCGGGCACGAAATGGGCCATGGTCAAAAAGATCATCCGGCCAAGGGGGCGCGGCGCAGTCTCAATATGTCGATTCTCGGCGCGGCGACGGGCACGGACCTCGGTGCGATCGTGGCAGGGGTCATCAACAACCGCAACATCACGAAGCCGATGGAGCGCGAGGCGGATGCGCTGGCGTTTGAGTACATCACACATTCCAACTATAACCCGGGTGCTTGTGCTGCGGTCTGGCAGCGCGTCATGGACAAGTCCAAGGGCCAGGAAAACTCGATGCAGCAGTTCTTCTCCGACCATCCGTCGGACGGCGACCGCCGCGACACGTACGTCAAGAAGCTCTATGAGTACAGCAACAAGCATGTGACGGTCAAGGACGGCACGGTCTCGGTCAACGGCAAGGAATTCGTCACGCCGGCAGCGGCTGGCGACATGTCGGCGGCAGAGCGCTCCTACTTCGTCGTCGGCAACCTCGCGGCGGCTACCACAACGGCCATAACAAAGAGGCAGCTTATGTCGACGGCAAGACGGTCATGCTCGGCGCCCAGCCCATCATGACCTGCACCTACGACGACGAGTCGGCCCAGAAACTCGCCGACCGCCTCAACAAAATCAAATAACATGCGCACGCAAAAAGCTGCTGCCCGTCGATGCGGACAGCAGCTTTTTTACGCGCGTGCGGCAGACATATCAGTCCTGGCACGGGCAATTCTCTTTGTGGAAGTACTTGTTGATGATCTCGACGGCGCAGTAGTCGCCGCACATGGAGCAAGCGCCTTCGTCGGCTGGGTTGCGGGCGCCGCGCTTCTTCTTGGCGAGGTCCGGTCGATGGCGAGCTCCATCTGGCGGTTCCAGTCGAGGACTTTGCGCGCCTTGGCCATCTCGAGGTCCCACTCGCGTGCGCCCGGCACGCCGCGCACGAGGTCAGCGGCATGGGCGGCGATGCGGCTCGTGATGACGCCCGTGTGGACATCCTCGATCGTCGGCAGGGCCAGATGCTCGGCCGGCGTGACGTAGCAGAGGAAGTCCGCGCCGGAGACGGCGGCGAGCGTGCCGCCGATGGCTGCGTGATGTGGTCGTAGCCCGGCGCGATGTCCGTGACGAGCGGTCCGAGCACGTAGAACGGCGCGTGGCGGCAGAGGCGCTTCTCGAGCTTCATATTCGCCTCGATCTGGTCGTACGGCACGTGGCCCGGTCCCTCGACCATGACCTGGACGCGCGCTTCCAGGCGCGGTCCACGAGTTCGCCGAGCGTGATGAGCTCCGTGAGCTGGCCGCGGTCCGTCGCGTCGGCCGTGCAACCCGGGCGCATGCCATCGCCGAGGCTGATGGTCACATCGTACTTCTCGCAGATGTCGAGGATGTCATCGTAGTGCTCGTAGAGCGGGTTCTCCATCTCGTTGTGCAGCATCCAGCCCGCGATGAAGGAGCCGCCGCGCTCACGATGTCCATGACGCGGCCCTGGCGGCGCATGCGCTCGATGGCGCTGCGCGTGACGCCGCAGTGCAGCGTCATGAAATCCGCGCCGTCTTTTGCCTGCTGCTCAATCGTCTCGAGGATGTCGTCATCCGTCATCTCGACGACGGCGCCGTGCTCGCGGATGGAGCGCACCGTCGCCTGATAGAGTGGCACCGTGCCGACCATGATCGGCGAGTGCTCGATGATGCGCTGGCGCGAGACGTCGATGTTGTTGCCCGTCGAGAGGTCCATGACGCATCGGCACCGCAGCGCACGGCCTCGTCTAGCTTCTCGAGCTCCGGCTCGATGTCCGGGAATGTGCTCGACGTGCCGATGTTCGCGTTGACCTTGACGCGCAGGCCCTCGCCGACGCCGCGCGGGCGCAGGTTCTCGTGGTTGATGTTGGCACAGATGGCAATCGTGCCGTTTGCCACGCGCTCGCGGATGGTCTCAACGGGAAGATGCTCCTCCTCTGCTACAATCTTCATCGCATCGGTGATGCGGCCCTCGCGGGCCTGCTGCATTTGTGTCGCCATGAAATATACCTCCTGAAAAACAAAAGCCGTCCGGCGTACCGGACGGCAAACTATGCTCTGTCACTTCCCTACGCAGGTCTTAACCCAACAGGTTCCAAGGGTCGGAATACTCCTCTCAGCCAACGGCTCCCCTAGTGAATCGTTTTTATTCAGTTCTTTCTTATTCTAGCAGATTGTGCCATATCTTGCAACCAGCATGGCAAAATATTGCCAAGAATTGCCAGAGCATCACAAACTGCGGTGCCTTACTTGAGCACGACGCGGAAGCGGCGCAGTGTGCGGCCGCAGGCGCAGGGCGCAGGGATGGGCTCGACGAGTAGCCCCGTGTGCAGCCGCACGAGCGGCATGGCCTCGGCCGCAAGTGTCGTCAGCACGAGCTCGCCTGCAGACTCCGTCGGCTCCAGCGTGACAGGGTCGACAATCTCACCTAAAACGTAATCCTCCTGCAGGTGGAACGTGAGCGTCCCCGGCTCGCAGGGCAAGAACGGCGCGGCCGTGCCGAGCTCCGGCAGGGCCAGCATGTGGTAGACCTTGGCCGAGGTCATCGCGTTGAGCGAAGCGACGGTGCTTGCCGCCGGCACGGCCGTGTGCAGGCAGAGGATGCGCGCGAGCGGCAGTTCGCTGAGGCCGCTGCCGTGCCCTAACAGAGCGTCGTCGAGTGCGAGGATGCGCTCCGGCGTGCCGATGAGCGTTTCTGGCGTCACGACGGCGAGCTTCTCGGGCCAGCTTTTGGCCTCGGAGCCTAGCATCATGGTAGCCGCGCCAATGAACTCGAGCGCGTAGTGGACATCCATGAGGCGGCTGTCGGCGCCGTCGCCGAGCACGGCTGCGAGCGTCGCATTGTGCAGGCCGCAGGCCACGAGGCTCCGCGTCACCTGCTCGATGTTGTGGCGATGTCGCCGTTCGTCGCGAAGTGGACAAATTCCCCCTCGCCGCCCACTGCCTTCATGCACGAGATGCGCAGCAGGCTCGAGAGCGGCATCGTCAGGAAGTCAAAGGCGCGCTGGCCAGCCATTTCCTCCGGCCGCAAGAGCGGCAGCGCCTGCAGGTCTTCGGCCGCTTTCAGCTCTTTGAGCGCATTGCCGGTCAGGCGCGCGCCGCGAACGACTCGCGGTAGTGCGCACACTTCTCGGCTGCCCAGCGCAGGGCCTTCGGCAGGCGCTCCTGCTGGAGCTCCCGGAGCCTCGCCGGCGCAATCTGTTCCATCGATGGATTGGCAAACAAAAATATCTCTCCTCCGGAATCGGAATCTCACTGGATATCGAAGACGGTCTTGTTCGTCTCCGCCGGCTCTTTCGGCAGGACGATGTGCAGCACGCCCTCGTCAAACGAGACCGTGACCTCGTCCTTGACGATGCCGTCGATCTCGAACGTGCGCTCAAAGGTGCCCGTGCGGCGCTCGCGGCAGATGAACTTGACGTCCATCTCCGGGTCCGGGCGCTCCGCCTTGATCGTCAGGTAGCCCGTCGCATCGTCATACGAAACCGTGATCTGCTCCTTGTGGAAGCCCGGCAGCTCGGCGAAGATCTCGTAGCGGTCCGGCGTGTCGATGACATCGACGCGGAACGACGAGAACGCGCCGCTGACGCGCCCGAGCGGATTGCAGGCTGGTCTGCGACAAAGTCGAGTGCCTTCTCGAGGACCTCGCGGCCCCGCTCAGCATTCTCACGGATATTGAAGGGAATCGGTCTGATCATCATAATCGCCTCCAGATACATTTACCAACAAGTGGATTTACTCTTATTATAATGGAAATGTGTGAAAATTACAAGAAAAGTCAGCTTCTCCATCGCGAGAAGCTGACTTTCTTTTATGTTTTATGCGTTTATGCGGCTGCGATCACTTCTGGAACTTGTCGAGCGCCTTCTGGTAATCCTGGACGAATTCGACGGCACCCATGTACTCGCCATCCGCATCGTAGACAGCCGCGTAGCGCACGCCGACGGGGCGGCCCATGATGCGGCGGTAGATTTCCATGTGCGTGCGCTTCTTCGCCTTGAAGTCGAGCAGGAGCTGGCGCACGACCGGGATGATCTCGGGCGGGTGGCAGTTGTAGACCTCGCGGCCGAGCGCGGAGAGCGGGCGCGAGAAGATCTTGCCCTCGTTGAGAAAGTAGCGCAGGATGTCATCCTTGTCGATGAAGGTGATGTCGACGTCGAGGAGTTTCAAGATGCCCTGCAGCTCCTTCAGCGTGAGCTCGCCCGTCGGCAGCTTGACCTTGCCCTCGAGGAGCTCGGGCTTGAGGTCTTTGGCCGACTGCTCCTTCATCCAGGCCTCACCCTCGGGCCAGCGCGGCATGGTCGCGGCGTCGACGAAGGCCATGCCCATCTCGAAGAGGTCGCGGTAGACCATGAACCACTGCTCCTGCGTCAGGTAGCGCAGGGAGAGCGGGAAGAGGATGCGGTCTTCCTTGAAGACCATCTCGCGGATGCGCGCGCAGAGCGGCTCGATGCGGCCCTTGTAGAGCGGGTAGCTCTCGCTGTCCTCCTTGAGCGCCTTCGTGATGACGCCGAGCTCGCGCTTGATCTCATCGTCGACGCCCCACATGACCTGCGAGGGGCCCGTGACACCGTAGTCGTAGAGCATCGGCATCAGGAGCTCCTCTTTCTTGGCGTAGTGCGAGCGCACGGCATTGAGACCCGCGATGAGGCCCGTGAGCTTCGCGACATCGCCCGCGCCGACCATCTCGTGGTGGATGGCGTCGAGATGGCGGACGAGCGCGTCGTTCTCGAGGCGCAGCAGGCTAAGCGGATGGCCCTCGGGCAGGTCGTCGGTCGTCAGCAGGGCTGCTGCCGCGGCCGCGGCATGCGTCTTCTCTGCCGTCTTGCGCAGCGCTTCCTGTTCCTTGCTCTCGCTCTCCGAGCAGTCGTGGAACAAAGCAGAATGGACATCGCAGAGGCGCTGGACATCTTTGAGGGGCACGCCGCCCTTGATGAGGTCCTGCTCCGCCTCGGCGATCTCCTCAGCCTTGACGTCCTCGAAGTGGCGCACAAAGTCGGCACGCACCGTCTCGAGCGATTCGCCGCCGTTGAGGCGCGCGATGTACTCGCGCAGCATGGCCTGGCGCGCCTGCTGCTCCGCGCCCGTCAGCGTGAAGCCCTTCGCCTCGAGCGTCGCGCGGATCCTCTCCATCGGGATGCCCTTGACGACGGCGCCGCGCGGCAGCGTCATGATGCGGCCCATGAGCTGCAGGCCGCCGGCTTCATGATGTCCTTGAAGCCGAGTTCCGCCAGTATCTCCTTGAGTTCCGGGTATTCGCGGACGAGCTCCGCCACGCTTTTCTTGAGGTCCAGTTTTTTCATCGTCATCGTCATTGCTCCTTATGCGGTATGTTCCTGAGCGACAGGCTCTTATCGTTTATCTTTTTCGTCTTGCGATGAGACTAGTATAGTACAGCGGGCCCATCTTTGTCGTACCATTTGTTACACAGATTTGTCACACCGCTGTGATGCTCATGATTCGACGTAGTGGCTGAAGCTGCCGATGACGAGCTGCGGGAACTCCTCGTGCAGCGCGGCGATGAAGTGGCGCGTGCCGAGGATCCTGCCTGGGGCTCCGGCATGATGTCGAGGAAGGCGTCGGGGTCGATGTTGAGGTTGCGCACCTGGATCATCTGCACGGGCAGCTCGCGGAAGAACGCCTGCCAGGCCGCGAGCTCTTCCTCGCGGTCGTTGAAGCCCGGGAAGTAGAGCAGATTCAGCGAGACGTAGACGCCGTGGTCGAGCGCGTAGCGGATGGAGGCCTTGACGTCATCGAGATGGTAGCTCGCGCGGTAGTAGGCGTCGTAGGCTCATCGCGCGCGCTGATGATGGAAACGCGCAGCGAGTCGAGGCCGGCATCGACGATCTTCTTGATGCCATCGGTCCAGCCCGCGTTGGAGTTCATGTTGATCTGGCCTTTCTTCGTCTTCGCGCGGATGAGCTGGATGCCCGCAGCGATGTTGTCGGCCGCGAGCGACGGCTCACCCTCGCAGCCCTGGCCGAAGCTCACGATGCCGTCCGGTGCGACCGAGAGGTGGTAGATGCCGACCTCGGCGATCTCCTGCGGTGTCGGGCGGAACTTGATGCGCTCCTGCGGCGATGGGCAGCACTCGGCTGGCTGCAGGGAGATGCAGCCAAAGCAGTTGGCATTGCAGACGGGCGAGGTCGGGATGCCGCACTCCCAGCGGCGGTAGAAGAGGTTCTGCGCCGTGCAGCAGTGCCACTTGAGCGAGCAGCCGCCGACCTGCTCGACAATGCGGTTGCCCGGCAGGTCCTTCTTCGTGCGCTTGACGAGCTTCGCGAGCTCCTTCGTGTTGTAGTGCACGGGGTCCCACTTCTCGTTCTCGTCCGTGTAGACGGCTGCGCAGCAGAGCTCATCCTTGTAGACGACGACGGCCGTGTAGCCGTAGAGCGGCAGGCGCTGCGCCTCCTCCGCCCGCTCGTAGGCCGGCATGTAGAGGCGTGTGTAGCCGGCCGGCAGGATGGCGGCGACGGCGAGGCCGCTTATCGGCATCGTCTCGCCGTCCGCGCTCTGGCCGACGGCCAGGCGGTCCGGCAGAAGCATGAGTCCGCGCTCTCCGGTAGCGGGATGAGGTCCTCCGGCTTCAGCAGGATGTTCTCGCGGCCCGTGCGCCCCATGCCACGCATGCCCGGCGCATCGAGGATGTTGCCGTCCTCATCGGCATAAACGGCAGTGATGACTTCACTCTGCTTGCTCATGCTGCTCCTCCTTTGCCTCTGCTTCGCTTACCTCGGCGGCCTGTACCTTCTTGGCCTTTTTCTTCTTCTTGGGGTTGAACTGGTTCATCGCCATGTCGACATCGTGCGTCACGATGCACTCGACCGCGGGGATCAGGTAGTCGATGGCCTCGCGGATCTTCGGTTGCTCCTCCTCGGGGAAGCCGGCGAGCACGTGGTTGACGACAGTCCAGCCCGGCAGCGGACGGCCGATGCCGATGCGCACGCGCGCGAAGTGCTCGTCGCCGACGTGCGCGAGGATGGACTTGATGCCGTTGTGGCCGCCCGCGCTGCCCTTCTTGCGGATGCGGATCGTGCCGGCCGGGATATCCATGTCATCGTGCACGACGATGAGGTCCTCAGGGTCGAGCTTGTACCAGTTCATCAGCGGGCCGACGGCGCGGCCGCTCTCATTCATGTACGTCTGTGGCTTAACGAGCACGACCTTCTGCGCGCCGATGCGCGCGTCCGCGACCTTCGCCTCGAACTTGTCCTTCCAGTCCGACGCCGAGAGCCCGAGGCATCCGCCAGCGCGTCAATGAACATGAAGCCGACATTGTGCTTCGTCTTCGCGTACTCCGCACCGGGGTTGCCAAGACCTGCAATGATTTTCATAGTGCAATCTATCTCCTATTTCTCTTCTTGTCTTTTCTGTCTTTCCAGTTTATCACATACAGCCCAAAAAGAAAAATCTCCTGAGCCAAAGGCTCAGGAGGAAATGTCAATCGTTAGACGTCGGATCGCCGACCATGAACAGGTAGGCGAGCACGACGATGCCGAGCGCGATGCGGTACCAGCCGAATGCCTTGAAGTCATTCGTCTTGATGTAGCGCATGAGGAACTTGATGGACAGGACGGAGACGATGAAGGCCGTGACCATGCCGACGACGAGGATGATGATCTCGGCCCCCGTGTAGTGGAAGCCGAACTTGACCATCTTCAGGCACTCGCGCCGAACATGACGGGGATGGCCAGGAAGAAGGTAAACTCTGCGGCCACCGTGCGGCTCGCGCCGAACAGCAGGCCACCGAGGATCGTCGCGCCGGAGCGGCTCGTGCCCGGCACGAGCGAGAGGACCTGGAAGATGCCGATGATCAGGGCCGTCTTGTAGTCGAGGCGACGAAGGTCCGTGATGACCGGGCGGCGGTGCTTGTTGTAGTTCTCGACGACGATGAACATGATACCGTAGAAAATCAGCGTCGTCGCGACGACCGGTGCCGTCATGAAGTGCTCCTCCATGTACTTATTGAAGAGCAGACCGATGACCGCGGCCGGGATGCAGGCCACGATGACCTTCATCCAGAGCTGCACCGTGTCGTGCTTCTCCTGGCGCGACTTCCACGAAGAGAACGGATTGAGCTTCTCGAAGCTCAGCACGACGACGGCCATGATGGCGCCGAGCTGGATGACAACGAGGAACATGTCCATGAATGCCTTGCTGACGTCGAGCTTGATGAACTCATCGACAAGAATCATATGGCCCGTACTCGATACTGGCAGCCACTCCGTAAGACCCTCCACAACGCCGAGGATGATGGTCTTGAGTAAATCCGCTATACTTAGATCCACTTTCTTTTTTCCTCCTGTAATATCTGAATGTCCGCTACCGCATTTCGCTCACGGCAGTATGCCCATTATAGCACAGCTATCCCTTCCGTGCATGGAATTTCCGGGGAAGGACAGCTCTCTTCGCCACAAGCGCTCCTCTAGCATAAGCGTCCGACATAAACGGGCGATAAACAGCAGCGAAAAAATGTGAGCAAGTCACGGAAAACGTGCCATCCCTCTGCTATACTGAAGAAAAATCACAGGGACGTGCGTGCAAAGCGGCAACACGTCCCCTTCGATGAGACACGATACTTTTTTCATATGGCTCCTATAGAACCATACTCGTTAAGGAGGTTCCCCTATCATGGCAGCAATTGTGATCACCAAAGAGAATTTCGACAGCGAAGTCTGAAGGCAGAGGGCACGGTCCTCGTCGACTTCTGGGCGACGTGGTGCGGCCCGTGCCGCATGCTCTCCCCAATCGTCGATACGGTCGCGAGCGAGCATCCCGAGGTCAAGGTCGGCAAGATCAACGTCGACGAGCAGCCCGAGCTCGCGCAGCAGTTCGGCATCATGAGCATCCCGACGCTGCTCGTCTTCAAGAACGGCGAGAAGGTCCAGGAGTCCGTCGGCCTGATCCCGAAGGAAAAGGTCGAGGAGCTGATTGGCTGAGCGATCAGTAAGTCCCCGCCAGCGCCTGAGCGCCTCGCGGTCCTTGATGCGCAGATAACCGCGGCCCGTCTTGGTCCATCCCTCCTGATTGAAGTACTTGATCAGGCGGGTGACGACCTCGCGGGCCGTTCCCATATAGCGGGCCATCTGCTCGTGCGTCAGGTGCACGACCTCGCTCTTCCGCTTCTCGCTCTCCTCGAGCAGGAAGATGGCAAAGCGGCGGTCGGCCGAGAGGAAGAGCACCTGCTGCATCTTCCAGAGCATGTCCGAGAGGCGCTTTGAGGCGAGCTCGTAGGCAAAGCAGCGCACGTAGATGTTCGCGTCTGACAGCCGGCGGAAGGCCGAGGCGTCAGTCAGCAACACGTCCGTATCCTCCTCCGCGTCGATGTAGACGTCGAAGGTCACAGAGTCGAGCGTGCAGGCCGCCGAGAGGATGCCGATATCGTCGGCAAACAGCCGGTAGAGCGTCACATCGCGGCCATCCTCCGACAGCGTGTAGACGCGCAACTGCCCCTTCTTGAGAAGCAGCACGCCGATGCAATCAAACGGCCCGCGGTGAACCTGCGTGCCGCGCTCGTAGTGAACGGCATGTGTGTGGGCATTGAGGAGGTCTCTCTCCCGGTCCGAAAGATGCGGCCAGAAGCCGAAGTGGCGAATGAAGAGGTCTGTCACATTCTTCTGCTGCACCGCCTCATCCCGCTTATCCGGATGATTCAAATGGGTCACCTTCTATCTTCTAATTCCGATTTTTATATCGCATAGCAAAAGAGAGCCTTTCGAGAAGGCTCTCTTTCTTTATGGCGTGTCCTTGAAGGACTCACGTATCTTAGCGAAAAAGCTGGCTGACCGAGCGATGGCTCTGGATGCGCATCATGACATCGCCGAGCGCATCGGCAAGCGACAGCACGACGAACTTGTCGGACTGCTTCTCCGGCGGCAGCGGAATCGTGTCCGTGATGACGAGCTTCTCAATCGGGGACTCGTTGATGCGCTGGACAGCCGGATCCGAGAGGATGGCATGCGAGCACGAAGCGAAGATGCGCTTTGCACCGCGCTTCTCGAGGCACGGGCGCCTTCGCAGAGGGAGCCTGCCGTGTCGACGATATCGTCGATGATGACGGCCGTCTTGCCCTCGACATCGCCGATGAGGTTCATGACCTCAGCGCAGCCCGGTTTCGGACGGCGCTTCTCGATGATGGCGATTGGAGCCTGCAGGTGGTCGGCGAGGATGCGCGCGCGCGTGACACCGCGAGGTCCGGCGAGACGACGACGACATCGTCAAACTTCTGGGCGCGGAAGTAATTCGCGATGACCGGAGCAGCTGCCAGGTGATCGACTGGGATGTCGAAGAAGCCCTGGATCTGCCGGCATGGAGGTCAACCGTCACGACGCGGGTGACACCAGCCGTCGTCATGAGGTTCGCCACGAGCTTCGCCGAGATTGGCTCGCGGCCGCGCGTCTTGCGGTCCTGACGTGCATAGGCGTAATACGGGACGACAGCCGTGATGCTGTGTGCCGAAGCGCGCTTGCAGGCATCTGCCATGATCAGGAGCTCCATGAGGTTGTCGTTGACCGGATAAGACGTCGGCTGAATGATGAAGATATCCTTGCCGCGGATGCTCTCGCTGATCATGACCTGCGTCTCACCGTTGTTGAAATGACCGACATATGCATCGCAGAGGTTGACGCCGATATGGTCAGCAATCTTCTTCGCGAGATCCGGGTTTGCATTACCGGTCAGGATGCATAAGTTTCCAGTGTCTAAAGCCATTTTGTTAAAATCCTCCAAATCCTTACACCTAGATTATTGCTCAAAGAGGATGGCTCCGCCCAGTCGTCTCTCCTTACAGTATAGCACATATGCACGAAAAGGGACATATTCCTTGCAAATTGCCGAAAAAAGTCATAGCCACACACAAAAAAGCGTCTGAGTGCGCGCGTTCAGCCGCTCAGCGCCGAAGCGCCTCTGCTCACTCGTCGCGCTTGTCGTGCCAGCTCTCGACGACCGTCTGGCGTGCGCGTGCAATCGAGAGCTTGCCCTTCGGCGCCGTCTTCGTGATGGTCGAGCCAGCAGCGATGTAGGCATCGTCCTCGATCGTCACCGGTGCGACGAGGTTGGAGTTGCAGCCGACGAAGGCGTTGTTGCCGATCTTCGTGCGGTGCTTCTTCTTGCCGTCGTAGTTGACCGTGATCGTGCCGCAGCCCATGTTGACGTTCTCGCCCATGTCGCAGTCGCCGATGTAGGAGAGATGCGGCAGCTTCGAGCCCTTGCCGATGTTGGAGTTCTTGACCTCGATGAAGTTGTCGATCTTGACGCCCTCGAAGAGATGCGTGTTCGGGCGCAGGTGGACGAACTGGCCGAGCTTGACGTCGTCGTCGATCTGGCATTCGTGCGCGTAGATGAACTGGCCCGTCACGCGGTTGCCGCACTTGACATTCTGGAAGCGGACATTCGGTCCGATCTCGCACTCCTCGCCGATAACCGTGCCATGCTCGAGCCAGGTCATCGGGTAGATGATGGTATCGCGGCCGACCTTGACGTCGTCATCGATGTACGTCGTCGCAGGTCCATGATGGTGACGCCCTCGCTCATGAGCTCCTCATTCTTGCGACGGCGCAGGATCTTCTCGGCGCCGGCGAGCTGCAGGCGCGAGTTGATGCCGAGCGTGTCCTCGTAGTCGTCAGCGGCCACAGCCCAGATCTTCTCGCCCTTCTTCTTGAGGATCTCGAGCACATCCGGCAGGTAGTACTCGCCCTGCGCGTTGTCGTTCGTCACGTGCGAGAGCGCTTCGAAGAGGTCCTTAGCCGCGAAGCAGTAGATGCCCGAGTTGACCTCGCGGACCTTGCGCTCCTCTTCCGTCGCGTCCTTGTGCTCGACGATCTTCTCGACCGAGCCGTCCGCCGAGCGGATGATGCGGCCGTAGCCCGTCGCATCCGGCATGATGGCCGTGAGGACCGTCGCCTTGGCAGCGGCTGCCACATGCTCGTCGTAGAGTTTCTTGAGGAGCGCGCCCGTCAAGAGCGGCGTGTCGCCGCAGAGGACCATGACCGTGCCCGTCTCATCCTTGAGGAGTTCCTTCGTCTGCAGGACTGCGTGGCCCGTGCCGAGCTGCTCCGTCTGCGTGACGAACTCCGCCTGATTGCCGATGGCCTCGCGGACCATCTCGCCGCCGAAGCCCGTCACGACGATGTTGCGCTTCGCGCCGGCCGCCTTGGCCGCATCGATGACGTGCTGCAGCATCGTCTTGCCGCCCGCCTTGTGCAGGACCTTCGGCAGCTTCGACTTCATGCGCGTACCCTTGCCGGCCGCGAGGATGACGGTTACTAAATCTGACATACTATCGTTCTCCCATCTCTATATTCTTCATGCTGTTAGCAGCGTATGAGTATCTGTAATGGATCTTGCAGACGTCACGCGTCCTGTCTGGTCGGACGCGCCTTTTTCTTCTTCGAGCCCTTGGCCCCTTCCTTGCGGCTCGTCGCAATGTCCATCGCCTTGAGGAGCGTCTTCTCGGAGTTCTCCATGTGGTGCTCTGCCGCCTTGCTCGCGCCGCGGCCGTCACCGTTGGCGATGGCCTCGACGATCTCGCGGTGCTCCTCGAGCGTTGCCTCGAGGCGGCCCGGGTACGACATCGACAGCGTGCGGAAACGCGTGAGCTGGTCGCGCAGGTTCGAGATGATGCCAACGAGGCGGTTGTTGCGCGCCGCATGGTAGAGAAGATCGTGGAACTCGATGTCGGTCTCGACAATCTTCTCCATCGCGCCCTCGCGGTCCTTGCCCTCCTCAAATTCCTTGATGTAGCCGCCGATGATGACGAGCAGGCGCTGCAGATGCTCGAGCTCGTCTTCCGTGATGTGCTCCGCCGCGAGGCTGTTCGACAGCGACTCGAGCGCCGTGCGAATCTCGAAGATCTCGTTGATGTCGCGGATGGACATGTCGGCCACATACGTGCCGCGGCGCGGCATCATGACGACGTAGCCTCGAGCTCGAGCTTGCGAATCGCCTCGCGCACCGGCGTACGGCTCACGCCGAGCTCCTCAGCGAGCTTGATCTCCATGATGCGCTCGCCGGGCTTCAGGACGCCCTTGCGGATCGCCTCCCGCAGCGACTCGCAGACGACCTCGCGCAGTGGCTGGTAACTGTCTAATTTGATTGGTGACAATCTCTGCTCCATTTGACTCCCCTCAATTCTTATCTCTTATGTATCGTCTCGCGATTGGTGCCTGCCGTCTGGCAGACGAAGATGTCCGCATCCGTTTGCTCCTCGAGGAAGGCGGCAGCACGGCGCGCCTCTTCTTCGGCTGAAAAGAGCCCGAATACGGTCGGGCCGCTGCCCGACATCATGCTGGCAAGCGCGCCCTTCTCCATCATCCATTCCTTATACGCTGCGATGACTGGATACTGCTTTATAGTAACACGTTCCAGTACATTGCACAACAAGGAAGCGATGCCCGCGCGGTCGCGCTTGGCGATGGCCTGGATGATGGCCGCGTTGTCCGGATGCTGCTCTGCGCCCTGCTCGTCGTAATGCTTATAGGCCCAGGCCGTCGAGACCGAAATCTTCGGCTTGGCGAGCACGACCCAGAAGGGCGGCACGGGGTCGAGCGCCTTGAGCACTTCGCCGCGGCCCGTCGCCAGCATCGTCCCGCCCACGATGGTGAACGGGATGTCCGAGCCGAGCTTCGCGCCGTACGCACAGAGCTCCGTCTGCGTCAGGCCGAGCTCATAGAGTGCATTGACGCCGCGCAGCACAGCGGCCGCATCGGCACTGCCGCCCGCGAGGCCCGCAGCAATCGGAATGCGCTTCGTCAGTGCGATGCGCACGCCGCCTTTGACACCCTCGCCATCCAAGAGGAGGCGCGCCGCGCGCCAAGCGAGGTTGCGCTCGTCGGCCTCGAGGCCTGGCACGTCGAGCGTGAGCTCGATGCCACTCGGGATTTTCTCGAGCGTCAGCGTGTCGTGCAGGCCGATGGACTGCATGACCATCGCGACTCATGGTAGCCATCCGGGCGCTTGCCCAGGATGTCCAGCGTCAAGTTTATCTTGGCATTTCCCTCTACTGTAATCAAGACTTCTCCTCCTAATCACAATACACAATATCACCTAATCACCAATTGAATCATCACTTATCCAGCGGAAATCACGCTGTCCCGCAAACTGTGGCAGGAGCCTCAGCACGCCCTGCGGGCAGTGCAGCGCGCAGAGATCGCAGCCCGTGCAGGCCGCCGGGTCGATGTGCAGCGCCGCCTGTTCGCCCGCGCTCCAATGTGAGCG
>ENA-OQEN01000605-OQEN01000605.1-human-gut-metagenome-genome-assembly--contig:-NODE-605-length-15410-cov-3.120919_pt1 | contig 15410 bp, 23 predicted proteins | sample MGYA00242791_ERZ504627 | MGnify/ENA primary metagenome ERZ504627 (study PRJEB26092, sample SAMD00036316) | human gut metagenome | host: Homo sapiens | study: EMG produced TPA metagenomics assembly of... | reverse complement strand
CTGCGGCGGACCCATCGTGACCGCAGCCACGGTGCCGCCGTGCGCCTCGCGCAGCCGCAGCGCCGCCTCCACGGCGTTGGCGTCGAGGGGGTTGAGCATGCTCTTGACTCCCTCGCGGCAGAGGTTCCCGGTCTTGGGGTCGAGCTTGACGTCGTCCGTGTCCGGAACCTGCTTTACAAACACTATTATTTTCATTCTCACTTCACGCCCATCCAGCCGGAGATGACCATGCGCTGCACTTCGCTGGTGCCCTCATAGATCTCTGTGACCTTGGCGTCGCGCATCATGCGCTCAACGGGATAGTCCTTGGTGTAGCCGTAGCCGCCGCAGAGCTGGACGGCGCGGTTGGCGACATAGGACGCGGTCTCGGAAGCAAACAGCTTGGCCATGGCGGCGAGATGCGTGTAGGGCTGGCCCTCCTGCTCAGCGGCGGCCGCGCGCCATACCAGCATCCGCGCGGCGTCGGTGCGGGTCTGCATGTCCGCAAGGGTGAATTGGGTGTTCTGGAACTGGGAGATTCTGCGCCCGAACTGGATGCGCTCTTTCGTGAACTTTACGGCCTCGTCGATGGCGCCCTGGGCGATGCCCACGGCCTGCGCGCCGACGCCTATGCGGCCGCCGTCCAGCGTGGCCATGGCTATCTTGAAGCCCTTGCCCTCGGCGCCGAGGCGGTTCTCGACCGGGACACGAACATTATCGAACACCAGCTCGCAGGTCGAAGAGGCACGCAGGCCCATCTTGTTCTCAGGCTTGCCCATGGTGAAACCCGGCATGTCGCGCTCGAGGATGAAAGCGGTGATGCCCCTCGTCCCCTGCTCCTTGTCGGTCATGGCGAACACGATGAACACGTCCGCTGCCCCGCGTTGGTGATGAACACCTTGTTGCCGTTGAGAATATAGTGGTCGCCGTCGAGTACCGCAGTGCTCTTCTGCATGGAGCATCGGTACCCGCACTGGGCTCGGTAAGGGCGAAGGCGCCGAGCTTCTGTCCGCTGGCGAGGGGCTTGAGATACTTCTCCTTCTGCTCCTCAGTGCCGAAGGTCATTATCGGCCAGCAGCACAGGGAGGTATGCGCAGAGAGGATGATGCCAGTGGTCGCGCACACCTTGGAAAGCTCCTCTACGGCCAGGACGTAGCCGAGCTGGTCCACGCCGCTGCCACCGAGCTCCTCGGGGATGGGCAGACCCATCATGCCCATCTCCGCCATCTTCTGTACGGTCTCGGTGGGAAAACGCTCGGTCTCATCAAGCTCCTTGGCCAGGGGCTTTACCTCGTTTTCGGCAAATTCGCGGAAGGTCTGCTGAAGCTGGATGTGCTCCTCAGAGAGATTAAACATGGCTTTTCTATCCTTCTCGTATTAATATGAATGGTTGTTCAGTTTTTTGCTTTTAGAATTGGGCGCGCTGAGGGCAGGGGCCCGTTACACGCCCGTTTTTACTGTGTTTCAGAAAAAGCTGCGAAGTTCGTAGATGAATTCATCCTCATGGTCTAGCATGCAGCCGTGACCGCCGGGAATGACCGCCTCGTGATAACTGCCTCCGTTGGCGCTGTACTTGTCGAGGACGAAGCGTGTCTGGCTGAGCATCGGCTGCGGCGGGCAGACCTCTTCGCCGGGGTAGCCGGGCACGAGTCCGGCCTTGCCGAGGAACGCCAGATCGCAGGCGCTTGTGTCTGAGACCATGAGATCCTGCTCTCCGCGTATCCAAAGGATGGGCGGCTTGTTGGGGATGTCGGCGAGCCCGCTGAGATCGCACCAATTGGGGGCCATGGTGTTGCAGATGCCGCTGCTTCCGGCAACCACAAAGGGCCAGCTGCCGCACATGGACGAATCGCCCGGATAGAAGCCGTCGCCCACGCGGGTGGTGAGCACGCTGTCAATGAACTTCTCCCTCAGCGCCGGCTCTATCTTAAAGCTCGGGGTGACGTAGATGCTGTCGATGACGGAGCCTATGAAGGCCCTGTCGCCGGTCTGAAGCGCGGCAATAAGCTGGGCATTTGCGCAGCCGGCGCCGCTGGCCAGGCCGAGAGGCTCGAGCTTCTTGCCGTCCACGCCGTAGGTGCCGCCGAAGCCGAATGGAGAAAGCGGGGACTGCAGCACGATGGCCTCCAGACGTTCGCTGTGGTCTATGGCGTACTGCATGGCAACGCCACCGCCCATGGACCAGCCGAGTATGGAAAATGTGTCCCAGCCCAGGGCTTCAACCAGCTCGTGGATATCGTCGGAGAAATCACGCATACCGCGGGTCGCGTCCACCGGAAGCGTGTCGCTGCCGCCGAAGCAGCGCAGGTCAGGGGCGACCATAAAGAACTCGCCCTCCAGCCGCTCCATGAGCGGCTCGTAAAAAGCTGAGGAAGAGGCGTTGCCGTGGATGAGCAGAAGCTTGCGCGCGCCGGGCGTGCCATGGACCCGGCAGGCGGTGGTAAGCCTGGAGGTAGTTATAGTTTTGGTCTCCATAATTACTCCTTTGCCGCGCTGGGGTCCTCCTCGCCGAGAAAATCGAAGTCAACCTCCACGCGAAAATCCATGTTTTTCTTTTGTTCCGTGTCCACTTCGCGCAGCTGTGACAGATCTCCTGTAAACATGCCGCCTTCGAGCACCTTCATCACCTCGTCTGTGATGCGGTCAAAGTCTACGCCGCTCTTTTCAAACATGCCGTACTTGAGACCGACAAAGTTGGAGATGCCCATGAGCATATAGGCCAGGACTTCGCTGTCGATATCGCGCACCTTCGCCCTTTTTCTTGCCGCTGTTTATGCTGCGCATATAGGACTTACAGAAGTTCTCGTAATACTCCGTGAAGAGCTTGCGGTCCACATAGAGCGATTCCCAGATGATGTTGTACATGTAGGGGTTCTTCGCGATGAACTCCAGCCAGGCTCGGATGCCCGCGCGTTCCGCGCTGCGTCTGTCTGGACAGCCCGAGGTCTTTATGGACAGTTCCTTCCTTATCCTATGGCTGAATTGGAGCAGCAGGTATCGGTAGAGGCTGAGCTTGCTGTCGAAGTAAACGTAAAAGGTTCCCGCAGCCACTCCCGCAAGCTGGGTTATGTCCGCGATGTTTGCCCCGTAATAGCCGCGCTCGTAGATAAGCTGAGTTGCGGCGGAAAGGATACTGTTGAGCGTGTCCACGCCCTTTTTTGTCCGAGGTATTTTCAATAAGTCAGTCATGATTGCCTCCGCATAATCCGTGCTGAATTTATTTTGATTATACGCCGCACGGACCTTGCTTTCAATCGCTGTTTTCTGAAAACACCCTGTCCGGTCAGACGATGCTGAATTTGTCTTTGACTGTGTTGGCAAAGCCAAGTATGAGGCTGGTGAACAGCAGCGGCTGCTCATACATGGAAGCGTGGCCGCTGTTTTGTATTACCAGGTAGTGGCTGTCCCTGATGTTCCGGGCAAGGAACTGCTGTTCCTCTATCGGTGTCAGGTAGTCCTGCTGGCAGGAGACGATGAGCACGGGGCAGGTGACTCTGTCCAGCCTGTCGCGGACGTCATAATTAGACGAGCTGTTCGTAAGGCGTATCATCGACTGGATGAAGGCCTGGTTGTTGAAGATGGGGACTAGCAGCTCGCGTCGGCGCTCCATCCAGTCGTTGTGCTCGATGAAGAAACTGGGGGAGTATATGACGGGTATGGAGGTGTAGTAATAGCTCTCACCGTCCCCGGCGGCAAGATTCCAGGCCTTGCCGACATCGTTGAGCCAGGCTCCTGTGGCGGCAGTGGCGTTGAAGAGCATGAGCCGCTCTACGCGCTCCGGGTGCTCTATGGCATACTCGAGGCCTATCTCGCTGCCGTAGGAGATGCCTGCTATGCAGACCTTGTCGAGTCTCAAATGGTCCAGCAGCGCATGCACCAGCCGTATCTGTACGGAGTGGTCATAGGGCTCTGTCATCTTTGCACTGCGGCCCTGGTCGAGCATATCAAGTAGAATGAGCTGATTCTGAGCAGAAAGCGGCTCCACGAATTCGGCCCAGCTGCCGCAGGACATCATGATGCCGTTGAGCAGCAGCAGCGGACGGCCCCCGCCGTGCAGCTCGTAATATATCTGCTTTCCTTCAAATATGAATTCCGCCATCAGCGTTTACCTATGATGCCGCAGGCGAGCGCCTGGTCCCAGAGCTCGTCCCTGAACTTGGGGTGGGCTATGCTGATCAGCGCCTCCACCCTCTGCCTGATGTTCGCGCCGCGCAGATCCGCCGCGCCGTACTCGGTGATGACGATGTCAACATCGTTTCTCGAGAGGCTGACCGCCGCGCCGCGCTGTAGCTGGGCCACGATTTTGGACACCTCGTGCCTCTCTCCTGTGGCCTTATCCTTCACCATTGCGGTGGAGTAGAGCGCTATGATGGAGCGGCCTCCCTTGGACATCTGCGCGCCGACCGCCGTGTCGGACTGGCCGCCGGTGCCGGAAAACTGCCGCGAGCCTATGGACTCTGAGGCGCACTGGCCGGTAAGATCCACCTCAAGGCTCGTATTTATGGAGATCTGGTTGTCATTCTGCGCAATGACGTAGGGATCGTTCACCCAGCTCCGTCGTAGAGCGCCACGCCCTGGTTGTGGTCCGCGAAGTCATAGAGCTCCTGCGTGCCGAGTATCATGGTGGCCACCATCTGGCCGCGGTTTATCTGCTTGCGCTTGTTTGTGATGACGCCCAGCTTGACGAGTTCGGCCATACCGCTGGTTATGAGCTCCGTGTGCACGCCGAGGTCGTTCTTCTCCTTGAGGAACTCTGCGACGGCGTTGGGTATGCCGCCTATGCCGAGCTGTATGCAGGCCCCATCCGGAACGTAACCGGCGATGAGGCGCCCTATGCTCATGTCCTTCTCGTTGGAGGGGATGTCGGGGACGACGGGCACGGGATAATCGGCCTCAACGAGATAATCCACCTCTGAGCAGTGGACGACATGGTCGCCATATACGAAGGGGTAGTTGGGGTTGATCTCAAGTATGGCGATGTCCGCAGCCTCTATCATGCGGCGCTCATAGGTGTTGGAGGTGGACAGAGAGATATATCCGTTCTTGTCGGGCATTGAGCTGCGCCTACGTAGATATTCGGCCTGTTGCGGTAGAGCCACTTGGTGGCGGCGAGGTGGAGGTGATTGGGGATGAACGCCATGTTGCCCTGTTCGTGCGCGCGCCGCATGGCAGGCGCGTAAAACCAGCCGTCAACAGAAAAGGCGTCCGTATACTCAGGCTTGTAGAATTCGCAGGAGTGGGTAGGGTTGCAGTTTACGATCTTGACGTCCCTGACGCTGCCCGCCAGGGTGTGGATGTTCTCCATGAAGAGCCCGCCTTCGCTTGCGCCGAGGCCGGTGACTATGGTATCGCCGCTCTTGACGAGCGAGAGGGCCTTTTCAAGGGAGATGATTTTGGAAGTGTAGTCCATGAGCCATTCCTCCATTGATATGCAGGCGGCCGGCGGCGGCCGCCTGTACTCAGATTAAATCACAGTCAGCCGATGGCGGCAAGCACGTCGTCGAGCGGCATGATGGGGCTTACGAGCTGCAGCTCGTAGTAGCGCTCTCACCGGGTTCGAGGGAGATGGTGTTGAGCGCGAGCGAGGTGACGGCCAGCCGGTCGCCGTTCGCGAAATTGATGGTGCCGCCCATGGGCAGGTGGAACTCGGTGGACTCCATGATGTCGTTGAAGTTGGCCCAGTTGAGCTCAAGGCCGCTCTCATCGAGGGCGGTCAGCGCCTGGACGAAGATGTTGCCCGCTATGTAACCGGCCATGGCATAGGAGTTGAGGGCGTAATCGTCGCCGGAGCCGCCGTTCTCAAGCTCCCAGGCGTCATGGCGCCGTAGAAGGTGAGGTAGTCGTTCATGCCGGCCTCGGTGCTGGTGTCGAGCCAGGCGGTGGAGTAGACCCTGCGCTCGGCAGTGACGGAGCCGTTCTCGACGAAGGCGCCGAGGGTGACCGCAGAGGCGTTCACGTAGGAGGTGATTACGTCCGCATTGTAGTCGGCGTCGCGCATGGAGGCCATCAGGGTGGCGAGCGGGACCTGGTTCATGCAGGCGATAACGACGTCGCAGCCGTTGTTCTTGAGGACGTTGACCGCGGCGGAATAGTCGGTGGCGGCGGCGTCCACATCCTGATAGATTATCTCGACGTCCAGAGTCTCGGCCTGCTTCTTCACGCCGTAGACAAGGCCGGTGCCGGCGTCGTCGGTGGTGGCCACGACGCCTATCTTGGTGGCTCCAAGACCGATGCCGTCATCAGCGGGGGCGATTGCGCGGGCAAGCAGTACGCGGCCCTCGGAGTTGTAGATGGGCTGCACGGGATAGATGACCTTGTCGTTGCCGGTGGCGCCCTCCTGATACAGGTCCTCGATGCCGGTGGCGGCGTAGACCATGGGGATGCCCATCTCCTTCAGGTAATCGAGCGTGGCGGCAACGGTGTTGGTGCCGAAGTGGCCGACGATGGCGAAGACCTTGTCGGTCTCGACCAGGGTCTTGGTGTAGGTGAGGCCCTGAGCGGCGTCGAAGCCGTCGTCATAGTGGATGAGCTCGATGCTCTTGCCCTGGAAGCCGCCGTTGTCGTTGTAGGCCTTGAACGCAGCCTCGAGTCCGGCGTTGAAGGGCACGCCGACGGTGGCATAGCTGCCGGTGGTAGCGGCGGTGTTGCCGACGTAGATGGTGCTGTCATCCACGCCCTGCACATCGACGAAGGGGGTGTAGGCCCCGTCGGAGCTTCCGCTGTCCGGGGCTTCGCTGGCGCAGGGGCGTCGCTGCCGGCGGGGGCCTCCGAGGGAGTGTCCGCCGGGCTGTTGGTCAGGCCGGAGCAGGCCGCAAGGGAGAGGCAGAGCGCCATCGCAAGGATGAGTGCCAGTGTCTTTTTCATTTTAAATTCTCCTTCTTTATCAAGTTCCGCGCACGCGTTTATGACTTCTTGTTTCCCAGGTATGCCTCGATAAGTCTTTCATCGTGGATAAGCACATCCGCCCGGCCCTCCATGCTGATGCGTCCGAGTTCGAGCACATATGCGCGGTCTGCTATCTTGAGGGTGGCCAGGGCGTTCTGCTCGACGATGAGTATAGTCGTTCCCTCGGCCCGTATCTCCTGCAGCGCGTGAAATATGTCCCTGATTATGAGCGGAGCCAGTCCCAGGCTTGGTTCGTCAAGCAGCAGCAGTTTCGGGCTGGCCATAAGCGCCCTTGATATCGCAAGCATCTGCTGCTCGCCGCCGGACAAGGTGCCGGCACGCTGCCGGAGCCGCTCTTCCAGCCTCGGGAAGAGCTGGAGCGCGCGCTTCATGTTCCTCTCTATCTCGGCCCTGCTGCGTATGCAGTAGCGCCGGCGCGCAGGTTCTCCTCGACGCTCAATTCGTTTAAGATAAGTCTTCCCTCGGGCGACATGTTGATCCCCAGCCGGGCTACGCGGCTTGCCCTTCGGCCCCCTATCTCGCTGCCGCCAAATCTGACGCTGCCGGAGGCGGGCTTTATAACGCCGCTTATCGTCCTGAGCGTCGTGGTCTTGCCGGCGCCGTTTGCGCCGAGCAGCGCGACTATGCTGCCCTCTTCCACGTCCATGTTGACACCGCGGACAGCCTGGATGGGACCGTAATTCACGCAGAGATCCCGAATTTCAAGCAATGCCATCACAGAACCTCCTCGTCATCCGCGCCCAGATATGCCTGCTGCACACCCTCATCCTTTTGGATGACGTCCGGAGTGCCGTAGGCCAGCAGCTTTCCGAAGGCTATGGCGCAAATATTGTCGCACACGTCCATGACAAGCCCCATGTCGTGCTCGACCAGCAGGATGGTGCAGTTATACTCATCCCGTATGCGGCGGATGAGCCGGCAAGCTCCACCGTCTCGGTGTCGTTGAGGCCCGCGGCGGCTCGTCAAGGATTATGAGCCGCGGAGAGCACATCAGCGTGCGCGCGATCTCTATCTTCTTGAGCACGCCGTAGGGCAGGCCGAAGGCATAATGCCCGCTGTAGGCCGTGAGCCCCATAAACTCGAGGACGCCCATGGCCCTCGCCCTCACGACCTCCTCCTCAGCCCTCAGGGCGGCAGGTGCAGCGCGCAGGAAAACAGGCCCGAGCCGAACTGCCTGTGCCCCGCTATCAGCAGGTTTTCAAGCACTGTGAGCTCACGTATGACCTCCACGTTCTGAAAGGTGCGGACAATGCCGTGCAAAATGACATCGTGTACCCGCTCCCTTGTGAGGTCTATCACCTTTTCTCCGCGTCCGCGGAAGAGCAGCTTGCCGGCCGTGGGCTTGTAAAACTGCGTGATGCAGTTGAACACCGTGGTCTTGCCCGCGCCGTTGGGGCCTATCAGGCCAAAGATCTCGCCCTCGCGCACCTTGAAGCTCAGGCCGTCTACGGCCTTTACGCCGCCGAAATACATTTTGAGGTCCTCGGCCTCCAGGGCAATGCCGTCCTCGAGCTCCCGGTCCATCTCGTTCGTGGCCATGCCGCGGAGCTTTTCCTCGGCCGCCGCCTTTTTGGCGCCCAGTCTGTCCAGCCTCGGCTGAAGCTCTGTCTGACCTCGGCCCTTTTCTTCTGCGCCTCCGCCTCCGCTTCCGCGCGGATGCTTTTGATGCGCCGCTCGGCTTCGGTCCTCAGTTCCGCCAGGTCCCCTCCTGCGCGGGCTGCGCCGGCGGCCGCGAGCTCCCGGCGCACCTCTTCTGCTATGCCGTCCAGCTTCCGCTGAAGGCTTTTGTGCAGCTCTTCCTGCCTTTCCCGGCTGATCACTATGCCGGCCATTGCCGCGTCCGCTTGTAATTTTTGGAATTTTTCGCGTTCTGCCTGCTGGCGGTGCTGCGTCAGCGTGTGCTCGAGCTCCGGCTGGCTCATTCTCTCGTATTCGGCGCCGGCCAGTTCCCGCAGCACGCCGCGTTCCCGCTCCTGATACCGCTCGGATATCTTCTCCGCCTCCTGCCCCGCACGCACTCGCACAGCTCGCTGAGTATCCCGATGCGGTTTTCCAGCTTTCGCACCCGGTTCAGGAGTCTGCGCTCATTAAAGCTGATCCTTGACATAGGCGCGCAGCCTCCTTTCCGCCTTCTGCTTTTTTATCCAGCCCCGCAGAGACATGACCATCTGCGCGAAGCCGCCGGGGAAAAACATTACAACAACGATTATGAGCAGGCCCGTCACCATCGTGATAAAGGCCGGATTGTCGATGAAAAACTGTATCTTGCTCAAAAACATCGACTGCAGGCCATAAATGACGAAGGTGCCGAAGGCCGTACCCCAGAGCGACTTTGCCCCGCCGATGATGACGGCGCCGAGTATGTTCAGCGAGGTGGTCAGCGTCAGCAGCGTAGAGGTGGAGGTCGTGATGTTCCGGACGTAGAGCATGTAGAGCAATCCGCCCAGAGCGGCGTTTATCGTGGAGATTACAAATGCCATAAGTCTGTACTTCATCAGGCTGACGCCCATGCCTGAGCGGCGGAGGTGCTGTTCTTCATCGCTATCATGGCGCGGCCTATCGGACTGCGTATGAGGTTCGAGGTCAGCAGCATGAGCACGATGAAGGTGAACGTTATGAGCAGGTACACAGCGCTCTCATTTACGTTGACGCCGAAAAGGCAGACGTTCGTTATATCAATTTTAATGGTCGCCTTCAGCGCCATGAGCGCGTTGCGTATCACCTCCGACAGCGCCAGGGTCATGATGGCAAGATAGATGCCCTCTATCCTCAGCGAAATGAAGCCTACTATCACGCCGATCGCGATGGAGATCGCCAGCGTCGCCAGCAGTGTGAGGTAATACGGGGCGCCCAGCCCCTGGATCATATAAAACGCCGTGTACGCGCCGAGGCCGATGAAGCCCGCCGTGCCCAGCGAAGCCAGGCCCGAATATCCCAGCAGCAGGCAGAAACCGATGGCTACTATCGCGTAGATGAGCGTATTGCCCAGCGCGTATACGAAGGAGGAGGACAAAAGCCCGTTCATCGCGGCGACCTGCAGGGCCGCAAGCACTATGCCGGCGATGACGATTTTCACGGACGGCAGGGCAACGAAGGCTGTCCCGGAGGAGCGGCCCGCTCCGCCTGTGCTCTCAGGCACGACGGTGTCTATGTATTCTTTCTTCAGTCCCACTGTCACACCTCATACCTTCTTGATAGTCTTCTTGCCGAACAGGCCCTCGGGTTTCAGGAGGATGGCAAAGAGCATCAGCACATAGACAACGACCATCTGCCAGCGCGATATTCCGGAAAAGGCCGGAAAGTTGGCCAGGAAGCCGACGCAGCTGGAGGCCACCGGAATGAGCACAGCGCCGATGACCGGCCCGTAAAAGGTGGAGAAGCCGCCCAGGATGCCGGCGAGGAAGGCGTTGACCTGTATGGTGGTCATAAATGAGGCCGAAATGGTCGTGCCGCCTCCGGCGTACATCACCGCCGCCAGCACGCCCAGCTCCCGCGAGCGCCCAGGAGACCGCCGTTATCTTGCGCGTGTCCACGCCCATCAGCTCCGCCGTGAACTCGTTCGAGGCGTTACCCTGACGCCCAGCCCCCACTTGCTGTATTTCAGCAGGATGAAGAGCGCCCCGAGAACCACCACGCTTATCGCAAGGCAGATGAGCGCATGCTTCGTGACAATGACGCTGCCTCCAAACGCGGATATTGATATGTTCGGTGAGACGCCTGCCTTGACGGTATTGTAGAACGCCTCGAACGGTATCCTTTCCGGCGTCCCGAAAATGAGCGGGATGCCGCCGAAGAAGAGCGAAACTATGCCCATCGTGATTATCTGCTTGCCTATGGCGTTGACGTGTCTGCCGTTGCGGAAGATAAGCAGATCTATCACCAGTCCGATGATTATGCCTACGGCCATTCCGGGAAACACCCCGATCCAGACGGGCAGGCCGCAGTCCTCAAGCAGGTCTGCAACGATGTAGCAGCCAAAGGCGGCAATGGAGCCCTGGGCGAAGTTTGTAGTCGTGGATGTCCGGAATATGAGCGTCACCGCAAAAGCCGCGAGAGCTGTCACGCACACGCTGAGCAGAGAGCCGCAAATGGTGGAGAGAAATGACGCAAACAAATTATCAACCCCATTTGATAACATTGGCCGCCCAGGTGTAGCCGATACCGGCGGCGATCATGGAAATAACGGTGCCGTCCTTGACCTTGCCCTGCTCGAGCGCGAGCTTGAGGGAGAGTATCTGGTCCACCTGGCCGATGTGGCCGTAGTCCTCAAGATATATCGTCTGCTCCTCCGTGAGGCCCAGGTCGGCCAGCATTGCCTTGTGGCCGGAGCGCTTGATGTGGAGGATGTCAAGATATCCGATGTCCTTGCGGGTCATGCCGGACTTGCGGAGCGCCTCGTCGATGCAGTGGTACCAGTTCGGCATGGAGGTGGAGTTGAGCATGCCTTCATCTTCGGGGAGTCCATAAGCCGGAGCATGCCGAACTCTGACACATTTTCGGCCGTTACGGGCTCCACTATGCCGCCGACCTTGGAGCCGCAGGTGTGTACGACGGAGCCGTCGGTCATTATGTGGGTTCCGAGCAGCTGGTTTTTCTCATATCCCTTCCTGAGTATGAGCGCACCGCCGCCGGCACCGAGATTGAACATGAAGGAGACGCCGCTGTCGGTGAAGTCTATGAAGTCGCAGTTGCGATAGCCGCCGGCCACCAGGATGGTGTTGCACTCGTCGTCGGCCAGGAGGATGTCCTTGGCCAGCTTCATGGCCGAAACGGTGGTGCAGCAGCGGTTCTGCACGTCGATGCCCCAGGCGCGGCGGGCGCCGATCCGCTCCTGAATATAGCAGGCAGAAGTGGTGAGGGGGTACTCCTTCCACTCCTCTCCGAAGCAGAGTATGGCGTCTATCTCCATGGGGTCTATGCCGGTGTTCTTCAGACAGTCGAGGGCGGCGAGCGCGCCCATCTCCTGAGTGCCGTCGCAGGCTTATCGGAGGGGATGCGCTTTTGACGTATGCCCAGCTTGTTTATCACGGCGTCCTCAGACCACGTGCCGCCGGTCGCCTCGGATATCTCCTTGGCCGTCATAAAAGTGTCGGGCAGATAAACCCCGAGTCCAACTATGCCCACAGGTACATTGTTCATATCGTTTCGCTCTCCGTCTCATTTATTTGTGAACATTCATTCACATTGTCATAGATATATCATTCCGCGGCTTGTGTGTCAATACAATTGACCTGCGATATTGCAAGTTTTCGGCCTGTAATATGCACAAATTTTTTGCTTATTTTTTGGCATTGACGAAATATTGACACTGTGCTATCATGCGAATTATGAATCAGTGTTCACAATAACCCAACAGGAGGCAACATCAATGAAAGGCATCACCATATCCGAAATGAAGCTGGGCGACAGCGCGTCCTTCACCAAGACAGTCTCCGAGCACGACGTCTACACCTACGCCGGCGTCAGCGGCGACTTCAACCCCGCCCACGTCAACGAGGTCGAGGCCCAGAAGGGCATGTTTGGCAAGAGGATAGCCCACGGCATGCTCTCCGCCGGCTTCATCTCCACGGTCCTCGGCACGCAGCTGCCCGGCCCCGGCACTATATATATGGGTCAGGAGCTCCGCTTCACCAAACCGGTCTTCTTCGGCGACACGATAACCGCTACGGTCACAGTTGCCGAGCTCATCCCCGAGAAGAACCGCGCTATCCTGGACACTGTCTGCACCAACCAGAACGGCGAGGTCGTTATAAAGGGTAAGGCCACCGTTATGCCGCCCAAGGACTGAGCAAAAGCAGGAATAACATCAAGCTCCCCTGATGCCTAAGCTTAGCAGCCCGCATCAGGGGAGCTTTGCGCCATCTGCTGTACGGCAGTTCCGGCGTTTCAAACGGCAAAACGCCGAAGCGGAGCTCCGCTTCGCGTTCAAGCTATGTACTTGGTGCAAAATCCGCAAAGTGTCTCAAGTGTTCAGCGACACAAGCGCCTGGAATTCAAAAGATATCTCGTTTTAATCGTTTGCGGCGGTGTAGCTGCTGGTCGCAGAAATCTGCAGTGGTTCGCCTGAGTTTTCAGCGCGGAACCTCTCCATTTTGCTGGCTGTGCGCCAGGCATCCTGCTCCGTATCCACATGCTTATCCTCCAGCGACAGAAAATAGCGGCGCGGGAACTCCTTTATGGTGAACCGCTCATCCCCCCTGTTTTCAATCACCTGCCTGAGCTTGTTCTTGCGGTGTACGATGGTTTTGTGCAGGCGGCGGAGCTCCCGAATCCGCGCTTTCAGCTCCGCCTGCTTGCGGCTGCAGCTCGCGGATGGTGCCCAGGCGTTCGCAGTCTACTATGCTGTAATAGCGTCTGCCGTTTGAAGGGTCTACATAGCTCGGCTTGAGTATGCCCTTGCGGTCATAGCCGCAGCGTCTCGGTCATGACCCCCTCGTATGCGTGCAAGCTCCGTTATGCTGATGCTGCCGTAGACTTCCGTTGTCATGGTTTCCGCCACGCTGCTGTAAAGCGATACGAGGCGCTCATGAAGAGCACGCACAGCACACAAATAATTGACGGTTTGCCGCCCCAGAGCATTACGCAGACAGCACCCGCAATGAAAGCAAGGCAGAAATAAGCTATATAGATCTTGACCCCAAGCTTCTGAGCGACTATGCCTGCCGCTTCAGCCGCTGCGCCTGCAATAGGTGCGCACAGTGAGCCCAAACCACACGGCAGCTGCGCCGCGGCGGCGATGAGCAGGACATAGGGCGACCAGGTGACGAAGCCGCCTATCCACAAAAACCTCAGTCCCGTCAGCTCGTCCAGCATCGCCCCCGTCAGCGAAACGCCGCCGGTCGGCAAGCAGACCCTCAGCCAGTTGAGCGCATTCCCCTCCGCCGCCGCAAAGCCCCGGCCGAAGCTCCCGCCCGCCATGAACATGCGCACAACCGTGGGTATTAGCGCCACCGCCGCCGCCAGAGCCAGGGCTCCGAGCGGGCTCTTGAAGCGTGAGGACACAAAAAGCGTAAAGCAGCACGTCGCAAGACAGGAGAGCGCGGCAGACAGGACGATGAGCCCAGCACCCCCATTGCGTCAAGGCCCCACGGTCGAACGCCACCTGCAGCAGCTCCGCCGAGGTGATGTCGTCAAAGCCGAAGGCCAGATACATCACCGCCAAAAACGCACCCAGGCACAGCGCGAAAACGCCGGAGCAGATGAGGAGCGCCGAGCCCGCTTTGACCGCGGCAAGCCGAGCGCGCCCGTGCCTTGTGCAGCGCAGGATGTCGTCCGCCCCGCTCGCGTAGTCCGCGGAAAGACGGGCGCGGCTATGATACGCAGATAAGCGTCACGAGAAACGCGCAGAGGCCGAAGTTTGCAAAGGCGCTGGTCGAGCCGATGCCGTAACTGTAATAGAAATTTCCTTCCTCCTCTCCGAGCCGGTCGAGGGCGTATTCGACCACCTGAGGCGTCTGCTCGTATTTCTCACGGAGCGTCCGCTCCAGAGTTGCCAGCCGCTCCTGGTAATAGTTCAGCGCCCGCTCGGGAGAGATGTCCGCCGAGGTCAGGGCCGCGCCGAATTCGTCTGAAAATGCGTTGAATATCCAGGTGTACACGGGCGAATACGGTCCCAGCCCCCTGTCGCTTATCTCGGGCGGTATATCGTAATCCGTGCCGTAGAGCTCCAGCAGCTCGTGGTGCAGCGCCACGGCGGAGGCGAAGAGCTCCGGCGTCACCTCGCCGCGGATGACGGAATACCGCTGCCTGTTTTCCTCGTACACACTGATGCCCCGGACTATCTCAGTGTGCCCGTCGTGGTCTATGTATTTGACCACCTGCCTCACGGTCGAAAGGGCGGAGCTCAGGCATATGAGCAGGGCTATGGCCGCGAGGCACCAGGTCGAACGGGTCTTGAGGATGCGTTTCAATTCGGCTCTCAGCATAGTTTCCCCTCCCCGCCTGCGGCTCGCGCCTGAACAGCCAGAGGTACAGGTCCTCCAGCCGCGGCTCCGCCGGGAGCGAGCCGGGTATCTCCGGGGCCTCGGAGATATAGCGCACTACGACCCGGCCGCCGGGCTCGCCCCTCATGCTCACGATGCGCAGCGCCTTCTCATAGCGCGGCAGCTCGTCCTGCCCTATCGCCGCAGTGAACACCTTGCCCGCGACGGCCCCGAGCAGCTCCTCCGTCTTGCCGGAGCAGATGAGCCGCCCCTCCTTCATTATCACGTTCTGCGCCGCGATGTACTCGACGTCCGAGACGATGTGGGTGGAGATGAGCACGATCCGCCCCTGCGCAAATTCCGCGAGATAGTTCCGGAAGCGCACCCGCTCGCCGGGGTCGAGCCGCCCGTCGGCTCGTCCAGTATGAGCACGTCCGGGTCGTTCAGCATGGCCTGGGCGATGCCGACCCGCCTCTGCATGCCGCCGGAGAGCTTTTTTATCTTCTTTTTCCTCACCTCGGCGAGGCCGAGCAGCTCAAGCAGCGCCTCCATCCTCTCCCGGCCTCGCGCCTGCCTACGCCCTTGAGCGCGGCGATGTATTCG
>ENA-OQEN01000603-OQEN01000603.1-human-gut-metagenome-genome-assembly--contig:-NODE-603-length-15442-cov-2.378126_pt1 | contig 15442 bp, 16 predicted proteins | sample MGYA00242791_ERZ504627 | MGnify/ENA primary metagenome ERZ504627 (study PRJEB26092, sample SAMD00036316) | human gut metagenome | host: Homo sapiens | study: EMG produced TPA metagenomics assembly of... | reverse complement strand
TCTCTATTTTTGTGTTCAACATTCAACAGATTGAGGGAAAAACGCTCTCCGGTCACCGGGAATCGCTCGATTATTTAAAGGCGCTCGGTTTCGAGACAGTCCCGTTCTATAGCCGATATGACGATATTGAGGCCGTGCTCGGTGAAATCCGGCGTATTGGTGAAATTCGTGGCACACTGCCGTTTGATATCGACGGCGCTGTCGTCAAGGTGGATCGTTTTGCCGAGCGCATCTCTCTTGGCAGTACCTCTAAATTCCCCAAATGGGCGTTGGCCTATAAATACCCTCCCGAGGAGAAACAGACAAAGCTGATCGATATTGAAATTAACGTTGGCCGCACCGGGGTGCTCACGCCACAGCAGTGCTTGAGCCGGTGCTGCTGGCTGGGTCAACGGTCAGCCGCGCAACACTCCACAATGAGGATATGATCCGCGAAAAGGATATCCGATTGGGCGATACGGTGATCGTGCGCAAGGCGGGCGATATCATTCCAGAGGTGCTCTCTGTGGTGTCTCACCGGCCGGATGCCGCGCCTTATGAAATGCCGAAGGTATGCCCCTCCTGCGGCGCGCCTGTGCACCGGGAGGAAGGGGAATCCGCCCTGCGCTGCAACAATGCGGAATGCCCCGCGCAGTTGATGCGGATTCTAATCCATTTCTGTTCTCGTGATGCAATGGATATCGAGGGCCTTGGCCCTGCGGTGCTTGAGCTGCTTGTGGAGCAGGGCCTTGTCCGCACGCCTGCTGATCTTTACCGGCTGCGCGCTCAGGAGCTGGAGCCATTGGAGCGTATGGGCAAAAATCAGCCGAAAACCTGATTGTGGCGATCGAGCGCTCCAAACAAAACGATCTTTCCCGCCTGATTTTTGCCTTAGGCATCCGCCACATCGGCCAGAAGGCGCAAAGCTTTTGGCTTTGCGGTTTGGTGATATGGAAACGCTTTCAAAGGCCTCGGCGGAAGAGATGGAGCAATCGATGGATTTGGCGCAATTATGGCCGAAAGTGCGGAGAGCTTCTTTGCCCTGCCGCAAACAAAGGCTCTGCTCGCAGAGCTGCGCGGCTATGGAGTTCATATGGAATCGCTCGAAAAGCCGCAGAGCGATACGCTGGCCGGAAAAACCTTTGTTTTGACCGGCACATTGCCCAGCCTGACCCGTGCGCAAGCCTCTGAGATGATTGAAAAAAGCGGGGGAAAGGTATCTTCCTCCGTATCGAAGAAAACCTCTTTTGTCCTTGCGGGCGAGGAGGCGGGTAGCAAGCTGAAAAAGGCAAATGATCTGGGCATTCCGGTGATTGATGAGAATCAATTTATGGATATGGTGGGAGAAAAAGTTTAAAAAACAGAGAAACGGCAGTTGTTTTTCCTCCTATCTACTGTTATAATAAAAAGAGAAGAATGGTAACGGGAGGCACACGCCATGGGAGAGGAAGCCCAATTCCGCAATGCCGCATGGGGCGGTTTTAATAAAGAGGATGTTCTGCGCTATATTGAAATGATGAAGCAGTCAGCGCTGGAGACGAATATGAAGCTTGATCAGGCGACCCGGCAGCTTCAGGATGCACAGCGGCGCGTTCAGGTGCTGGAGGCGCAGCTCAAGCAAAAAACGGAGGAGGCCTCCCGCCTGGCGGCGGACGGCCAGGCTCATCAGCGCGGTTGCAGCAGGCACAAGAGCAAGTGCGGCGCTTGGATGCCCGCCTTTCCAGCTATGATGCGGATAAATCTAAGCTGCAAGCAGTGGAAACGCAGATCGGTTCACTTATGGTCAGCGCGCATATGTATTCCAATCGGATCATCTCCCAAGCGAAACAGGAGGCAGAGCGCATCACGCAGCAGGCCTCCCTGGCGATCGACCAAGCCACGAACCATATCAATATTCTCTCAGTGGATGCCGAATCCGCACAGGGAAGGTATCAAAGCCTGTTCAACGAGGTGTCGGCCAAGATTCAGGCGCTTTCCTCTTCCCTACAGGAGGCGGGCGAGCAGCTGCAAGCGAACATTCGCCGCAATGTAGCGGAAGCGGAGCAGGCATTGCGAGCAGAAGCGCCGCCACCGGAAGACGCGCATGCCAGTGATCTGCCGGTGAGCGACCCTGTGCGGCCGGAAGGGGCCGTGGAGCCAGAGCTGGAAGAAATGCAGCAGCAGGCGGAAGCCGTGCCGCAGGAAAGTGCGCCGGAGCCTCACAGGGAGGACAAGCCTGTTCCCCCACAGCAGAGTCCGCGTGAGCCGGATAGCGGGATAGATTACAGCCGGTTTATCGATGTGATTTCCAATGAAGTATGTTTTCGGAAGAATAAGAAAGATTGATACATAGAGGTGTCACAGCATGGCAGTCTATCATCTGGATTGTGCACAGCTGAAAGAGGCGGCGCCCAGCTGCGCGCGGGCGATCGTGTTTTGCTTTCCGGCACGGCTTATACCGCAAGGGACGCGGCGCATAAACGGATTGCGCAGGCGCTTGAGGCGGGAGAACCATTGCCCTTTGCGCTTGAGGGGCGGTGGTCTATTATGCTGGCCCCACACCCGCCCCGGCTCATTTGCCGATCGGGAGTTGTGGGCCGACGACCTCCGGCCGGATGGATGTTTATACTCCTGATTTATTGGATCATGGGATTGCCGCCATGATCGGCAAAGGGGAGCGCAGCCAGGCCGTGTGCGAAGCGATTTGCAAAAACGGGGCCGTATATCTCTGCGCGGTTGGCGGCGCTGGCGCGCTGGCGGCAAAGTGCATTGATTCCTGCGATGTGATCGCCTATGAGGATTTGGGCTGTGAATCGGTCAAAAAGCTGCATTTCAAAGAGTTTCCGCTGACGGTAGCGATTGACTGCACAGGTGGAAACCTGTTTGAGCGCTCATGATATCTCACAAAGGGCGCGTTGCATTATGCATGATATGTGCAGAATAGGGGGACTGTTGCAAAATATTTCACTTTGCAACAGTCCTTTTCTATGGGGAGGGCATTGTGATGGATCAGAAAATGAGGCTTTTCAAGGACTGGGTGCGGGAGAGCGGCAGCATTGTCTTTTTTGGCGGCGCGGGCGTATCCACTGAGAGCGGCATTCCGGATTTTCGTAGCACGAATGGGCTCTACCGCCAGCAATATGATTACCCACCGGAGGAGATTTTGAGCCATACCTTCTTTATGAAACGGCCGGAGGAATTTTTTCAGTTTACCGCGCTAAAATGCTTTGCCTGACCGCGAAACCCAACGCGGCGCACCGCAAGCTTGCCCAGTGGGAGCGGGAGGGGAAGCTGAAGGCCGTTGTCACCCAGAATATCGACGGGCTGCACCAGGCGGCGGGCAGCAAGCAGGTTTATGAGCTGCATGGAAGCGTTTTGCGCAACACCTGCATGCGCTGTGGCAAGTTTTATGAGGTGAAGGCAATTCAGGAAAGCGACGGCATTCCACGCTGCGTGTGCGGCGGGATCATTAAGCCGGACGTTGTGCTCTATGAAGAGGGGCTGGATCAGCGGACGATGGAAGGAGCTGCCCGTGCCATTGCCAATGCTGATCTTTTCATCGTGGGCGGAACTTCGCTCGCGGTTTATCCCGCTGCGGGACTGGTGCGTTACTATGCCGGAAACCGATTAGTGCTCATTAACCGGGATCAAACGCCGCTTGATGGGAGCGCCGATCTGGTGCTGCATGGGAGGATCGGTGAAATTTTAGGGCAGGTTTAACCGGCTGACTCGTGGAAAGGATTGGACTGAAATCATGAAAAAGACGAATGCAATCCGCTTGTTGGAGCAGGCGGGCATTGACTATGAGGCGCGCATGTATCCGGTGGATGAGAGCGACCTCTCCGGCACGCACGCTGCCGAGGTGTTGGGGCTACCGGCGGGTCAAGTGTTTAAAACCCTGGTGCTGCGCGGAGCTAAAACCGGCTATTTCGTTTGCTGCATCCCGGTGGATCAGGAAGTCGACTTGAAAAAGGCAGCGAAGGCGGTTGGGGATAAAAAGGCGGAGATGCTCCCCATGAAGGATTTGCTGCCTGTGACGGGCTATCTGCGCGGCGGCTGCTCGCCGGTGGGCATGAAGAAAAAGTTCCCGACCTTTTTCGACGCTTCCGCACAAAAATGGGAACGAATTTCTGTCAGCGCGGGCACACGCGGGGAAATGGTGCTCGTCGAACCGGAGCAGCTGCGGGAATTGACCAGTGCTGTCTATACAGAGCTGACGCTATAACGTGTGCAGTATGGCGGATCCATATGAATTCATAAAAAATAGCCGGTAGTCATGTGCACCCGTGAGCAGCGCGTATCTCTTTGTTCTATGTGGCTGCGGCAGGTCTTGCTTTATTACTCGCTGTGCTTCGTAATAAATATCTCCTTTCTGTTGGGATACAAACAGAAAGGAGATATTTTTGAGCCTATATCATATGGGAATGTTTTTTTAGTTTGCTTTCTTTTTGCGGTGGATCAGGAAGCGATTGCAGGGGTAGGTCCATACAGTTGCAAGGAGAGCGGCGAACGGCTTTCCGATGATGTCACCGAAGGTGGCCATGCCGCGCTGTGTGAAAAATGTGATGACCGCGTTGCCGATCAAGGTGGTTGCGCAGATCGTAAACAAAACCATCAGGATGTAGAGAATGATGCTCAGCGTCGGGTTTGCATCCGCCTGGAAGGTCACTTTGCGGTTGAGCACAAAGGCGATGGCATAGCCGATAGAGGTGGAAACGATAAAAGCCCACATGTAACCCTTGCCCTCAAAGGGAAAAATCCAAAATTGAAACGGGCCGTCGTTGAGCGGCTGAAACACCCAGGCCTGCAAAATATAGTGGATGACCAGCTCAACGATCGTAGACAGGCCGCCTGCAAAGGAAAACTTGATGAATTTCCACAGCTCTGCATGCTTTGAAGTAAAGCTGTGGCCGTTTGCGTTTGTTTTGGAATCGCTCATATATAGTTCCTTTCTGCTGCAAGATAGCATTGATTTTTCATTCCGGTACTCCACGGAGGAACGATCTATGATAGAAGCTTTTTCAATAGGACGATGAAGGCTACTGAAGCGGTGACCACGCCCAGCGTTTTGAGAATCAACGGGACAGCTGCCTCTGGCGTCGTCGGGGAATGGACGTAGAAAAAGTCCTTAACAGGGTTTGAAACCTTTTTGCCGAACAGCTCTTCATAGCTGAGCGTATGGCTCTCATAGGCGTGCGGCTGGTTTTCATTCAGCTCGATCACACGCACCGCCCGTTCCACGCCGGGGCCGTAAACATTGAAGCCGCTGCCTGGTGTGTATACGAGATCGACGTTTTGATAGTGGCCGACAAAGCTGTTGATATGGTCATGCCCGACGAACATAGCCATCACGTCGCCTTTCTCCGCAATCGCGTCGAATTCCCCCGTGTTAATATCCGGAATCGCAGGGGATTCCCGCATGAAGCCGCCTGCATCCACCATGTCCGGATTCAAGATATAGGATTCATTTTTGTGCGTGCGGTAAGCACGCACCGCGCCGGGCGTTTTGTGCGGCACCTGTAAAAGCACGTTGTAATACTCTGGCACGGGGATGTGCTGGAATACAAGGGAGGGAACCGGCTCGCCGTTGTTTTCCTGCGTGAGGCGGTCGCGCGTTGCGCGATACCATTCAATCTGCTTCGGATCAACCGGCGCATAGCCGCCACCCTTCGCGCTACCGTGTGAATCGATGAGATAAAGGTTAAAAAGAATTTTTCGCCCATCGTTGGAATAAATGGGCAGATCATAGGTGCCGCAGCCGGGTAATGCCGGGTCGTCCATGCCAACGCATTGCTCATAACGCTGATAAATCTGCATCTGCTCCTGGTTAGTGCAGCCCACCTGCCCGTCGTGATTACCAAAGAGCGGGGCAAAGGGAATATTACGTCTGACCACTGGCTCCAGCAGCCGGTGCAGGGTATCCTCCACCTTTTTCTTGCGGTCGCCGCCCCGGAAGGTGATGCCGTAGCCTTTGATCTGATCTCCTGTAAAGACGACAAGATCTGGCTTTTCCCGGTCAAGCGCAGCGTTCATGAGCTTGAGCGTATCAGGCGAAATGGCGGGAATCTCCTGCAAATCGGCAATTTGCATCACCTTGAAGCTTCCATCCGACCGGACGCATAATTTTTTTTGTGATGCCATAGGCGAAACTATTCCTCCTTTTTAATCGTGATCTTGTCCATGTTAACGCGAAATGTGATCGATTTCAAGTATTCCCGCCATAATAAAAAAGATTAAAGTTTTGTAAAAAGAAGGCGGAGTGCAACACCGTGGCGTTGCACTCCGTTCATTGATATTATTTGTGAAATATTGCATTGAAATATGCTGTATGTAAATTCTTTATTTTTCCATAAACATAACCGTGGCGGTTTTAGGCCCACAGTGTGCGGAAATCGTACAGCCCGCTCGGATGATCTGTACCTCTTGAAAGGGTGCGCACCTCAAAATTTCCTTCTTCATGGCCTGTAATGTTTCCTCAGAAATTCCGCCGCCGGAATGCGAAAGAAACGCCCGGCTCAAATCGAGCTTGTCCGGATCGGAAAGCTGGTCTCGAATATACTGGCCGTAGACTGTTTCAATTTTCCCCCGGTATTTTTTGCCGACCTCCAGCGCGCCGTCTACCATTTCAATGCTCGGCTTGATGCTCAGCAAATTGGCGCCAAAGGCTGTCACAGCAGAGCATCGGCCGCCCCGGCTCAGATAATCGAGTGTGTTGAGGATAAAGGTGGTATGCACCTTTTCACGCAGCAGGGCAATCTGTTCGGCAATCTCTTTGGCCGGGAGCCCGGCATCCCGCATTTCGCAGGCTTTGATGACGAGCAGCGCCATACCAGTGCAAAGGCTTTTGGTATCCACAGGGAAAACGCCTTCCAACTCGCCCGCTGCAAGCACTGCATTTTGGAAAGAGGAGGACAGCTTCGCCGTGAACCCTAAATGGACTACTTCATAGCCCTCTTTGGTATATTTCTCAAAGAGGGAGAGATAAGCGCTCGGCGGGACGGCAGCTGTTTTTGCCGTAGTGCCGGTGCGCTCATAATACGCGTAGATGTCATCCGGCGTGATGTCAATGCCGTCGTCATGCGCCTGCGCGCCGAGCAAGATGCTCAGGGGGATTTTTGTCACGTCGTATTGCCTGCACAGCTCCGGCGTCATATCGCAGGTGCTGTCGACTGTAATTTTTATCTTGTTTGCCATGGATCCAATCCTTTCGTTTTGCCTGATTCTTTCGTTGTGAGAGGAGTATACCACAGAACCGCTATTCCGTCAAAGTCAGTTCCTCTTGGCTGCGGATCACCTTGCAGGCGAGTAGTTCAAGCTGCTCCATGCTTTCCAGTGCGCCGATTTCACGGCGGTAGCTGCCGCTCCGTGCAGGCCCTTCATATACCAAGCCGCATGTGTGCGTGCCTGTAGCATGCCGGTGCGCGTGCCTTTGTATTTGCACAATGTGTGAATGTGCTCGATCATAATGTGCATCCGCTCCGCCACCGGAGGATCGGGGAGAAGCACCCCTGTTTTTAGATATGCGCTTATTTGAGCAAAGATCCATGGCCTGCCCAATGCGCCGCGCCCGACCATAACGAGGTCGCAGCCTGTTTCCTCCAGCATCTGTGCTGCGCTTTTGGCATCGCAGACGTCGCCATTGCCGATGACGGGGATGGAAACAGCCTGCTTTACCTGCCGGATGATCTCCAGATCAACGGGCGGGGCATACATCTGCTCGCGGGTGCGGCCATGAACCGTAATCGCCGCAGCCCCAGCCGCCTCGCAACGCTTTGCAATCTCTACGGCGTTTTTCTCCTTTTCCTCCCAACCGGCACGGATTTTTACCGTTACCGGGATATCAACGGCCCGCACGGCTGCTTCTACGACCGCCTGAGCCGTTTCCGGGCGGCGCATAAGGAAGAGCCGCCCCCGCTGCGCACGACTTTCGGCGCAGGGCAGCCCATGTTGATATCAATTGCCTGTGGGCGGTAGAAAAGCGCTTTTGGGCGGCTTCTGCATGATGGAAGGATCGTCGCCAAAGAGCTGGATCGCTGCGGGGCGTTCCGCCTCCGATAGGGAGAGGAGCTCGGCGCTCTTTCGGTCACCCATTGTAATGCCTTTGGCGCTCACCATTTCACCAACGACATAGGCCGCACCAAAACGGACACAGAGCTCGCGAAAGGCGCGGTCTGCCACCCCGCCATCGGTGCGAGTGCGGCGGCAGATGCGAGTGTGATAGAACCAATTTCAAGCGTATGACCATCCTTTCTCTGCGTGGCAGAAGTTCTTTGCAATGTTAATTTTCCGCTCTGCCTGACCGGAAAACAGAAAACTCCTGGGGAATAGCGCATCAGGCCCTTTTGAAAGCTTCACTTTTCCAATGATTAAAAATCAGGCCTTTCAAAACACTGGATGGAAGCTCTCAAAAATTACGGCAATTTTTTTTGATGATATCAGATTTATTATTCTATATTTCGACAAATTTTTTTAAACAAAAGGAGTATAATTGAGAGCGGGGAATAATATACCAATTTTTACAATCACTTACCGCCTATGAAGGGCGAAATTGTGAAAATGCGGAATAAATGTCTCTGATTTACCGTTACAAGAGGCTTATTGTTCCAGGAGTGTATCCGCTTTTCACAAGAACCGGGCATTTTGCACCATTGGTGTGAAATGCCCGGCAAAATTTATCACAGAATTGAGAGGGGTGCATGCGGTTGTACGTTTTTACTGCGACGAAAAGGCCAATCGACGAAATGGGAAGGATCGCGCTGCCGCAAGAGCTGCGGGATCTTTTAAAATTGAAGCCGGGCGACCAACTGACTGTAAGAATCAACAATGCCGGCGAGATTGTGCTAACATCAGATTCGCCGCGCTGCGCATATTGCTATGGCACAGAAAACTTAAAACGGATCGGCAGGCGCTATATTTGCGCAAACTGTATGGAACGCATGCACTACACGAAAAATCCGTTTTGATAGCGAATGCTTTTTATCCATTATTTTAATTCGAGAATTTCCCGGATAGGGCCTTCAAATGGGGCGCCTGCCGGGATTTTTCGATTTGGGTCCTTGAGGAAGGCGGAGAATGTGTTGCTTTTCCAGGAAAAGCTTGCCTGGAATTTTGAAATCAGGGTAATTAGCTCTTGGCTCTGGTCGGCATTGCCACGCCGGACGATCTGCTTGAGCGTGAGATCCAGCCGGTCTGAGGGGCGCAAATCGGGAATCAGGAGGCAAAGCTCCCCGTTTTCCAATACAGGCTCACAATGGATCAAAGCGCCGTTGCGCTCAGCCTTTATTTCTCCGCAGCCGGAAAGATCAGCAAAGATCAGGCGCAGCTCCCGCTTGGTGGCAGAAGCGACGGTTCCCCCTGGGCGGGCAGCACGGTGAAGAGCAGATCCCCTCCGCCCTCTTTCATCCGGAAGGTGGTTTTTGCATAGCATCCCTGTTCAAAATCGTTTGTTTCACCATCATCCTCATAGAGGGTGAAACTGTTGTTGCCCCGGAAAATCATCAGATCGAGCTTCGCTGGGTTCTTCCAGTCATTCTGTTCGCCCTGCGTGCTCATGGGAATGATTGCGCCCTCTTTGGCGAGGACGGGAATGCTTTCTACACCGCGGTACATGGTGATAAACCGCCCGCCCTCATAAATACGCTTTGTGAAAAGATCCGTCCAGCGGCCGCGCGGCAGCCAGACGCGCACGCCTGCAAGATTGGTTTTGGAATCTACCGGCTGGGTGATGGGCGCAACAATCAGCTCGCTGCCAAACAGGAATTCATTTGGCACGGTATATGCCTCCGCATGCTCCGGCCATTCGTAATACATTGGCTCGCACAGTGCGCGCCCCTCGCTGTGGGTGCGCCAATTCATGGTGTAGAGATAGGGGATTAGCCGATGGCGCAGGCGCAGATATTCCTTCGAGAGGGCGTATACATCCCAGCGGTAATTCCATGGCTCTTTGCCCATAAAGGGGTTGCTTGTGGAATGCAGCCGCATGATCGGGCTGAATACGCCAAGCTGCACCCACCTGAGATAAAGCTCGTCGTCTTTCTCGCCCTGATGATGGCCGCCGATATCGTGGCTCCACCAAGTATAACCCGCATTGGATGCATTGGCGGTAAAATATGGCTGGAAGTCGAGCACCTCCCAGCTGATTTTCGAATCGCCCGAAAAGCCAAGCGGATAGCGATGGCTGCCAATCTCGCATAGCGGGAAAGGATCAGCGGACGCCGATTTCCGCGGCGGTTATCGAGATAGTGGTAGTGATTTAGAGCCCAGAGCGGGTCAAGGCCCTTGATTTTGGATTGACTACCTGCTGCCAGTCGATCCACCAGAAATCCACACCTTCCTGTTCATAGGGGTGGTGGAGGCACTGGAAATAGGCCTCAATGAATTTTGGATCTGTAATGTCAAATTCAACAGGATCGCCGGAAGCCGGGTCGATCCCCATTGCCTCGGCCATCGTTTTGTAACAATCCTCAAAGCTGCGCACGCCGCCTGCGGGATGGATGTTGAGCGTTGTGTGGAAATTTTGTTCCTTGAGCCAGCAAAGGAAGGCGCGATAATCTGGGAACAGCTCTGTATTCCAGCTGTAGCCCGTCCATCCGCCGTTGGACATGGCGTCAAACCAAGCATCCACTGGGGAAGAATGGGAGGAACGCCGCGCGGGTCCTTTGCCAAAACGGCGTTTCACATCTGTCCAATGCCAATCCATATCGATGGTTGCCACAGTGATCGGGATTTTTTCATCAATAAAGCGCTGCATTAGGGTGGTGTATTCCTCTTGGGAATACGCTTTATACCGGCTCCACCAGTTGCCCAGGCACCAGCGCGGAACGAGCGGAACCGGCCCCGTCAGGCGGAACAGGTCACGGATGCAGCCGCGGTAATCATGCCCATAGGCAAAGAAATAAAGATCGGAGCCGCCCTTTTGGCGCGGTGTGATCCGGCCATCCTCCAGCAGAAGGAGAGAGGCGCTGTCATCGAGCGTTGCAACGCCGTCTTTGGAAATAACGCCTTTGGTAAGCGGAACGGATCCGGTGGATTGATCGAGCGTGCGGGCCGTGCCGCGCAGGTTGCCGCTCTCAAAATCCGTTACCGTCCTGCCGCCCCGCAGGGTGATGCTCTCCATTCTCTTTCTGCGCAGGTTATAGTGGAAAATGGCCTGCTCCGTGCGCACGGTAAGCATCTGCCCTTCCTGCGAAGCATCAAACCGCGTTGCTCGAAATCACGATACCAAACCTTCTGCGTCGGCTGATCGCAGAAAGCCTTGGCAGCATTCATTGTTTCCACCCGTAGTAGGCGGCTGGTCAAAACACTGATGCGCACGTCTCCAAAAACCGCCGTCTGGCTCTCTTTCGTTTTGCTCTGCACATGCATCCCAAATTGCTCTTCAAAATAACCCATGTTCATTGCCTCCTTTATAGCGTTTCTTTCAGATAGGTTCATAGATCAATTCTGCGCAGAGACTGTCCGCCCAGGAGAACCAAGGCCGAGTAAACTGGGAGGGATCGTCTGCATAGAAGCTCTCATGCATCCGGCCGCATCCGGCTGTTGTACCCAATAATAAACGGATAATCCGTTCCTTTTCCTCAAAACAGTTTGCCGTCAGCCCCTGCATCGCAAGGGCAATTGGCCACACATAGCCCGCCGCGGTATGCTCGCTGCCCACGCCGCAGGCAGCTTTCCCCTGGAAATAGCAAGGATTTTCCTCGCTGAGAAGCCATGCCCTCGTGTTTGGTAAACGGGATCCTCCGGCGGGAGATAGCAAGTAGGGAGGGAGAGAAGGCTTGGCACATTGGCGTCGTCCATCAGGCGGAAATGGCCTAGCCCGTCCGCTTCATAGGCATATATCCTGCCAAAGCGTGGGTGGTGGACAATGCCGTATGCTTCGATCCCTTGCACGATTTCGCGCCGCACGCGCAGCGCTTCCAGCGCAAAAGCCTCATCCTGCCAGGCTTCCCGCGCAATTGCAGCAAGCTCGCCGAGGATCACTGCGGCGAAGCAGTTTGCGGGAATCAGGTAATGATATTCACATGCATCGTCCGACGGCCGAAAACCGGACCAAGTCATTCCGGTATATCCTATGGGCGTGCCAAGGCCGTTGTTTTGCAGCGTTTCCCGCGCATTGCCCTGTTCAACTGCCCATGGCGGATGATCGGTAAGGCGATTGCTCACGGTGGCTCTGCTCTGTGCGCAGTGTGTCGAGAATTTTGTAGGCGGCCTCTCGCCATTGCGGCGTGAACACCTGTGTGCGGCCTGTTGCTTGCCAATAAGACCATGCGAGCCAAACCGGGTAGCACAGAGAATCCGTTTCATACTTCCTCTCCCAAGTCCACGGCGTGAGAACGGTTTCGTCCTCATCCCAGCGGCTGTTGTCCGGATTTTCATTAAAGGCGTTGGCATAGGGGTCGATACAGATATATTTCGCCTGCCGCGAAATGAGCCTTCCAGCAGGGCTTGCAGCTGCGTATCCTCCCCCGCAAGGGGAAGATAGTGGCGCACTTGCGCGCTGGAGTCACGCAGCCACATGGCGGGGATGTCTCCCGTGAAAACAAATGCTTCCCCGCCGGCCAGCAGCTTTGCCGTTGTTTCACAGGTGCTTGCGAAGCAGGTGCGGTAGAGTTCATAAAGGCCTGGAAGATGCGTAAGGTGAGATTGCGCCTTTGTCAGATGGGAGGCGAGTGCGGGTGTTAATTCCATAGAAACACCTCCTTATAAAATAGTGAGATGAACCTTGCTTATTTGTTAAGAATCCCTGTGCAGCCATCCTCGGCAACCCCGGTGATCGTAACCTCCCGGACTGTGCCACAAAGCTCCTTTGGGGCGCATACGCGCACGGGCGTATAGTTTGGCGTGTAACCCTCCAGAAAGCGTCCGGCGCGGTTGTTTCAAAAAGGACGGGAAAACGCTTGCCCATCTCGCCTGTCAGAAAGCGCCGCCGCATGTCGTCCGCCGCCTCCCGCATCCGGCGGGCGCGCTCTTCCTTCACCGCTTTGGATAATTGCGGTAAGGCAGCAGCTTTTGTGCCGGGACGGGAGGAGTAGGGGAATACATGAATTTTTTCAAATCCGATTTTATGCGCGAAGGCGAGCGAAGCATCAAATTCCGCTTCGCTTTCCCCGGGGAAACCGGTCATGATATCGGTCGTAATCGCGGCATGTGGGAAATAGCTTCGCAGGCTGCCGCAAAGCGCTTCATATTCCGCGCAGGTGTAATGCCGGTTCATGCGGCGGAGCGTTGCATCACAGCCGCTTTGGAGGGAGAGGTGGAATTGTGGGCAGAGCTTTTCACACTTCGAAAGCCGCGCCACTACCTCCGGCGTGAGATGATCCGGCTCCAGGGAGCCGAGGCGCACGCGCAGGATACCGTCTACCGTGCAGGCACGTTCCACCGCATCGCAGATGGAACGGGAGAAATCCTTCCCATAGGAGGAGAGATTGATTCCCACGAGCACAATCTCCAAAAAGCCCGAATCCCGAAGCCGGATAAGCTCTGCCTCCAGCTCGCCGAGCGGCTTTGAGCGTACTCTTCCGCGCGAAGTGGGGATGATGCAATAGGAACAGAAGCGGTCGCAGCCATCCTGAATTTTGACAAAGGCGCGCGTATGCCCCTGAAAGCCGGAGATGCTGCCGCCGTGGAAGGGTTCGCCCGTTTCATGGGGAGCCACCTGAAAAATACGCTTGCCAGTGAGCTGGTATTCATCGATCGCGTCAAGGATTTTTTCGCTATCGCGGTTGCTGTGACAATATCCGCCTGGGCAAGGGTGTTGGCCTGATCCGGATAGGCCTGCGGCATGCACCCCGTCAGCACAACGATGCTCTGCGGATGCAGCCGTTTGAAACGGCGCACCGCCTGGCGCGATTTTTGATCGCCTGTGCCGGTTACTGTGCAGGAGTTGACGAGGTAAACGTCCGCCTCCTCCTCTGGGGGAACGATTTGAAACCCTTTTGCTCGAAACTGCTCGGATAGGGCCTGTGTTTCATATTGATTCACCTTGCAGCCAAGGGTGTAAAATGCGGCTTTCATAGAGGGCATTCTTCCATTTCCATTACAATTTTAATCAGATTCCAGTATAATCGAAACGAGCCGAAAAAACAAGCAAAGGGTAAGGATTTCCTCCCGCCTGGGAAAATAGAAGAAGCCGCGCACGACTGCTCGTGCACAGCTTCTCCAAAGGAATATTGAGTCGGCAAACAAAACGTTAAATATCCAACGCGCGGATATACGGGTTTTCCTGAAAGCAGGCAAGAATTTCGGTTACGGTTAGGGACTGATCCACACGCACGGCAAGCTCAAGCGATACGGTATCATCCTTGTTCTTCTGCGTTTTTACTTCTAAAATCTGAACGTTGATGCTCTCCAGATTATCCCGCAGCATTTGAAAGGGCTCTAGCCCTCTTTCCATTGTGATCGAGATCTGTTCACTCTGCGGACCTTCCAAAAACAAAAGGCGCTTGTGCAGCAGCACCTGGAGCACGATAATCATCAGCGTTGCAAAAAACGCCCACGATATACATCCCTGCGCCGATGGCAAGCCCCACGCCAGAGGTAGCCCAGATTCCGGCGGCGGTGGTCAGGCCGCTGATGGAACGATTGCGCACAAAGATGACCCAGCGCCCAGGAAGCTTACGCCTGTGATGATGTTAGCAGCAATACGGGAGGCGTCCAGGCTGATGCCCTGCATTGTGACAACGTCGAAAAAGCCATATTTTGATACCAGCATCATCATGGTAGAGCCGAGCGCTACGATTAAATGGGTGCGCACACCGGCCTCTTTCATCCTGCTTTTGCGCTCATATCCGATTGCCGCCCCGCAGATTGCACCGATGAGGATGCGCAGCAGATATTCCCCTTGTTGCAGCAGAAAAGCAGCCATGCAACCTTCCACTCCCTCTCAACGTAAAAATAGCCGCAGCCTGCTTGCGGCCTAAAACCGGAGCCGTCTTTTTGAAATGGAAAGACGGTTTGACATGCGAACTTTTATAGGGTATGCGCTATCATGAAACGAACGGAAACATACCGAATGGATTGATTATAAAGATAATTTCTGATAAAATCAAATTATAAAGATTGATAATCATATAAATAAAATGAATAGTAGCGTTAGGAAAGAGGAAAATCCGCCATGATCGATACGAGATTGCACACCCTGCTGACGCTGATGGAGGCGGGCAGTTACACCAAGGCGGCGCGCGTGCTGTCACTGACACAGCCCGCCGTTAGCCACCATATCCGGCAGCTTGAGCAGGAATACGGCGCGCCGGTTTTTTACCGGAGCACGAAACAGCTTAAATTAACGCCGGAGGGCGGCATTCTTGTCAAATATGCACGCCGGATGCAGGCGTTGGAGAACAATGTGATTCAAAGCCTGGAGGATTATCGCAACGGCCTTTCTCGATTCACCGTGGGGATTACGCCTACCGCTGAGGAGAACCTGGTGCCGCGTGTCATGGCCACCTATTGTAACCTTCATCCAGATACCAGCATAACAATCGTT
>ENA-OQEN01000602-OQEN01000602.1-human-gut-metagenome-genome-assembly--contig:-NODE-602-length-15448-cov-3.898962_pt1 | contig 15448 bp, 16 predicted proteins | sample MGYA00242791_ERZ504627 | MGnify/ENA primary metagenome ERZ504627 (study PRJEB26092, sample SAMD00036316) | human gut metagenome | host: Homo sapiens | study: EMG produced TPA metagenomics assembly of... | reverse complement strand
GGGAGGATAGGCAGCTGCCGGATCCCAAAGAAACAGTCAAATGACTGTTTCTTTTTTTGTTCCTGTTTTTATTTGCATTTCGACTATCATTTAAAAGGCACTATGCAAAAAATATACACGCATTTTTGCTTGACTTCAGAACGTTCGAATGCTATTATGTGTATACCGAAAATCGAAGAGGGGGCATGTATTTAATGGAGAAAAGGAAATATGCGGAGAGAACTGTTCTTTGGAAAGTAATTCCCGGTTTTGTTATCGTTTTGCTCATCGGCTGCATTGTTTACCTTTGCGCTGCCGTGAAATCAAACACTGCCGCACGCATGGATTCAATGCGGTACAGGATTTTGTTTGATCGAGAGTGCACGGGCAGCGAAATTGTTAAGGCTGCGGAAGAGCGCGATTATGATATCATTGTGCTGACAGGCGAACAGGCGGAAGAAGCAGGCGAGCTATTGCGCCGTTTGTTACCGAGAACTGCCTTGTTGTGTTTGAAAACATGACGCTTGAACAGGTCCAAAAGGCAACCGGGCTTGCCGAAGGGTTTTCGGATGAGAAAAGCAGCAGGAACGCAAGCATCGGCCTGATGATGAAGGGCGGCGCGCTCCGGCTGTGCGGCTTTGAATCCAAAAACGGAATTATTGACAGACTGACAAACGCAACCGTTGCGGATGCGGCGGCTGATATGCTCAGCAATAATAATTAAGAAATCGATTATGACTTGAAGCTTATGCTTCGGAGCTGAAAATGAAACGCAGCACGGCGGGGTTTTCCCTGCCGTGCTTTTTGCTGCAAAGTTTTCCGCAAGTTATATTTATTTAAGGAAATTATGAACCGTACCGAAAAATGTTAATTTGCCGCCTTTTTTCAGAAAAAGAAACAATCGGATACTTTTCGAATGTTGTTGACAGCATCTGAATGCTGTGTTAAAATGTAAATAATTGGAGCTCAATTTAAATTATTATTTAAATCATACTCCAAGGAATAGTTTTTGCAAACAGACGATTCGGACTCGGCTGCGGTCGCGGTATGAATGACGGAAACGGTGCAGCGCGTTCTCCGAAATCCGATGCTTGAGCTTGTGAACGATATCAGCGCTGTTCACTCGAATTGCGTGATATAAAAAATCATTCAGGAGGCATTATGAAAGGAACGAATTTCAGAAGAATACTCTGTATTCTCATTGCGGCGATGCTTTGCATCGGGCTTTTGCCCATCGGTGCTGCGGCGGACAGTTATGCGGCAGCAGCTGAACTTCGCAGTATGCAGAAGGTTCGTCGTGAAATTGACGGCGAGCTCTTTGAACTCGAAAGCGAACTTGACTCCGACCTGTCCGCTGTTGAAACGGTTGACACCCTGTTCGAATATCTTGACGGGGATTCACGAATCAAGAGCATCAACCGGCAGAACGGAACAACTTTCGGCTACACTCTGAAATCCGGAATGACCGTTGTGTATGATTACAATATCGTTCACGGCATCAGAGAAGGTTCCGAACCTGTTAAAATCGAGCTTTCCCCTGCGGAAGAGGTTCGCGGTATTTTGGATGACGGTGCGGTCACGGCCTCAAACAGGAATGTTGCCGTTTATGCGCCATACTTAGGAATTGATGAGGGTGTCGGCGCTTACTATTCGGAAACCTTCGCTCCCGTGATCAGCAGCTACACGGGCGGAACTTTGACCGTGTACGAAGGCAACGAATGTGATGTTACCGATTTGACAGAGATGTATAAATACGGTGTGATCATGTTTGACTCGCACGGTTTGGAATATGACGGATTAAGCTATATTGCGATTCACAATGAGAACGGTGTCACGGCAAGCGATTACAGCAACGGTTGGGTTGTGGAACTTGCCGGCGGCGGCATTGCCGTGAATTATCTCTATCTGAATCACTATGCAACCGCAACCATGCCGGGCAGCTATGTTCACCTTGCAACATGCAGCGGCGGCAAGGACGGCAATCTGCTGAACTATTTCACTTCACACGGTGCTTCCGTTGCTTTGGGTTATGATGAAACCGTGACCGTTGCATATGATGTTTACATCTTCCAAGATATTTTGAACTCCATGCGCGGATTGGGCGTGTCCGAATGCTACAATATCGGGCAGGCACTTGACTATGCGAAGAGCCGCCGCGGTGAATACGATCCTTATTATTATGAGGATGAGGGTATATACACCCATCCCGTGCTTGCCGGAAACAGAAATTGGTATTTCCCGCCGATTTACACGGTAAGCTTCTTTGTTGACGGGATGAACAATCCTTACGAAACCTACACCGTAACGCAGAATTCAAGCCTCAGCGTTAATGATTTTCCGACGCCGCCCGCTATCGGGGGAATGGAATTCTCACATTGGAGACCCGCGGCGGAACCGCTATCAGTGGCAGCGTGACGGTGAACAGCAATGTGGACATTATTGCCGTTTACACTGCTCCGAGGTGCACCGTGCAATGGGTGGACGGCGCGACGGAACAGGTGCTGAAAACTCTGAATATGTCCATCGGAGATACCGTTATGGCAGAGGCTTTTCCCGAGCCGCCGGAGCATGAAGGCAAAACGTTTGAATATTGGTCGGTTAACGGTTCCGAATTTTTCGGCAGCAGTTACTATCTTACGGGTGATACGACTTTCCGCGCAGAATACAGCAACGAAGTCTACACGGTAAGCTTTTATTCGGGACTCACCGGCGAACTCATCGGAACACGCACCGCAGAATACGGCACGGAAATTCCACTGTCCGAATTTCCGAAAGCTCCCGATGCAGTCGGATACAATTTTGCCGAATGGCAGTATGCGGACGGAAGCGCCGTTTCGGGAAGCATCAATGTTACGGAAAATACAAGCTGCTATGCGGCTTATGAAGCGAAAATGTACACGGTCAAGTTCTGGGATAATCACACCGACGTCATTCTTCGTACCGATACTGTGCCTTACGGAACAGTGATCAAGGCGGAAGATTTCCCCGAACACATTGAACATGAAGGCTATGATTTTAAGGGATGGTACGGCTACGGCGAGTTCCTTGACGAAGTTACGGTCGTGTCAAACGTTATAATCTACGCTACCTATGAGCAGCACCCTTATACGGTCACGTTCGTTGACGGTTACACCGGTGAAACGCTGCAATCCGTAACCGTGCTCTATGACAACGGCCTTTACAGCGACGAATTCCCCGTTCCGCCCGTTCATGAGAATGCGGACTTTGTCGGCTGGTATGTTGAAGGGACCCTGTTTGAAGGCTCCTATCTCAGAGTGTTGGGGGACATGACGGTTACAGCGGTTTACAGCGGGTTCGAAACGCATACGATCACGCTTGTTGACAGCGATACCGGCGAAACATATGAGACTTACGAAGTTCGAGCCGGAACGGAAGTTGACCTTGCGGATCTGCCCATGCCGCCCTATCGTGAGGGAATGGTGTTTGTGGGCTGGCTTGTAAACGGCGAACTGATGGAGTCGGGAACCGTTATCGTAAACGAGGATATGGTCATTACGGCGGTATTGAGGAAAGAGACTTTTACCGTGAGATTCTATGATACCATGGCTGACAGCTTTTTTGTGACCATGGAGGATGTTGAATACGGCACGGTGCTGAGAGTCAGCGATTTTCCCGCGCCGCCCGTTCACGAGGGAATGGCGTTCGCAGGCTGGGATTACAACGGACGCATAATAACCGAAGAAACCGTAACGATTACCCGGCCCATGGTTTTTGCGGCGGTTTACGCTCCGCGCACGTGCAATTTGACGGTGATTGACGATTACACGGGAGAAACGCTGCTTGATACCCCTGTCAGTGTCGGCTTCAGCTTGGAAGTCAGCGAAATACCCGTTCCGACCCATGAGGGCATGGTATTTGTGGGTTGGTTCATCAACGGGGAGCTTGTCACGGATGAGATAATCACCGTTGATGAGGACACGGTTATTCACGCGGTTTTCGAACCCGAAGCCCCCGTTATCGGCGATATTAACGGCGACGGCACGATTGGAATTGACGACGCGCTTATGCTTATGCGCTATGCAATAGGAACGGAGGGGCTCACCGATGAGCAGGCTGCACGTGCGGATCTTAACGGCGACGGTGCGGTTGACGTTTTCGATGCTCTGCTGGCTCTGAGAGCGGCACTTAACAGTGAACAGCCGCCGTGCATAAAACCGCAGAACGCGGCGGGCAAGGCGGAGGCATAATAAATCCTAAGAAGAATAACGTTTTGCACTAAAGCGAACGGCGCGGCAGGAATAAAATTTCCCGCCGCGCTTTATGTTAACTCGTCCGTTGAGTCGTTTTATTAATGTCAAATCAAATATATTGGGGTTTGCAGCGCATATGCACTTGACTATTTGCGCTTAAAAATGTATTATACAACTGTAAAATGCGGCACACAATGTTTCTTTGTGTGCTTGGGTTATGTAAGGACACTTTATCATAATAATGAGAGGTCACAGTGATGGATAAAAAGACTCTTGTTATCGGCGTTATCGGCGCCGATGTTCACGCAGTCGGCAACAAGATCCTGTATCATGCATTCACCGATGCGGGTTTCAATGTTGTCAATCTCGGCGTTATGGTTTCTCAGGAAGAATTCATCAACGCCGCAATTGAAACGAACGCCGATGCAATCGTCATCTCCTCACTCTATGGTCAGGGTGAGCTGGATTGCCGCGGTATGCGTGAAAAATGCGATGAGGCAGGTTTGGAAAACATCCTGCTCTATGTGGGCGGCAATATCGTTATCGGCAAACAGCCGTTTGACGAGGTTGAAAAGCGTTTTAAAGAGATGGGCTTCGATCGCTCCTTCCCGCCGGGAACCCCGCCGGAAGTTGATATCGAGGCATTGAAACAGGACCTGCACGTTGAGGAATAACCTGCGGCTCTGATTGTTTACTGATTACGATTGCAAAGCGGGGAAAAAACATGAAACCTGTTCTTTTGATCGATTTCGGGAGCACATACACAAAGGTCACCGCGGCGGATGTTGACGAAGGCAGGCTGCTGGGCACGGCAAATGCCTACACGACCGTTCAGTCGGACATTAACGACGGACTTTCCGACGCGCTTTCAAAGCTTGAAAAAGTGACCGGAAAACTTGATTTTTGCGAACGCTACGCCGCCAGCAGCGCGGCGGGCGGCCTTCGTATGCTTGCAAGCGGGCTCGTTCCGGAACTGACGGCGGAAGCCGCAAAGTGTGCAAGCCTCGGTGCGGGCGCAAAGGTGCTGAAGACCTACGCCTTCAAGCTCAATGAGGATGATGCGGACGAGATTAAGGCGATAAATCTGGATATTTTCCTGCTTGTCGGCGGCACGGACGGCGGCAATACCGACTGCATTCTGCATAATGCGCACGTGCTTGCGGATATAGGCGGAGATTTTCCCGTCATAATTGCGGGCAACCGAAATGCCGTGCGGCAGTGCGAGCGCATTCTCGAAGGGCGCGAAGTGCATATTTGCGAAAATGTTATGCCGAAATTCGGCACGCTTAACATTGAACCGACCCAGAAAGAGATTCGCGAAGTTTTCCTTAAAAGAATCGTGCAGGCAAAGGGACTTACCAAGGCGAGCGAACTTATTTCCGGCATTATGATGCGACGCCTTCCGCAGTCATGGCGGCAATGAAGCTGCTTGCGGAGGGGACGGATAATTCCCGCGGGCTTGGGGAACTTGTTGCCGTTGATGTCGGCGGCGCAACAACGGATGTTTATTCCGTTGCAAACGGAATGCCGACCGACCCGCGAACCATGCTCAAGGGTTTGCCCGAGCCGTATATCAAGCGCACGGTTGAGGGCGATATCGGCATGAGATACAGCATTCGCGGAATTGTGGATGCGGCGGGAATAAAAACGATTGCAGAGCTTGCAGGCATGAGCGAGGCGCGTGCGGAGGAAATCATCGGTATGTTTGCCGCAAACACAGATCTTTTGCCGACGGACGATGAAACCGAACGGTTGGACGAAGCTCTTGCATGCATGGCGGTGCGCACGGCGGTGACAAGACATGCGGGCCGCATCGAAGAAGCGTATTCAATGATGGGCACGACCTATGTTCAAACCGGCAAGGATCTGCGTAAAGTGCAGAAGCTCGTTGTCACGGGCGGTTCACTGATTCACACAACAAACACGGCAAAGATCGCGTCATTTGCGCTCTATGACCAAAAGGAGCCGACATCGCTGAGGCCGCTCAGGGCGGATGTGCTTGTCGACAGAAAATACATTATAGCCGCAATGGGTCTGCTTTCCGAAAAATATCCGGAACAGGCGTTGAGCATAATGAAACAAGAACTATGCAGAGCCTGACGAAAACAGGTTCGATGCCGAACCTGCCTTCAGGCGATTTCCCAATAAAAGAGGAGCATTTAAACAATGAACAACCCCAATATCAAAAACAAGCGCATTCCCGATGACGAATTCAACGCAATCCGTGCCGACGTGCTCAAGCAGTGGCCGACCGGCAGGGAAGTTGATCTTAAAGAAGCCATCGAATACCACAAGGCCATGCCCGCTCACAAAGTTTTTTCAAAAAAACTTGTTGAAGCAAAGGAAAAGGGTATCACTTTGATTCAGCCGCGTGCGGGCGTTGCGCTGATTCCCGAACATATCAAGCTGTTGACTTATCTTCAGGATAACGGCGAAGCCGATCTGCTTCCGACAACCATTGACAGCTACACCCGTCAGAACCGCTATGAAGAAGCCGAAAACGGCATAAAGGAGTCCCAGCGGCTCGGCCGTTCCCTGCTTAACGGCTTTCCCGCCGTCAATCACGGCGTCGCGGGCTGCCGTATGCTCATTGAAGCATTGAACACTCCCATTCAGGTGCGCCACGGCACACCCGATGCGCGCCTTTTGACCGAAATTGCCTATGCGGGCGGTTTCACAAGCTATGAAGCGGCGGTATTTCCTACAACCTTCCCTATGCAAAGAGCGTCCCGATGGAGGAGACGATCCGTGATTGGCAGTATGTTGACAGGCTTACCGGCATCTACGAAGAAGCGGGAGTTTCCATCAACCGTGAACCCTACGGTCCGCTTACGGGAACTCTTGTTCCGCCCTGCGTATCCCATGCGGTTGCGATTATTGAAGCTTTGCTTGCGGCAGAGCAGGGAGTTCGCAATATCACCGTCGGCTACGGCCAATGCGGCAACCTTGTTCAGGATGTTGCGGCGATCCGCACCCTTGAAGAGCTGACAAACGAATACATGCATAAATACGGCTATGATGATGCTGTCATAACCACGGTTTTCCATCAGTGGATGGGCGGTTTCCCGCAGGACGAAGCGAAGGCATTCGGCGTTATTTCCTGGGGCAGTGCAACCGCTGCACTCTCAAAGGCAACAAAGGTCATCGTCAAAACTCCGCATGAAGCGGCGGGCGTTCCCACAATGGAAGCAAACGCACAGGGTCTGCGCTGCACAAAGCAGGTCATCAGCATGCTTCCGACCAGGTTTGCACCGCAGCCAACCTTGAGGAAGAAAAAGATATTATCCGCAGAGAGACGCGCTGCATTGTCGATAAGTGCTTCGAACTGGGCGAGGGCGACCTCGCGGTAGGTTCCGTTCGCGCTGTGCTTGCGGGCGTTCTTGATATTCCGTTTGCGCCTTCCCGCTACAATGCGGGCAAAATGCTTCCCGCACGCGATAACGACGGCGCGATCCGCATTCTCGACATGGGTGCGCTGCCCTTCACCGATGATATCAAGGCGTTCCACCGCGCAAAGATCGAAGAGCGCGCAAAGGCCGAAAAGCGCAATGCAACCTTCCAAATGGTCATTGATGATGTTTACGCGATCAGCAAGGGCCGTCTTGTCGGAAGGCCGCAGGCTCTCCGCAGATAAACGGACGCAAATCGGCTTCGGCTGAAAATGCACGGCGGCGCGGAATGCTTTCGTGCCGCCCGAATACTTAAATTTCATTTTTGAAATAAAATTTTGAAGAACTGAAAGGATACTTTTATGAAAATTATCGATGTTATCTGCTCCGCAGGCAGAACAGGCTTCTATTTTGACGATCAGCGCGCCATTAAAGCGGGCGCAAAAAGCGACGGCGCCGCATACGTCGGCGAACCCAAAACCCCCGGCTTTACCTCCGTTCGTCAGCCCGGTGAGTCCATCTCCGTGATGCTCGTTCTTGAGGACGGCCAGATTGCATACGGCGACTGCGCTGCCGTTCAGTACAGCGGCTGCGGCGGACGCGATCCCCTCTTCCTTGCAAAGGACTTCATTCCCGTTATCGAAAACTATATCAAGCCCGAACTCGTCGGCAAAGAGGCGGACAATTTCCGCGCACTTTCCGAAATGGTCGAATCCATCCATGTTGACGGCAAACGTCTGCACACCGCAATTCGCTACGGCATGACTCAGGCGATTCTTGACGCTGTTGCAAGGTCCACCGGCAGAATGATGTGCGAAGTTGTTGCGGACGAATACGGCTGCACCATTTCCGACAAGCCCATTGATATTTTCACCCAGTCCGGTGACGATCGCTACACCAATGCGGATAAAATGATTATCAAGGGCGCACAGATTCTGCCCCATGCGCTTATCAACAACGTTAAGACCAAGCTCGGCGAACACGGCGAACTGCTCGAACAGTATGTTGCATGGCTGCGTGACCGCGTGCTTCAGCTCCGCACGGATGAAAATTACAACCCGATTTTCCACATTGACGTATACGGCACAATCGGTGCCGCATTCGGCAACGATAACTACAAGGCAATGGCCGATTACATGGCGCGCCTTGAAGAAGCCGCAAAGCCCTTCCACCTCCGCATTGAAGGCCCCATGGATGTTGAAGACCGCGAAAAGCAGATGCGCGCGCTTGCAGCAATCACCAAGGAACTTGACGACCGCGGAATCAACGTTGAGATCGTTGCGGACGAATGGTGCAACACTCTTGAGGACATCAAGTACTTTGCCGACAACAAAGCGGGTCACATGGTTCAGATAAAAACTCCCGATCTCGGCGGCATCAACAACACGATCGAAGCTGTTCTTTACTGCAAAGAAAAGGGCATCGGCGCATACCAGGGCGGCACCTGCAACGAAACCGACCGTTCCGCACAGGTTTGCACCCAGTGCGCAATGGCAACCCAGCCCGTTCAGATCCTTGCAAAACCCGGCATGGGCGTTGACGAGGGCTATATGATCGTTTATAACGAAATGCAGAGAATTCTTGCGGTTCGCAGGGCAAAACAGGCAAAATAAGCCTTAGCGGCAAAATCCGAAAAAAACCATAAAAAGCGGCTCGCCCCGACACATTGCAAAATGCAAACGGGATGAGCCGCTTTGATTATTCCGATTCTTTATGAATGCAAAGGAACCGTTGTTTTGCCGGCAAAGGCCGATTGAAGAAGTGCTTCAAAAAATCGCCGCAGACATGATTCTGCCTGCGGCGATTCGGACACTTTGGTTTCACATTAGACGCAAACAGACTGCCGCACTATAGATGAAGTGCAATTGCGTGCGAACGACAATAAACAATAGATTGCCGCAAAAGTATGAAAAGTCATATTCTTAATCCCAATTCTCCTCGGAGGGATCCAACGGAGAGAGGCTGCTTTCAGGAAAAATCGTCAGCTTCTCGACCAAACGGACTTTGTTCGATTGAAGCAGTGCTGAGCCTGCGCACCTGTCAGCGTCAGTTTAACTCCGTATATGCGATACCTGCCTCGCTCCATTGCTTGTTTCAGCATGACAAAGTTATCATGGAATTCCTGCAAGTCAGCCAAGTCTTCTGCCAGCTGGAAGTCTGTGTCATCGGTGCTGTAGGAGCTTCCGGGGACTTTAATATCGGATGTGTCTATATCCTTGCCGAATGTGTCAACAGGGGGCTGCGTAGCAAAAGGCTCGACAGTCTCATCATACATATAAGACTCCCGAATTTCCGCAGCCTGCTGATCATAACTGTCCAACTCGGAACAGATGCTGTCGTAAGTGTCCGCATAACACTCGGCGGCAAGCTGCGCCGCCGTTTTGCCTTCACAGTCGAGATAACCGCCGTACATCGGGTCGTCAACGCCTTCGGTTATACAGTCGTATACCTGGGTGAAGCCGCCGCAGTCGGCAAAGAGCTGCGTAAACTCCTCCGTTGTAACACTGTCGAGCGAGACAAGAACGGTATAGGTCTTGTTCGGGTTTTTGCTGAATTCTTTGTAACATGACTGCGCATATTCAATGCGCTCCTGCGTGCTGTGAATCATTTGGTCTTCCGGGTCTATGCGCTTTTTAAAGGCCTTGTAAAAGAAAAACACGCCGACTGCCAATGCCGCCGTAAGCACAACGGCAAGGGCTGGAATGAGAAATTTGCGTTTTGATTTCATAAGATTTAACCTCCTGTCATGAAATCGTCGAGCGGGGGAAAAACAATGCCGTGAGCGGACAACCGAAAGATTGTTCGGCGGTAAACACGAAATTACGCGGAGAAAATCAAATGCGCTGTCCTTGCTCCTTCCCAGTATAACACATATATCCGATACTTGACAACAAAAAACAAGGCATTAATAAAATATATCAACTGCACAACAGAGATATTTCAACGGATATTAAAACGCCAAAAAGAAAAATCACCGCAAACATGATTCTGCCTGCGGCGAAATACGGAAACATTAAAGGTGAAACATCGGGTTTAATGGGCGAATTGGCTTTCGTAAAGTTTTTTATAAAACCCGTCGGCGCGGAGCAATTCATCATGTGTTCCGCTCTCAACTATGCGCCCGCTGCGCATAACAAGGATAATATCCGCTTCGCGAACGTTGAAAGCCTGTGCGCAACGATAAAGCTTGTTCGGCCGTGCATAAGCTTTGCAAAAGCATCCTGAACGAGAAGCTCCGTGCGCGTATCAATGGAAGAGGTAGCCTCGTCAAGAATCAGCATCGGGGGATTCAAAAGCATAACGCGCGCAATGCAGAGGAGCTGCTTTTGCCCTTGGGAAAGGCTGCCGCCCGCTTCGTCAAGTACGGTGTCGTAACCTTTCGGAAGACGCATTATGAACCGTGCGCGTGACAGGCCTTTGCGGCGGCGATGATTTCGTTTTCCGCTGCCTGCGGCCTGCCCATTGCAATGTTTTGCCGAACGGTTCCCGCCTGAAGCCATGTTTCCTGAAGAACCATGCCGAATTTTTTGCGCAGCTCATGGCGGGGCATGGAACGGGTTTCAACGCCGTCAATGATAATTTCGCCCGAATTCACGTCATAAAAACGCATAAGCAGGTTAATAAGCGTGGTTTTGCCGCAGCCCGTCGGGCCGACGATTGCAACGCGCATTCCGCTTTTTACCTCAAGCGAAAAATCGCGGATCAGCTCCGTGTCGGGCGTGTAGGAAAAACAAACATTGCGGAAGCTGACATTGCCGGTGCTTTCAGCCTTTTCATTGCGTTGAGCAGGGTTCGGCGCAGCGGCGGCATCGACTTCCGCAGGGGTGTTGATAAGCTCAAACAGCCGCGCCGCACAGGCAAACGCGCCCTGCAATTCCGTAATGACTCCGGAAATTTCGTTGAACGGCTTTGTGTATTGGTTGGCATAGCTTAAAAAAGCGGAAAGTCCGCCGACGGTCAGCCCGCCCGCAAGCACGGAGAATGCGCCGGAAACGGCAACCCCTGCATAGATAACGGCGTTCACAAAGCGCGTACACGGATTTGTGAGAGAGGAAAAGAATACGGCGCGGAGGGAAAACTTTTGCAGCTTCTCGTTAACTGCATTAAAGCGTTCTTCTGCGCGGGCTTCGTATGAAAATGCACGGATGAGCTTTTGTTCGCCGATAAATTCATCGATCAGCGCAGTTTGCTCCCCGCGGGTTTCGCTTTGTTTGCGGAACATGGAGTAGGTTCGCTTGGAAATAAAGCTTGCGACCGCAAGCGAAAGCGGCGTTACGGCAACAACAACAAGGGTTATCAGCGGGTTGACGGTGAGCATGAACACGAGTGTGCCGATAATGGTCATAATCCCCGTGAACAATTGGGAAAAGCCCATCAAAAGCCCGTCCGCAAGCTGATCGGCATCGCTGAGCATACGGCTCACGGTTTCGCCCGCCGGGTGCGAATCGAAATAGGCGAGGGGCAGTTTTTGAATGCGGCGGAATGCTTCTGCACGGATATTGCGAACGCAGCCGTAAGTTATGCTGTTGTTGCAAAGGCTCAAAAGCCATTGAGAAAGTGCAGCTCCCGCCGCAGCTGCACCGAGTTTCAGCAAAAACGGTGAGATCTCGGCAAAGTCAACCCTTCCCGCGCCGATGATGCAGTCAATAATTTTTCCGGCGAGAACGGGGATCAGAAGCGTTAAAAACACATACACGAGCGAAAGCCCGAGTGAAAGCGCGAATTTAAAACGATAAGGTTTCAGCCGGCGCAAAAGCTCCGCAGCGGTGCCGCGTCCCGCTGAATCGAGTGTAAAACGTAATTCCTCTGAGTGCGCAGATTTTCCTTTTTTGTTTAAACCGTTTCTGCTCATTTTGCCGCATCTCCTTCGGGTGTGTTGTTCGGAATGCTAAGCTTTGCCGCTTCGTCCGGGAACTGAGAGGCATAAATCTCGCGGTAAACAGCGCAATTGCGCAAAAGCTCTTCATGCGTGCCTGTCCGACGGCGCGCCCTTCATCCAGAACGATTATGAAATCCGCAAACATGACCGAGGCCGCGCGTTGTGACACTATGAAGTCGTCGGCGCGGGGGAAAGCTTTCGAATTGCGGCGCGGAGTTTTGCATCCGTTGCAAAGTCCAGAGCGGATGCACTGTCGTCAAGAATCAAAATTCTTCCGCCGTGAACAAGGGCGCGCGCAATGGACAGCCTTTGTTTTTGCCCGCCGGAAAAATTGCTGCCGCCGCGCAAAACGGGTTCATCAATGCCGTTCGGTTTTGTGCGGACGATTTCCGCCGCCTGAGCGGTTTCAAGTGCCGAAAAAGCTCCGCTTCGGAGGCATTCGGGTTGCCCATTAAAAGGTTGCTGCGAATCGTGCCCTCGAAAAGCACTGCTTTTTGAGGAACAACGGAAACTGCGGAGAGCAGTGCGGCGCGGTCGTATTCATCCGCATTCACGCCGTCAATAAGCACCTGCCCTTTGTTGCGCTGTAAAAATTCGGAACAAGGTTCACAAGCGTGCTTTTTCCGCTGCCGGTGCCGCCGATAATGCCCACGGTCTGCCCGGGCTTTGCAAAAAAGCTTATGTCGAACAGAGCTTCCGCTCCGGCGTTTTTGTATTCGAACGATACGTTTTTAAATTCCACACTTCCGCAGGGCGAACCGTTCGCAGGCAGCTTATTGCCGCCGTGCGCGCCGCTGTCAAGCTGCATGACTGCCGCAACTCTGTCAGCACAGGCGAGGGATTTTGTGATGGTTATGAACAAATTGGCCATTTTTATCAGTTCAACAAGAATTTGCGCCATAAGATTATACAGCGCAACGACCTGCCCCTGAGTCAGAGAGCCGGAATTAACTCGAATTGCACCGCTTTGCAAAAGAATTATAACAGCGGCATTAATAATTATCAGTGTGAGCGGGTTCATCAGCGCGGAGAGTTTGCCCGCGTTGATTTGAAGACCGAGAAGCTTTCCGCTTCGACTGTCAAATGTTCGAAGCTGCTCTTCCTCGCGGCAAAAGGCACGCAGAACACGAACGCCCACAAGGTTTTCGCGCACGGTGCCGGTCACGCTGTCCAACTCCGCCTGAACTTTTCGGTATTTCGGGATGGATGCCAGCATGATCGAAAAAACAACGGCGCAAAGCAGCACTATAACGCCCGCAAAAATGAGTGCGCAGCGTGTGTCGATTGTGAACGCCATTATCATTGCACCGAAAACAACAAACGGGGAGCGCAGAAGCAGGCGCAGAGAAAGGTTGACGCCCGTTTGAATCTGGTTGATATCGCTTGTCATGCGCGTTATCAGTCCGGAAACGCCGAGAGTATCAAGCACAGTGTAGGAAAAACTTTGGATTTTTTTCAGCAGAGCGGCGCGAAGGTCGGTGCAGAAGCCGATTGCAGCCTTTGCCGCGAAAAATTGTGCCGTTACGGAACAGAGCAGGCCGACCGCCGCAAGTGCCGGAAGCAAAAGCCCCATATTAATAATGAAGCTTTTGCTTTTGCCGTCAATGCCGTTGTCAATAATTGCAGCAACGATGAGCGGCACAAAAAGCTCAAATGTTGCTTCCAAAAGTTTGAAAAGCGGAGCCAGAATGCATTCCTTTCGGAACTTTTTCATGTATATCAAAAGTTTCTTCATTTTCACTTTCACCTTTGCATTCAGCTTTTGCGGGAGGCGGTGCATCCCGACGGCACAATGCGGCTGCATCCGTCTGCGCGGCGGAATTGTGCCTTATTTGAAACATTATACAGCAAAATCAAGGCTGTTTCCATATAGAATGAGGCAATGCCGCAAGATAAATTCAATTCGTGCGGAAATAGACAAAATTAAGCCTTGCGAATGCTGTAAATAACCAATATAATATTAGCAGGGACGGAGAAGAGCGGCTTTTGCATCGAAACGGGCTTTCCCGCAGGAATAACGGAAACGGAAAGGATGAACCGAATGGTAAAGGAACACAAAAAACACGGACGGCGGGTGCTGTGCATTTTCACGGCGGTGATTGCGGCGGTTTCAATGCTTTGCTTTGCGGGCTGCGACTCAAAATCAACAGAAGAAAAGACGGTTTCAGGAATTATCACCGTTATTGCCGACGGAAAGTACACTTTGCAGCCGGGGACGATCGAAAGCATCGAAAATCAATTTCCCGGCGGAATGAATGACGGATCCCGCCGTGACGGTTCGGCTCTGAACACACCGACGGTGAGCGATGAGCCGAGTTCCGAGCCGAACACAACGAACACCGGCTCAGTCAGAGAGAAAAACTGATTTTAAAATATATTTCTTCATGCCTCCTACACCATAGACTAAAGAGCCTGCCGAAAAAGCAGGCTCTTTTCCGAATCCGGTGCGGTCTAAAGCTTTTGATTACAGCTCATTAAGCATTGCGCAAACAAAATCCTTTGCAATTTCGGAAGCACGGGAACAGTTTTCTTCAAATGTGCCGACTCCGCTGTGTTTTGCGGTGTCCGTGATGCAGCGCACCGCGATGAAGCGAACGCCGTTCAAATAGCAGACATGAGCGATCGCAGCGGATTCCATATCAACCGCAAGCGGTGCAAGGCGGGAATTAATATCCGCGCGTCCCTCGTCGGCAATGAACGCTTCACCTGTTGCGGTACGCCCGAAAAATATCCGCTGTCCGCGTTCGGCAAGGGGTTTTGCTGCGGCTTTAGCTGCCGAAACAAGCTCCGATGAGGCGGGGAAGAACTGTGTTTTCATAAACGGGTGATAATCGGTCAAAATTCGTTCGTGAACATCGTGATAGCAGGCTTCGACTGCAACAACGGTGTCGAACAATTGAAGCTCTTCCGCCATTCCGCCGGAGGCTCCCGCACTGATGACGGTGTCCGCACCGTAACAGTCTATCATAATTTGTGCGGCTGCGGCGGCA
>ENA-OQEN01000601-OQEN01000601.1-human-gut-metagenome-genome-assembly--contig:-NODE-601-length-15459-cov-3.393230_pt1 | contig 15459 bp, 19 predicted proteins | sample MGYA00242791_ERZ504627 | MGnify/ENA primary metagenome ERZ504627 (study PRJEB26092, sample SAMD00036316) | human gut metagenome | host: Homo sapiens | study: EMG produced TPA metagenomics assembly of... | reverse complement strand
CTTTAATAGCTGCGTTGTGAGGTCGAGGCCGCTGAACTGGACAATATATAGCCCATCTTGCGCTGCCTGCATCGCAGTAAAGAGCAGATAAGCCGCTTCTGCCTCCATGCCGCGCGTGAGTTGCCGTCTTTAACCTCCGCGATGGTGTTGCTGTCCATTACATAAGCCATACCGCCGAACTCAGCATAATACAGGTCTTTGCCAAGGGCAGACAAGTCGCCGTTAAGCTCTGTGGTGAGCACGCCGCTGTCCTCATAGTGCAGGATCTGTATGGCGTCGCCCGCTCGGGCGAGCACCGACAGGGCGTCACCGAAAAAGACAGACTCGATTTCCGTGATGCCGTCGGAAAGGTCGAGCGGCTCGTAGACCCCATCCGCCCAAATTCCGAGCATCGGCGCTCCATCAGCGCCCGCGCCGGCGAGGTACACGCCGTTCTCTGCCGCGCAGGCGGATGCGAGAGAGGCTAGCCCGCCGGGCAACTCCGTCTGCGTCACGGTGAGGCTGTATTCGCCCAGGGCGGCGACAGGTTCAGACTCTATAACGTCGGCTTCGGGCAGGTCGAGCTCTGGGGCGTCAGTCCCCATACCCCCGCAGGCCGAAAGTATGCAGAGGAGAACTGAAAGAATCAGAGCAATTTGCCTTTTCATATAATAAATACCTCTTTTAAATGGCAGAGAATCATTTTACCGATTCATTATCTACTTATTTGCCCTGGTTAATAATGAAAGTTGCTCTACAATAAGTGTTTGTATTCGGACGGCAAACCCGCCGTCCGAATACAAACGCGATGCGTTAAATCGCAGGTTCAATAATAGCGCCGTCAAGCACACTTATAAAGACTATTCCGTCAGTGGTAGTTATTTCATAGCATAGTTGGTATACATTGTCACCAACAGGGACATAGGATAAATCTCCATTTACTTCCGGCTCTATATCAGCATAGTTAAAGGATTCTGCATGCTGCAATGCAACTTCGGAAGCTGCACTAGCCGAAATCATATTTTCGCGGGTCACCATACTGGCTGGGATTGCTGAAATGGTTCTTTCTTTCCAACTATCGACTATTCCGGTTATCCCATCAGCATCGACGCTAATGCTGATGAAAGAGTCTCTAAGCTTAATTCCATTATAGGTATCGTAGTATGTGTATCCTTTTTCAATCGTTGTGGCTGTGCATCAACAATGCCTATTTCAGTATCCACTAGCTCTTTAATCACCGAAGATTCAACACATATGGCATTCTGAAGGTCAGCTTCAGTTATGCGCTCTTCTGCCTCGTTCTCTGCTATCTGAACGGTCTCATTTTCATTAACTGCGGTCCCTACAGAATCCCTATAAAGTATATTTTCAGTATCGTTTTCTGAAATATCTTCAAATACTAGAGTCGTTGGTATAGCAGAAGCATTAGATGCGCTGGTTGACACAGGCTGCCCAGTATTTCCTGTATTATCTATGAAGTTAGCATATCGATAAATCGGAGTTGAACTTGAAGGAGCAGAATATGTATTACCAGGGAATCCAGGAAGCCGATAATACTGGTTAGCGCCATCTTCGTATACTAGCACGGCCCAGTTTTGTCCGTTGTTAGCCTGTCGCCATGAGCTCTTAATGCTCTCGCCGGATTCAGCAAAATTTATAAAACTTGCAGCTATAGTGTGGTCACCATAGGAGGGAGCCTGTTCATGATACCCGGCTATTGCTCTAATACCGGAGGCTTTCATAATTTTAGCGTATGTGCTTATGCAATTCGAATCAAGCTGATAGCAAGATGCCAAGATTAGCACGCGTATTGGATCATTCTTTTGCCAAGAACATGTAGTCGCCCATTGCGTTCCTGAAACATTCAAAGCAGAAGCAATTGATATGGTTTCTGTTTGCCCAGGTATATACACTTCCGTGCTAGAATTATTAGTCCGCACATTAATAGTTGGGTTATTAGGACTTCTTGCGCCATGTCCAGAGTAATAGGCAACTGTATAATTCTTTGCATTTACAAACTCACTGGTAGTTACAGGCGTTATATATGCCTGTCCAGTATTACCAAGTGTCCATCCAATGCTTGTAGATGAGTAGTTATTATCCTGCAAATCATAGTATATAGTCTCACAGTCCAATGCGTCTTTGGTATTACCCTGCATAATATACGCCGTGTAAGGATAAACTTTTGCTCTGACCGTATACTGAATGGTGCTGCTAGAAACCGTGCTAGAAACTCGGATATAGTAAGTGCCTCCGGTTTGGTCATATACTACGAGCTTACGGGCATTGCTAGACGCGCTATAAGAGTGCCGGCGCTGTTATACACACTATAATTGTAATAGGGGGTAGCAGATGAGGACGTTGTTTCTATCCAAAAATTTATGGTCCCTCCCGACGCATTTCTGAGAACGAAAAAATCGACGTCGCCACTTGGCGTTATTTTTCCTTTCATATCTTGTCCACTGTAAATAGTATCAGCGGTGGCCATGGTGTTGTTTGATTCAGACTCATAATACGTTGCAAGCGGAGCTATGCTGGTAGAATTCTCGAAAAAACCGTCAGGTATAAACGAATCATCGAAGACATTTAGTCCAACGCTATGGTCTGCTTCTTCAAGAGATGCTGTAATGTCGTTGTCTGCGTAGGCTCCTGTAATATTCAGTACTATCAGCATGATGATAAGCAAGAGGGAAAGAAGTCTCCTTTGTTTCATATGGCACATCCTTTCTCTTTTTTAAAAATCTTCTAGGCTCAAATTTAAAATGTATCTTACACCTCCAGTACACTTTGTATTCTGAATCATTGTTGACTTGCGCTTTACGTTCTTAACTGTATTGACTCTTTATATATAAAAAGTGCAACAAGCGGCAGTTAAAAAGCACTGTGGCTTGTTGCATTTTGCTAATATATTTGCTCTGCCAGGTTTAGTCCGCTTCGTCGTAGGCACCATATGTAGCCACCTTGCTTCCCTTATCGCAAAAACTCCGCGAATGAAGACATCTTCTCCGTAGTTAAATAACGGTATTCCCATGGTAACCCTCCAATTAGCTGATCTATATGACATTTTGTCGCGAAGCCTGCAATGTATTACACGCCACCCGTTGCATGACCAGAAAATGAAAAGAAAAAGGGCATGGAGAGCTTAAAGCAGTCCATGCCCTTTATCAATTGTCGCCGCGCTAAGCGCTCTGCTCCGCCACATAGATCTCCGCACTTGACTGGATGGCGGCGGTGTCCTCGGCCAGCTAGTATATCTATAGAATACACGGCTTCAAAGCCGCAGGACCCGTTCTCCCAGTCAATGAGTCTGTCTCCTGACCAAAACACGGCGAGGCGCAGGTAGTCCATGCCCCGGTACTCGTAAACAAGCGAGCCGTATCTGTCACTTGCCTCCACTGCCGCCCTCAGTCCAGCGTCGGGCCCGAGCCGAGCTTGGCGAAGATCTTGTTCCAGGACGCGCCGACGGAGACGGTGATGCCCAGCTCAAAATTTACGCGTTCGCGTATCTCATTAGTAAGTGCCTCCATCCCGCGCTCGCAGAACTTCTGCGTCCCGGTGACGTCGCACCAGACTTCGTCGAGGCCGAAGGGCTCAACGAGGTCGCTGTAATCGGCGTAGATTTCGCGTGCCATGCGAGAGAAGCGCAGATAGCGGTCAAAGTGCGGCGGCACGATGTGCAGTTGCGGGCGCGAAAAGAGCCGGGGCAGATGATCTGTCCCGGCTTAAAACCAAGCGTCCGAAGAATGCGCCGCCGCGCGGGATGTGCGTTCTCCAGGGCACATTCGGAGAGCGTTTTTAGTGAGTGGCCGGATGCGGGCATTGCCGGCTACTCTAGAATAACAAAGCTTGTATTAGAGCTGCCTGTATCAGGGCAATATTCGCTCCAGCACAAAAACGGACTGTTAAAATGTACGCCTCCGGCATACATATTGTCCGATTTCGCAGATATTATTTCCACGGCTTTGTTGTTGGAGATGTCGTAGATATAGTATCCGTCATCTAATAAATTCCGCCAACTAACATAGTTTCCCCAGGTCTCCAGAGTTTCAAAATTTACATATTCCTCTCCGATTGAAGAATACATGGGAGATGAGTGGTCTATTATTGTCTGCCACTCATCTCCGTTATACATGACGATCGCTTTCCTTGACCTGGTTCCATGTTCATCCATTCTCTGCTCCAAGGCGAAAATGTGCTCGTCTGATGCTGCGAGGGAGGATATATTTCCGTCACTTTGGAGTTCTGTAAGTTCATGTGTATTCAAATCAAAATAATAGACATTGGTCGTAAAATCTCCATGGCCTATATTGAAGTATGCAGCATATGCCACGAATCCATCACCCAGGCAGGGGTCGCCAAACACCTGAAAACCGCTGTATGGATATGATGTTATGGTTATAAGCTCGTGACTGTCAAGGCCATAAGCTTTAACAACACAGCATACATTTCCGTCTTCGTCAGTGTCATACCCGCAGTAAGCTACATATTCACCGTTGCAGCTTATTCCCCAGGCGTAGCAAATACGCCGGACGGAAAACTCTCATCCGCCCCGTCGATATCTACGACCTCTCCGGTATTAATATTTGCGGCCCGAATTTTCCAATTGGCGCCGGTTGACGCTCCGACATAGACGTCTCTGTCCGCGTGTTCAGTCCAAACTATCCAGCATTCAGAATAGATAATACCAAAATAATATTGCCCGTCTTCAATTGGCAGCTCAATCAGCTTAACAATATCCTTGCTGTCAACATTTATTCCCCATATGGTGTTTTCATTATCTCCGCGAACAAAATAAACTATTGAATTCATTTCGGCATCATAGCCTATGCAAAAAGTCTCTTCGGTATCAATGTATTCCTCCAGGCTATGGACCTTATAACCGGCTTCTGAAACAGATATGACTTGAATATCTGCTTTTCCCTCTTCCCGATTTGGCGTTTCAGCCGTATGGTCAGGTGCGGCTACAGGCTCAGGAACACCTGAGCCTGTAGGGATGCCGCAAGCCGAAATGGAAAACAACATCGCGGCCGCTATCATTATACTGATCGCTTGAACTTTCTTCATTAAAACACCAGCCCACGATCTTTCATCAGAGTACACATCAGCCTGAATCCAATTTCTTGCTCTCCATATGCATCAGGTCTCCCCGCGTTTGGGTCATTGTAGTAGCAAATGCGATCTTCTGGCTGATTATTGTTATACCCAGTTCCAGCTACATAATGGTATATGTTGTTGGGTAGATAATTACTATAACCAACAAGACGATTTGTTGAGGTCCCTGCATATTGAATTGTATCATAGATTACTCCGTATCCTCTAGCCAAGGTTCCAATTGCTGAATCTGTCATAAGGATTGCTCGGTCTGTAGGATCGCTAGGAGAGCCCCAAAGTATCTGGTAATCATTATCGCTGTATTCATTTAGCGCAGATTCCCAGTTTGAACCGAAACTAGTTCCTTCACTATTAGTTCCCAAATCTTCTGCCAGATCGTCTTGAGTAACGTACACATCTTCACCTCTCAAAATCATTTGTGCACTTGCTGGGCCACAATAGTAACCATTTTCCTGGCTTAAAGCGGGTATGTCAAGCCTCTTGATTTGTCTTGTTACACTATTGGTAGATAGGGGAAGCACGCTCGAGTATTCGTTTGTGCCATATTCTTCTAGTATGGCCTGTAGTTCAGACATTTCTTCATTTGACAATGCACTACCACCAACTCGTGAGGCTGATTGAATTTCAGAGCAGTTGCCGTAACCGAGCCCCAGCAACTCAACCAGTCTGTGCATGTCAGCTGCTTTTTGTTCACCGGCAAGAATTTCTTCCTCGGTTGGTGGAATAACACCCTGCGATGACGGTAGCTCATATGCCCGGCCAGTGTCTTCATTGGCAAATGCTCCAAATAAACAAAGAACTGCCATGGCAAGTGCAAGCAATATACTGAATACCTTTTTCATATAAACCTCCTTAATTATAATAGCTTAATTACGCTTGTTACACTCATTACACCCTTGATTCATTCATGTTGTCTATTGCTTCTAAAGTTTGTCAATTCTTTTTCATTATAATAACCTATAAAAACCACCTGCCTCTTGAAAGCACAAAATATGATAATTGTTCTGCCGTCAGTGCCTCAAACTATTCCGGCAAAAGCATGTAATCAGAAAACGATAATGAATCCCAAATACTAATAAGTAACTATGGGTCACTTTTGTATAAGTGATGTTATTTTCATTCGATACTGCCGTTCATTCCGTTATTGATTTTCTTCTACATTCAGTAAATTCTTACTGTGTATGAGTTGCTAACCGACACGCTGTCGGAATAAACATCCGGGTTTTTATCGCGTGCGTAAGTTGTAATAGTATAGAGGCCACGCTCCTCAAATGTAAAAGTATTACTTGTACTTGGTGAGTCTATGGTTTGATTTAGCCAGATTATTTGACCGCTCGGAGTTTCTACACTGGTTGCGAACCTGTATATCCTGCCCGTCGCAGTTGCTGTTAGGTTAGCTGTCGTTCCCAAAGCCAGCGGGGCATGCATGTTGTTAGTAATAAACAATCTATTATAGCCGCAACTATTACATACGGCATCGAACCCATTTCCACCCGATACACTCGAATAAGTATGAGAACCATTGGGACAATTAGTAACTATTGTAAACAGCATAGGTTTAATCAGTCTTAGTTCCCCGTATGTACCCACGGGATAATAGTCACTTACTTTGAGATCTTTTCTATCCGTGGTATGAGCGCAAAAGTATATGTCATTTCGATTTGCTGAGAAGACATCTGTTATTACAATTGCGTGGTCATAAGATCTATGAGTAGACGAATTGTATACATGCATAACATCGCCGACTTCCACACCACTTATCTCATTGTCAGTGCTTTCGAAGTCCAGTATTATTGCTGACATACGAGTGTCTTGAGCAGAAGAAGAATTATTAATATAGTTTTCAAAAGATGATGTACTAATCCATGTATTGTATAGCACCGAGTTTCCTGTCCAGTTTGTAGTTGAAGTTGATCCGACATTGTCCATTGGGAATTCTTTGTTACTAATAGCTTCCGCATCATTGCTGCCACCGAAACCAGCCCAAATACTCTGCGATGCGAAGTTCTGACAGTCACCACCATTTCCTGCCCAAGATGTGAACAGCGAATTATAGAAGTTGTGATAAGGGTCATAACCTTGCGTCGTATAGGTGTAAGCATAGGCTCTGGCATTTGTACGATTATATGTACGAGTCGATACGACATTTGAGCGCAAAGCATTATTTGCGTCGTTCAAATTACTCACAATGCTGCCTTGACTGTTTGAAGGGTTATCCTTCGCATAATAGTATCCTTCTATTGCTTCAGTAGCATCAAAACCATAGGCTCTAAAATTTCTGTCGAACTCATCATCAGCAATTACATTTGCAATTAGCCACTCGCCATTATATTGGTATAGGTATACTTCATAATCTGTTGACACATACGACGGTGTATTACGATTTTCATATTGGAAGCTTATAAATTCATTTATATAGATAGTGCAAAAATCTCCTTCTTGCACAGCCTTTTTAACTGTGTATTGCGTTTCAAAGTTCTTGCGAGTAATATTCTGGTCTGCACGGATGGTTTTGAAATAGCTAACTTTGTTAAGGACAAAGTCCATAGATGACTCCAAACTGTTTTGGAAATTAACTGAAGATATGCTCCAGTAGTCGAAAGATGCTGGCCTGTTTGCGAATTCTGATAGAAATCTTGCATTGGCAGTTACAAGGTCATTATTTGAAAGCATAAGAACTGTTTTATTTGAAAGGCCTTTAGATTCGTACATAAACATTTCGTATGCGCAATCATTAAGAAACGAAATTGCGACATCACGTGGAGAATCATACATGGCTTCGTTTTCTGACAGCGTATTGGGTGTATCAGAAGCTAATGCAGCACAGGGAGCCATCACAAACAATACAATACAAATAATAGCAGCTGCAATTCGTTTCATATGCATTCTCCTTTTCATTAAACTGTTTAACTAATGTAATAGTCGTCAAACCATGAGGCTGTTAATCCGCTATATCCACGCTATCCATTAACGTATCATACTGCGTAGCCATATCAGCTAAAAGCGACTCATTATTTTCCCAGACATCCTTATACCAGAGCTCGGAGCTTTTATTCGGCCATAAGCGTTACTGTAGTAATAGACTAAATCGCCGCGTTCACCGAGGAAGGTAAAACACTCAGGGTCGTCGAAACGCCGGAGCGCAGCTAAGTCGTTCTTGTCGGCTGACAACACGGCGAAAATTATCGAGTACTCTGGCGTGAGCTCATTTTCAAGCAATTCGCGGCAGCAGACGGTGACTGACGGCTCCGCACCGTACTGCTCAAGCAGCGCCAGGTGCCCGGTCCAAGCCTCCGGGAAGTCTATCGCGATGTTCAGTTCGGTGTTGCTGTAGGCGGCCGACTCGGGATACACCCAGACCTCATCCTGACTCTCGCCAGATTGCGTTTGAAGCTCATACGCCCACACGCGCAGCGCGTCGTCCACGCCGTTTGCGCCGTTGCCGAGGGCGAAGGTGCCGTTGTCGAACCAGCTTATCTCCGGGGAGGCGTGCTCGTACGCGGATACGGCAAAGTCCACGGGGACGAGGTAGTCAGCCAGGGTCTGAGCCGAAAAGTCCACGACGGAGAGTCCGCTCACCGTATCGCCGTCGGAGAACATGAGCAGCGCCTTTGTCCCGTCCGGGCTGTATTGGACCAAGCCCGGCTTGGCCGGGACCGCTCCGACATCCATGACGCCGCCGCCTGCAACATCCACCGCTGACAGCTCGCCCGCGCTGTAGAGCAGGATATAACGGCTCGCCGTCATGTCATACAATATCTCGGCGCTTCATCCGACGTCTTCACGTTGTAAACCTCGTCGAGCTCCTCTGCATCCAGGTCGCAGCGCCTGATCACGCCTTCAGGGTCATAGGCGCAGATAACGCTCTCGCCGGCAAAGAACCCGCCCATGCTGCTTGGCGATATGTCCGTAATATCGCTGAGGGCTTTTGCGGCGATATCATACAGCCACACCGTTGTGTCTTCGTAATTCTCCTCACTCCGGCATACGATAAGCAGCCTGCTTCCATCCGGGGAAACGTCCACATTTGACATGTTTTCGAGCTCGACGTCCGACAGCACGTCTTCCATCTCACCGGTCAGAAGATTGATAATGAGCGGGTAAGCAAAGGTCGTATCGTCATGGCTCACCATCACGAACACGCGCTCGGGAGCGGCTCTGTATGTGTACCAGGCGTATGGCCTGCAATTCTCACCGCAGTAGGGGATCTCGAGCAGCCCATCATTCATGCACCATTCAAAATCCATGGGGTATGTAATTCCATCCAGCTCATAGACCTGCGAAAACGTATGCCTCTCCAGCTCTACAAGTTCGCCGTTCTCGACCGTGTACGCGGCGTAGTGCGTGCCTGATTCATCGCCTGCTCGTCAAGGCACTTCATGATGGGCCCGTGGGAGATATAGGTATACGCGCCGGAGATCTCAACACTGCTGAGCGTATAGTCCTCTCCCACGACCGGTATCGTCGTTGCAAATTCCTCAGTCTCAGGCGCTTCCGAGAACGGCGCGGGCGCATCCGTCGCCGTGGCCGGTGTCTGCTCAACGCCGCAGGCTGACAGCACAGCAAGGTGATCAAGCTTGCGAACAAAATTACATATAAGCGTTTCATAATATTGTTCCTCTACCATAAGTCTGTTGGTACCAGGGCGGCTGAATCGCCGTCCCAATACAAGAGAGACGCATTAAAGCGTTGCCTTATACTTTTCGCTCTTAACTGTATTGACGCTTCACACACAAAAAGTGCAACAAGTCGCAGTTAAAAAGCACTGTGGCTTGTTGCACTCTTATAAATATCCGCTATGCCAGGCTTAGTCCGCTTCGTCGTATTTAGCCCTGGCATTATAGTCGGCTCGAAACTTCATGTCTCCAATTATAATCATTGCCGCTTCTTTCTGCTTGTTTGAAAGCGCCATGACATCGTTAACGAGATCGCCCAGCGTCTTCTTGCCGCATATGGTTACATGGAATACAGCCGGGTCTATATCATACTTAGTCCGTCCTAGCAGATAGTCTGTTGTGACTTGAAAATAATCTGCCAGGGATATGAGCTTATCAGGGGGCGGCTGAATCTTGCCTGTCTCATATGACGAGATCGTCGTAGGCGCCATATGGAGCTCTCTTGCAAGCTGCGTTTGCGTGAGCCTCCTGTCTTCCCTTAGTTCGCACAATATTTCACCAAAGCTTGGCATCCCCTGACCACCTGTCTGAAGAATTTGAACAAATTATATCTCAAATCATGATTGTTACTTAGATTATCCAGTATTAATCGTGCACATCCGCAATTATATCTGATATAATACAGCGTAGATGGATTTTTCAGCATTAATAATGTTTGCTTTGCCTGTTGAATAACAAAAAGAGCTGCATGCTGATGTTGCATTTTGGCTGATAGTTCGTCTTTTATTTAAGAAGTATAGGAAGTATAGTATATTACAAACTACTAGAATTAGAACATAATGACTCGGGGTGGTGGGAAATAATGCTTTGCCTGATGGCAATGTGTGATGGTGAGGACAGCCTGCAATTTTTTACCGAACTCTATATGCGCTATAAGCCGGTTTTGTTCAGGGAGGCTTCAAAATTTACCGACGACTTCAACATCGTTGAGGATCTGATCCATGACTCCTTTGTAAAGCTGATTGAAAAAGAGGACCTGCTCCGCACGTTCAATGGTTGCACTTTGAGAACATATATCGTCTATACTGTTAGAAATACATCTATCAGTTTCATACGCAAAAAGGCCAGGGAGAGCGGCAGCTGGTAAGCATGGACGAAAGCTATGAAGCCGCTTGCGTCACTGATAATGCACCACTGCCGGAAGAGGTGGTTATAATGGACGAAAAGAAGAGAGATTTTTTAAAGGTATGGGATACCCTGCCTGATGATACGCGAGAGCTGCTGGCGGGCAAGTACATACTCCGCATGAGCGACGCGGAGCTGGCCGAAGAGTTCGGCTGCAGCCCCGACAGCATTCGAATGAAATTGACCCGCGCCAGGCGCAAAAGCGCTTGAAATGATTAAGGAAGGAGGTTTTTGCTTTGACCGGCATGAACAGCTCGTTGAAAATTATGAAAACGCCCTCTTTGAGCTGCTCATGGAAGGGGTGATAGAGCGCGAAGGAGAGCAGATTGAAAAGGAAAACGAGCAGTTGAAAAACGGTCCTGGTTTCTCCGTTCCTCCGGAGCTGGACAAGCGATGCATGGCATCAATTAAGAAAGCCTGCCGCAGGCGCAGGAGCGGACAGCTTGGCAGAAAAGCATACGGCGTTTTGAGCAAGGTTGCCGTTGTCGTCCTTGTGGTCTTGGTTTTGTTCACATCGGCATATGCAGCGTTTCCAAATGTCAGAGCCTCAACGCTAAATCTACTGATTGAAGTATCTGATATAGCCACTGAGCTTAGATTCGGAGATGCAGGCTATACAAATAATGAAGTTAATGGTACTGAAACTCCAAGTAATTCATTGCCGGGAGATATAACAACCATAGCGGGTTATGTAATTCCATCGTCCATTACCTCTAATTATCAGTTAACTGATAAAGGAACTGACCAAGTTGGATCGTGGGCCTCATTTGAAAGCACAGTTGATGCGCTCATTACTATTGATGTTCAGCATGGAGCTGGAAACACTGTTAATATAAACACCGAAAATTCTGTCACTTTGGAAACAATTAATGTAGATCAATTCCAGTCGGTAGTTTCTCAACAAGAAAATGAAGTTATTATTGCAGGTATAGCAGACACTAGTAACATCAACTTTGTTTTCGTTACATTTGAAGGTGTACACTTTGAATCAGCAGTTAATATGATAAGAGACTTTCTAAACGAAAACTCGGAGGGTAAAAAATGAAGAAAAAAGTCGCTATGTTTGTATGTTTTGTATTGTTGTCATCCTGCCTAGCGCCTGGTGTGTTTGCATTAGATGAGCAACATGCCATAGTACAAGAAGAAGTTACCACCAGGTATGAAATTATATCAGTAATAACTGCGTCACTAAACATTTCTACGTCCGGCCGTGCCGACTGTTCTGCGTCTGTGCGTGTACCTTCAGGCTATAAGGTTGAGTTGACAGCTGAGCTTCAGCAAAAAGACGGCAGTAAATGGGAAACTATTCATGACTGGGAAGCGTCAGGTAGTAATCGTATATCTGTATCTGGCCCGTGGTACGTTATGCCGGATACTCATATAGACTTAAGGTTACTGCCACTACTTATGATTCGAATGACAACTTCGTTGAAGCTCCTGTTGAATACTCGAATGTTGAAGAATATTAAAAAATACTAAGCTAGCCGTTGCATATCCAATAACCCGCCATATGCCCCTCTCAGCTACTAATCAGGAGGGGAAAGTATGCGCCCTAGGCGCTGGCAGTGTTACGTAGCCAAATACCCCTGACCTCCTGTTTTGATCCCATCCAAATCAAAGCAGGAGGTCATTTTAATGGCATACAACTATGCTAAGGAAAAAAGAAAATTCGACGCTGAGTGGAAACGAAAAGCGTCCTGGTACAGAAAAGAAGGAATGAGCGAGGATAACATCGAGGCAATAAGACGCTTCGACCTAGAGCAATTCAACCGCGACAGAGCGTACGAGAGCCGCAGGCGTCCGTTGGAGACGGCCTGCGGCTCTTTCTATGTTCAGGCATTTGAATCGCCCGCAGAGCGCTATAGCTGGCTCGATGAGATAAGCGACCCGCAGTTAGTCGAGCGGCTGCATGGGCTTTCAGACGCAGACTTGGAGCTGCTTACGCAAATTGTGATTGACGGCAAGTCTTATAGGGAGGCAGCCAAAGTTTTTTCGTGCTCACATCAGAATATCAGTCGTCATATTGCACGAATTAGAAAAAATTTGAGTTAAGCGTTGCCAAATCGTCTTTCCCACTGCCTGTATAGTGAGAAGCAATACTTCTTGAGAGTCTTTTACAACTGAATACACGGTACAGCGAGCACAGATCCCGCGTGACTGGAGACGGTCAGCGACGTGGGGCGCGGCGCGATGACGGCGTAAGCCAGAGCGATGAACGCGGCCCCAAAAACGGCTTTGGCAAGCCGCTTCGCAATGAAATCGCGGGGGATAAAGGTACTTGCTCACGCGCTCCCGAGGACTTGGGGGCAGCCCTGCGGTGTACGGAAATCGGCACTGTGGAGCTATGACAGCCGCGCCAGCGGCGGCTCGCTGTATCCCCTCACCGCCGGGGCGCGTGGCAAATACGGCGGAACATCCTATAAGAAACGGAGCGAAAAACATGAAAAACACAAATTCGCTTTCGGCTCCCATAAACTCAAGCGGCGAGCAGGTCTGCGTTCTGGACGGCTGCATCGTCCGGGTGAGATACAAGGACTGTCCTGACAAGGTCTCCGTCATGGCGAACGTCAGGGGCATCCTGCTCAATTCATACAGGCGCGACAACATTGCCGCCGAGGACAGGGTGTGAGATAATGCAGGCAGAGCACCTTGAAAATCACATATTGCGGACAGGCAGCAAAGATCAGACACATCAAGATGAGGTGTGTATGATGAACAATTACGATACTTACTTTACCGTCAAGCGTGTCTATTGCCTTTACCGTGTGTCCACTCTCGGTCAGGTTGAAAAGGACGACATACCCATGCAGAAACAGCGCTGCCGCGAATTTGCGGCGGCTCAAGGCTGGAGCATCGTGCGCGAGCTCTCCGAAAAGGGCGTCTCCGGCTTCAAGGTCTCGGCCCGTGACCGTGACGCCATTCAGGAGATACAGCGCGACGCCGTGGATGGGAAATTCGACATCCTGCTCGTTTTCATGTTTGACCGCCTCGGACGCCGCGACGACGAGACTCCCTTCGTTGTGGAGTGGTTTGTCCGAAACGGCATCGAGGTCTGGAGCGCCACCGAGGGTCAGCAGAGATTCGACAATCACGTTGACAAACTGATGAACTACATCCGCTACTGGCAGGCCTCCGGCGAGAGCATCAAGACCTCCATCCGTGTCAAGACCCGCCTCGGTCAGATGACGGAAGCGGGTCTCTACACCGGCGGCACCGTGCCTTTCGGCTATCACCTTGAAAAGCGCGGGCGCGTGAACAAGCGGAACCGCGAGGTCTGCGACCTGGCCATCGACGAGGATGAGGCCGAGATAGTGCGGCTCATATTCCGCAAGTATGTGGATGAGGGCTACGGAGCGCAGAGGCTCTGCAAATATCTCCACGAGTCCGGCATACACAGCCGCGATGGGAAAGGCTTCCCCAACACCACGATCAATCGCATCATCAAGAACGTGATGTATACCGGCATCATCAAGAACGGCGACAGCGGTCGGCGTATCTGGAGGAACTGCGCATCATCGACGACGCCACCTTTGACCGCGCCCAGCAGATAATGCGCGAGCGCACAATGCCTCGCAGCTCCGTCCCTCGCAACTGTAATGGCAGTTCCCTGCTCGTCGGCAACATCTTTTGCGCACACTGCGGCAACAGACTTACGCTCACGACCAGTGGGCGCAAGAAGAACCGGAACATTCCGATGGCCAAGTACATCCGCTATCAGTGCCACTACAACGTCCGGCACCCCGGTGAATGCGACGGTCAGTCCGGCTACTCTGTTCCCAAGGTGGATTCCATGGTAGAACAGGTCGTGCGGATGAAACTTGCAGAGATCGCCGCAGCGCCGGAGGCCGAGGTTATCGGCAGACAGCGTGAGCGTGAGATCGAGCTGGCCCGTATACGGTTGGAGCAGGCAGAGGACGAGATAGACGGCATTGTCAAGGAGCTGGACGACTACCGCGCAGAGACCATCAAGGTCATCCGCGGTGAAAGCCCGCTCAACGCCCAGCTGCTCAACTCGCTCATGTCCGAAGCCGCAGACAGGCTCAGAGCTGCGCAGGCCCGTGAGGAAGAAGCGCAGGCGTCGCTCGATGACCTCCTTGCCTCTGCCCAGAGCATACGCGACGAGTACGACAAGCTCCTGAGCTGGGCCGACCTCTACTCCAAAAGCAGCTTTGAGGCGCGGAAGATGATACTCTCCCAGCTCATCGACTCCGTGTATGTCGGCAGGGACTACAAGATGGAGATTAACTTCAAGTTCAGCTTTGACGAATTCAACACCCAGCCGCTTCCATTTTACTCTCTTCAGGAAAATGCAGGCGCATGAGATACAGGGCCTAACAAAAAAGGCGAGAAAGTCCTTATTTTTAGAACTTTCTCGCCATTTGGTGGACCTGAAGAGACTCGAACTCTCGACCTCTCGGATGCGAACCGAACGCTCTCCCAGCTGAGCTACAGGCCCAAATATTGGTATTTTGTTATGCAAACGCGACTGGCAGCCACGTGACTGCGTAAAATCGCTGGAACTGGCCCGCTTGCTCTCCCAGCTGAGCTACAGGCCAAGTGCTTGAAC
>ENA-OQEN01000600-OQEN01000600.1-human-gut-metagenome-genome-assembly--contig:-NODE-600-length-15504-cov-5.381804_pt1 | contig 15504 bp, 20 predicted proteins | sample MGYA00242791_ERZ504627 | MGnify/ENA primary metagenome ERZ504627 (study PRJEB26092, sample SAMD00036316) | human gut metagenome | host: Homo sapiens | study: EMG produced TPA metagenomics assembly of... | reverse complement strand
GTGTGTCGGAATAGAGGCGGAGCAGCTCCATGTTGCCAGATCCCAGGACAGCACGGCGAATAGCGGCATTGCCTCGATCACGGCGTTCTCATGGTCACTGTGACCGCAGGCATTGCGATATGGCACATCTTCCATAACAGCGGCAAGTACAATGGGCTTGTATTGCTCATGCAGTTCTCGAATCGTAGGGGCTGCGGCTGCTTCGGTCTCCTGAAATACTCTGGTCCCGTCTGCGCCAAACTCCGCTTCCTGGGCATTGATGTGCTGTTCCGCCTCATGGTCGATAGAGGGCATGGAATACTCCTGCCGCTCCCTGCCGCCCTTCGGGACAGCGGAAATGGTCACATCATGCTTATCCCGCAGCTGTTCCACAACCTGCTCCAGCCGGTTTGCCGGAAAGCCGCACATTTCCACACGGCCACCGCCGGGGATAGCGCGGGTCGTGAGATTGAGGTCCAGTTCCGCAGCAGCAGTTTTGGCGTCCTCACCGTACAGCTCAAAAAAATCCCCCATTTGGTAGAGGATTATATCATCCGGGTGGCGCTCCTTGACGCCGTTGTATTCCCACACAGCCGGGTCCGGCTGCTGGGCTTGCAGGGCATCTTCTTCCGCCAGGGCCTTTTCTGCCTGGATTTTGTCATACTCCGCCTGTTCCTGTTCTGTGAGATAGCGTCCCTTCTGGATCAGGTCGGTAATCCGTTTGGCGACTTTCTCCCAGGTGAAATGCACATCCGGGCAGCCGTCTTTTTTGTAGTGCAGACCTTTTCCGTCGTGGCTTTCATCGCTTTTCATTGCACCGGACAGGGCATGGGAGTGACCGCCAATACCATACTCATGTTTGAGAAAATCCACCTTTTCCTTATCCGTATGGGGTTCCTGGAAAAAGGTGAAAACTCGGCCCTTACCGCCTCAAATCCGCTGCCTCTGGTCATGGCGGCGTCGATCTCGTCCTCAGAGATAAACTGCTTGACCGAAGGTACTTCCGTCAACTGAGAGGTAAAGGTGGTGCGAGGCAAGGACAGATCTTGCAGGTTCTCCCAAATTTCTTTGGTTTATGGTAGTGGAAGCGCAGCAAATCCCGATCCTGCTGGTAGGCCGTCCAGAAGGCAGCATATTCTTCCGCAAGGTTCTGGCGAAACTCCGGGCTTTTCAGCTGTTCGGTGAGCCATGCAGATTCCTCCGGGAAACCGCGCCCCGGATTGTTGGAAAGGATGGGCAGATACCCAGCTTCTCTGGCTTCCTCGCTGAAATCGTGGTACAGATTCCAGAACTTTTCCGCGAGGAGGGAGCGTTCATAGCCCGCAGCCTCAGCCAGCTCCACATTGGTGGCAAACTGGCCGTCCTGCAAAAGCTGGCCGATACGCTCAGCGGCACTCTCCCAGGAAATGACCTGGGCGGACTTATCGTAACGGGCAGTTTTGCCGTGGGAAAGATGGATTCCATCCTCGGCATACCATGCAGTGATGCTGCCAATCCCGTTGCCGCCATGGTACAGGGTTTTCAGGGTGTCTGCGATCTCGGTGGTGGACTTCTGCTCCTCAAAGGCCGCGACAATGCGCTCTCTCTGGCGATAGGTGTTGCCGCCCAGCCGCAGCACATGGTCGATGTCAGCCTGGGCAAAGAAAAAGCAGAGGATGTTTTCACATTCTCTGCTTCATCTATGATTCTGATTTGTTCTGCTTCGGAGAGGAAGAAACTCAGCTGTGAATAAGCTCCGCCATCAGAATCTCCTCGGCCTGTGCTTTGCAGGTGTTCATCAGGCCCACCCAGCGCATCGGGTCGCTGGCTTTCAGCTGCTCCGTCGCGCCCGCGTCTTTCGCCAGCTGGGGCATCATCTGCTCCAGACGGCTCTGCGCTGTCTCGTCGATCTCGATGAGGTGCGGGTACAGCTTCTCGGTCAGCAGCAGCTGATTGTAAATCAGGGGCCGGTGTTCCTTCAGGTACGCTTTCCGCATCCTGCCGTACTTGCCCAGGGGCTTCTCCGGCTGTTCGGTCAGCTTCAGGTCGGGAATCTGATAATCTCCGTTCATCGTGTAAGTCAGGCTGTTCTCCATGTGTAACGCTCCTTTCCGCGAGTTGCTCGCGCTCATAGATCTGGATGGTGACGCCGATCTGCCGCAAAACCTGCTGGTTAATCTGGCTGACCGCCGCGCCCAACGCCCCAACCGTGGCCGGGGTATTGAAATCGAAAATCGGCATGAAGTCTCATGCTGGAAATATTGTTCCGTATCCAGCCCACAGCGAGACATCAGGGCATAGGCGATACTGACGGTGGCGGCGGACTTAAATTGGACTTCGATGTTGTAATCATCGTACTCCGCCAGGAACGAACCGTCAACGATATAGCGGAAATCTCTCTGATGATCGTCCCAATACTCACTCGCCAGCTTTCCGGCTACATCCGTGAGCTGCTGGGCGAGATTGTCACCGGCAACGCCGTAGTTTTGCTCCAGCATGGCCGACACAGGCCCAATGTGCTGTTCTTCCAGCTGCCACAACCAGGGTGTACGGGAATGTTCACGGGTGCCGGTATCGGAAATATCGAACACATAGCGCAGGCGAAGCTTGTCGCCGGAATCGTCCACCAGGGCAATACCCTTGGAGCCACGGCGCACATACCGTCCCATTTTTTCATTCCACAGGTCATACTCGGCGCAGGCGGTGGCATCCGGGCGCTGGGCGTAAATCATCATTTGCTCGTGGAATGGGTATTTATAAAGGCGGGCGGCGGTGGTGAGAAAAGCCGTCCACTCCTTCCAGCTGCCTACAAGCTGGGTCGATACCTGTTCGGCCATCTGCCGGTAAAATTCAGCTTTGGATGGCATGGTTTTCTGTCCTCCCTTCATGTTGAATAGAAATGGGACGGCATATCAGGCCGTCCCATCAGGTCTTTATGTGTGTTTTTTACTCGTCGAAATCTGGGTACAGCTCCAGTTCGGCAAACTCGGTGTCGTTCATAGCTTGGAGTTTACCCAGGGCGCTGTCCGTCAGTTCCCGCAGCTCGGCTTCCTCCGGCGAAAGCTCACCGCGCATCTCCGTCAGAGCGTCGATCAGCCCGGTGCGGCTGCCGGTGTTGTAGATGCAAAGAAGGTTCGTTTCCTCAAAGGTGAAGTTGTTCATATCAAAGCTCCCTTTCCGCGCTCTTTTTTTGCGCTGTCTTTTTGTGTTCCGTCTTGGGCTGGCTTTTCAGCTGCTCCATTACGGACTTTTTCTTTTCCCGTTCCTCTCGATGGACGCTGCTGCCAAGTCCATAAGAGAAATGGGCTGACCACTGCGGGCCTGTTGTTCCAGCTGGGCCACTGTCGGCTCCTTTGGGCCGTTATTGATGATACCGTCGATCATGCCGTAATCATCTTCCACCGTCATTTCCGCATTTCTCAGCGAATTTTCCGGCAAGAAACCTTGCACCTGGGTGAAACCAACACTGTCGCAGTAATGACAGGATACCTGACCATTCTGCTTGATGGCAACGATGTCACTGACGCTCATAGACGGGCTGTGAAAATCCACCGGCTTTTGCAGATTGAACTGCTCATACAGCCTTTCCAGCTGCTCCATAGTGCTGCCGGAACCGTCCAGAGGGGCGGTATAGATAAGGTCATAGTTACTCCGCTCTACGGACAGATTGTGCGATTGCAGCCAATCCAGATTCATAAAACGCACATTCTGCGGGTCATCCTTGCTCACCTGATAAATAGCAAAACAATTTCCCTCATGGGAAAGAAACGCCTGTTCCCGTTCCAACTGCCGATCCTGTCGTTCCAAAACTTTTTCGTGAAAGTCCGGGCTTTGCTCCCATTCCTCGCGGGACACAGCAAAGATACCGTCATGGGCGTCCAGGTCGGCAGTGTCAAAGGCCATTTCCGGGTTTTCACCCTCCTGGACGATATAAACGGTCAGGTCTCGCTCCATCAGCTCATAGGCTCGCTCTTTGGAGAGGGGCAGAAGGTCACCGTCCAGGTAGCCGCATTTCTCCAGATCATCCTGAGTCAGTGCCGGGTCCGGCATGGGATACTCGTCCAACGCCTGCTCCTGGGCATCCGGCAGCTGGGTGGCGGCAGCTTCTGTGGTCTGCTGGCTGACCTGTTCCTGCATCTGGTGGTAAGCCGCCTCCTGCAAAGTCTCGATCATGGACAGCGGCGCATACTTGATGGACTTGCCGCCCATCCCCAGGTCCTCGCAGATATGGCTAACCGCTGTGGAACGGCCCATATCCGGCCCGTCCAACTGGCCGCCGTCCATCTGCTTCATGGTTGCCACATCGTAGAGCGTGTAGTCCCAGCCGGTGTCGCAGGGCTGAACATGAAGGTAGCTGGTATCATCAGCACCAACAGGGCCTCCCGGTACTCGGCGCTGGGCTGGACACTTTCGGTATTTTCCGGCTCGGTCAGCTGTTCCGGTTCAGTCATCGGCACCAGCTGATCCAAGCGTCCCATAAGCTCGGCAGCTTTTTGGGTGGTTTCATCCGGTTCATCCTCGTTCACGATATTCTGGAGCCATTCGCGTACACCGCTGGCATCTCCGCTTCGGAGTGTGGCAGTCAGTTCGTGCAGTGCGTCCTCACGGCTATCTGCATTGTTCCGATACTCATAAGGGTCATAATCGAAAGTGAACTGGTCGATGTCTGCTGCCAGCTGCTCGATAGAGTCCTGCTGCGGTTCCGTGGCGGCAGTCAGGTCAATGCCGCGCTCCTTGCAGATTTCCTTGTAGTTGCGCTCGATGTCGTTAATCAGCTCGCAGGAAGTCTTGTTGATGGTCTCCAGACTGGCCCGCAGCTCCTTCAGCTCCTTGTCCTTCGACCAGGAAGCGATGTAGCCAAAACTGTTCTCGCCGGTCTGGATGCCGAAATACTGACAGACCGCATAGGAAATGCTCTCGGCCTCCACTTCCTCGGTGTTGCGGTTCTTGGCGGCCTGTTTCACCGCCGTCAGATCTTCCTCCACTTCCAACCGCCACTCAAACCGATTCTCGTCCACATAGCGCCAGCCTTCCTCGGCGGCGGCCTGTTCCGCCTCTGCTTCGGTGGCGAAGTCCAGACGGAAGTCATGCTTGGTGCCGCCCTCGCTCACCATCACGATCTTCCAGGTCGGCTCCGCTTCGTACTTTTTGGGGTCGTGGAGCTTACTGTGCGCGGTCTCATGGACAGCGGCGGAAACAGTCTGCACCTCGCTCATGCCTTCCCGGATGGCGATCCGCTGCTGGTCAGAGGAGAAATAGCCGTCCATGTTCTCGGCCATCGGCTCAAACTCGATGGGAACCGGAGCCGAGCGGCGCAGAGCTTCCATGAAAGCCTCATAGTGCGGCACCGTCCCGGACAGGCTGGAGGCCAGCTCTGGCAGGGGCTTTCCGTCCGTCTGGCTCACATCGAACACCTTCACCGGACGGAACATGGGGATTTCAATTTCTTTTTCCTCCATGACCGCCTTGCCATCCGCGTCCAGGATGGGTGCATGAGTATCCGGGTCGCGCTTCATTTCCTCGATCTTCTTTTTGTAGGGCGTGGGGGCAATGATGGTGATACCATGCTCACCCTTTTTCACATGGCGCTCAAACTGATTTTTCCACTTGTTGAACCCGGCCACCAGGGTGGCGTCCGGGCGCTGCATATAGATGAGCATGGTGTTGTTGACGGAGTAGCGGTGGAACTTGGACATGACGGACAGATAGCGCATATACTTCTCGCTCTCAAACAGTTCCTTGATACCCTGTTCAATGCCCGCTGTGATCTCTTGTAACCGTTCTCGATTGGTGGTCTTATCAGCCATGAATTTCACTCTCCTTTCCAATTTGGCTATTTCTGATTGATGTTCGGCAATCCACAGCTTTTGCTCCTCCGGCTGTTCTCCAGAAAAAATCCAGCAGATAGCCCACATAGTCCTTTTTCTGGATTGCCTCCATGAATCGGGGATGTGGATTTTCCTCCGGTGTTTTGGGTGTGTAGTCCGTTTCCCACTTGCGGAGCAAATGAAAGTAGTCGGCCAGGACACGAAAGGCATGGTCTCGGTCCTCCTTGAATTTCTGCGCCTCGGATTTCTGGCGGACATGGCGTCGCCGGGGAGGGGCCTGACTGTCATAAGCCAGGCCAAAATCCTGGGCCAGCTTCTCGGCGGCCTCTTTGGGGGACAGATTGTAGAGCCTCGCTGTGAAGTCAATCACATCGCCGGTGGCTCCGCAGCAAAGCAATAAAAATATTCCTCGTTCAGCTTCATGCTGGGATTTTTGTCATCGTGGAAGGGACAACAGGCCATGCCGCTCCGGTTGACCTCGATTCCGTACATCTGCGCTGCTTCTCGGACGGTGATGGACTGCTTGACAGCCTCAAAGACACTTTCAGCCATGCTTACTCATTGCCTTTCTTGGGGGTGGGCGGCCTGTATCCGGCAGCTTGGCCAGTTCACTGGCTGCCTTACGGCGCTCGGCGCTGTAAGTTCCCGGACGGACACACAGCGTTTGGGAACGAGAAAGGTCTGGCGGTCCTTTTTCACAATCTGGTCCGGGTATTTCTCTGCCAGTCGCCGCAGCTTCTCCAGCAGCCGGGGGTCATGGGTATAGACCTCGGCGGTGGCTTCGGCCTGGTTGTAGAGGATGATGGTTTCCTGTTCATAGCGTGAGAGCTTCATCGTTTGCCACCTTTCTGCTGGTCAAACTCCAGCTTGAAGTTGGCGTACTGCCCATCATCCGCCAACACCACAGTGGCATCGTAGGTCTTGCCGGTTTTCTCGGAGTACAAGCCCCTCACATGAGCGCGGCCATCTTTGAGCAGTGCCGTTACGATGGCTTTGGTAGGTTGCTTGTGCTTCATCTCCCACCACTTGTTGTTTTTCCAAATTGCAAATTTGCAAGATTCTGTCTGACAGAAGAAGCCTTTTTGCATTTCTGCAACCTCTCCGCCACAGCGGGGGCATTTGCCCACCACTTCGTGGGAAGGGCTGAACAAATACTCCGTTCCCTTGATAGCTTGATAGGTTCCCACAAGTTCTTTGAGCATGGCACTAATCCCAGCCATGAAATCCTCCGGGGCCAGCTCGCCACGCTCGATCTCACCCAGCCGGTACTCCCACTCAGCAGTCAGAAGGGGCGATTGCAGCTGCTCCGGCAACACGGTGATAAGGGATACCGCGTCATGGGATGGCATGAGCTGCACGGTTTTCTTGCTCTTTTGCGCTCCAAAAAGCCGGTGGAAACCAGCTTTTCCAGAATCCCGGCGCGGGTGGCCGGGGTCCCCAGGCCCTTGCGCTCGGCATCCTCCGGCATATCGTCCTTCCCGGCAGTCTCCATTGCGGAGAGTAGCGTATCTTCGGTGAAGTGCTTGGGCGGGGTGGTCTTGCCCTCCTTGACGGTAGCACCAGAAAGGGGCAGCGTCTGACCTTCAGACAGCTCAGGCAGAGCCTTGTCCTCGGGTTCTTTGTCCTGCTCCACATTCTTCAGCCCTGCGCGATAGGCAGCGTCCAGCGCCCGCCAGCCGTAATTTTTCACTGTGCGGCCTTTGGCAGTAAACTCCGCTCCGGCGCACTCGACAACAACGGCGGTTTCCGCAAAGGTATAGGGCTGGGCCACGGCGCACAGCAGGCGCAGAGCCACCAACTCCAGCACCGCCTTTTCGCCCACCGGCAGGCCGGACAGGTCCGCGCCTGGAGGTTGCGGGTAGGGATCACTGCATGATGGTCGGTCACTTTCTTGTCGTTGACAATCTGGGCGGCATTGCAGGCAATCTCCATGCCATTGGAAAAGGGCATCGCCCCGGCAGTGAGCTGGACCAGCTCCGGTAGACTCGCCGCCATATCCGAAGTCAGATAGCGGCTGTCCGTCCGAGGGTAGGTACAGAGCTTCTTTTCATACAAATTTTGCAGGTAGTCCAGGGTTTGCTGGGCGGTGAACCCCAGCAGCCGGTTGGCGTCCCGTTGGAGGGTGGTCAGGTCATAGAGGGCGGGCGGCTTCTCGGATTTGTTTTTGCGCCCCACTTTTTTCACTGTGGCAGCCGCACCTTGGCAGGCCGTTTTCAGCTGTTGGGCGGCAGCCTTGTCTGCCATGCGCTCCCCGGAAACGGTGAAACCGGGCAGCTCCAGTGTGACCGTGTAGAATGGCACCGGCTTGAAGGTGTCGATCTCGGCTTCTCGCTGGACAATGAGGCCAGCGTCGGGGACATGACACGTCCGATGTTGAGGGTCCGGTGGTACAGCACGGAAAACAGCCGGGTGGCATTGATACCCACCAGCCAGTCCGCTTTGGCGCGGCAGAGGGCCGCATCCCGCAGGCCGTCATAGTCTGCACCGGGGCGCAGGTTTGCAAAGCCCTCCCGGATGGCGGAATCCTCCATTGAGGAAATCCAGAGCCGCTTCATGGGCTTCTGGCAGCCCGCCAGCTCATAGACGCTGCGGAAGATCAGCTCCCCCTCGCGTCCGGCGTCGCAGGCGTTTACCACTTCGGTCACATCCGGGGCGTTCATCAGCTGCTTCAGCACATCAAACTGTTTCTTCTTGTCCTTGCTCACCACCATCTGCCAGGGTTCCGGCAGAATGGGCAGATCGTCATAGCGCCACTTGGCGTAGTCCGGGTTATAAGCGTCGGCGTCGGCCAGACCAGCCAGATGGCCCACACACCAGCTGACCCGCCAGCCGCCGCCCTCCAGATAGCCGTCCTTGCGGGCGGTGGCCCCAATCACGGCGGCCAGACTTTGGGCAACGGACGGTTTCTCAGCGATCACCAGCTTCATGGTTTTTCATCCTCCTTTCCCGCAGCCATGCGGTCAGCTGCCGGTGGCAGAATCCCACGCAGGGCTGACCGTCACGGTAATTTCCGCAGCCATAACAGGGGTGGCCGGGAGATAAAGTAGGAGGACGGGAAGTTTCCTTCCCGCCCTCCGGCCTGCGTGTCATCATGCGTTCATAGGGGCTGTCGGTGAAGCGGGTCAAACCGTCTTGTCCTCGCTTTCCTCGTCGCCGCCCCCGTCAGCGTCCGGCTCGTCAGATTCCTCGGTCTCCCAGGAGTCCTCGTCCTCCTGATCGGTATCATCCTCGCCGTAGTCATAATCGTCCAAATTGTCGTTGCCCTTGGTCTTGGGTCTGCTTTTTACCAGCTTAAAGTAGGCAAAAGCGCCGCCGCCACCCATCAGAGCCAGCACCGCCAAAAGAATGGCCGGATTCAGTCCTGCGGGTTTCTGCGCCGGTTCTTCCGGTTCCGGGGTTTCTTCCGGGGTCTCCGGTTCCGGCTCCTTACCCGTGCAGGCGCTCATATTGGTGGCACACACCGGGCAGGCCGTATTCACCGCACCGGCCACACATTTCTCCGTACAGGTACAGGTGGCGGGCTGCTCCTGGGTGGTCTGACCGTCCTCCATCAGCGCCATCAGGTCCGCCTCGTCCACCTGGTTTAAGAAGTGGACAGCGGTTTCCTTGTCCTCGTTGGCCCGGTCAATGAGGATGTAGAAGTAGTTGCCTGCCTTGGTGGTGACGGTGATGAGCTGCTTGTTGTCGCCGAAATCATCCACCAGGGCGGCGTTGCCATCCGGGGTCAGGGCCGGACTGTCCTCGGTTTCCTCCACGACCACATTGCTGTCGTTGGTGGCATCCTCCGCCGGAAGTTCTTCCGTTCCCTGGGCAAAGGCAGTCACGGAAAGGCCCATCATCAGCACCAGGGCGGCGCAGAGGGCCGAAAGGGTTTTGAAAATTTTCTTATTCTTCATGGTCGGTATCCTCCTGTTCGTTGTAGTTGGCGGAGGCAGCGGCCATGCCAGGGACCGTACCACCGGAGAGCATGGCGTTCAGCTGCTCCGGGGTCAGCCGCAGGGCGCGCACCATCTGAACGATTTCCAGGTTCTCCGCCTCGGTTTTCTGCGCCTCCAGGGTTTTCAGCTTGTCCTGGTACTCCGCGATCTTCTCGCGGACCTTGGCAATCTCCTGGTCAATGCGCTGGATTTTGTTCTTAGCCATTTCAATCACTCCTTTTCTCATAAATCGGCCTTACCAGTTCATCAGGCCGTAGCCCTTGATGCACTCGTAGGACAGGGAATAACTCTTGATCTTGCAGGCGTCGCCAGAATTGCCCTCCACGGTGTAGACCCGGCTGCCGTCTGTGCCGACCACAAGGCCCACATGGTCGGCGCTGCCATCCAGGTCCCAGTCAAAGAAGATGGCGTCGCCGGGGGCGATATTGGCGTAATCACGCCCGCCCCATTGTCCGTGAGACTGGAACCACGGAATACCCTGGGACTGGCAGGCGGCAAAGCGCGGCTCGGACAGCCCCATCTGGCCGTAGCACCAGGACACGAAGCAGGCGCACCATTCCACACGGGAATTGAAGCGTACCAGCTCCAGTAGGGCTGACCGCCCACATTGCCCACCTGACTTTTGGCTATGTCCACCACGGCCTGATTGCCGGGGCGGGTGCCGTTGACGAATACCACGCCGGTCAGGTCCTCGGAGTTGCTCGTATCCGGGGAGCCGCCGCCGAAGATCAGCGGCTTGTTGCCCAGCGTCTGCCGGTACACCTGGTACATTTCCAGCTGTTCCGGGGTTAGCAGCTCCGAAGCCACGGAAGATATGGGCTTGCTGGTGAGCTTCACATTCAGAATGTAATACTCATACGGGACTTCCTCGGTGGTCGTCTCGCCGGTCACGGGGTCCGTGGAAGTTTCGGTGCGGTATCGTATCTCCACTTCCTCGGTAAGCGTCAGTTCATACTGTGCGTCGAACACGCGCTCCAGCTCGGCCTGGGCGCTCTGCCGGGTATAGCCTTGCAGCACGGCGGACAGGTAGGCTGCCAGCTCATGGGGGTCATGCCCGATCATATCCAGGTCATAGCGGTACTCGTCATACCCCGGATGGCTGCTTTCGATGTTGTCGATCTCGCTTGCAGCGCCGTTTCTTTGGCAGCGTAGTCGGCCTCCACCGCCACCAGCTCAGGATCATCCGACGGGTAGGTGGTGCCGGACACCACGGAACCGATACTCTGCGCCATCATGGAGCAGGAGGACATGGTGTTGAGCAGCATACAGACCAGCAGGAAGATCGCACCCGCAATCAAAAAGCCCTTTTTGTGGCGCATGACAAACGCGCCCGCTTGCTGGGCTTTCTCCTTGACCGCCTTGGCCGCCATGCCGGTGGCCTCCGCAGTCTTGGCGGTGTTCCCGACAGCTTGACCGGCGCGCTTGGCGGCAGCGTATTCCTTTTTGATGGCCTGTTTCTGCTGCCAGCGGGAGATGGGGTTGCTGGCAAGCTGGGGATTTTCCCGCAGGGACTTCTGATACAAGGCGTTCACATTGGCCTTCTCCAGCTTCTGCTCGGCCTGGGCCGCCTTGCGGTAGGGCTTCAACTTGTGGCTGCGGTAGCCTTCCCGTGCAAGCCTAACGCCGGTCTCGGCAGCCTCCTCGGACTTGTGGGCGCTCTCCACGCCCACATTGTCCTGTTCGGTCTCCCGGATTTCCTTGTGGAGCTTCCCCAGAGCGGCATTGGCGGGGGTATCCCGCACCGCATGGGACAATTTGGAGGGCGGCTTCTTCTTGTCCTCCAGCACCAGCTTGGTGGTCACTTTGCCGGTCTCCGGGTCCACCGTCTTTTGCCGGACCTGCTTTTTGGGGATTTTGGCCTGCGCCTTGTCTGCTTTGGCGGCGGCCTTGTCCGCCTTACGGATGGGCTTCTCCAGAGCCGGGTCAGCCCGTTCCTCGTCCGTAAAGCGCAGGCGCGGTTCCTTATTCAAACCATTCCCCCAACATGAGGGAGGCCGTCATGTAGCGCAGCTCCACATAGACGGCCAGCCCCACAGGGTCACGGGAGGGGTGCTGAAGCAGATGGGCGTAGATCTGCGCCACCACATTGGCCAGCAGCTCGGACTGCCCGCCCTCGAAGATGACGATGGCCGGGACGCCGTTCATGGCGCACCAGATTTCCGTCAGGCGCAGCAGGCCCGCTTCGCCGTCCTCGTTCAGCTCCGCAGCCTGATCCGCCGCCGTGCGGGTCTCGCTGACGGCATCGGCCAGCTCGGTGAGCAGCTGGGTGCGCTCACCCTCCAGGGCATCGTCAAAAAACATCATGGTATTCAGTTCGGTGTTGGGTTTCATGGTCATTCATCCTCCTTTTTCAGTTCCTGGGGTTTGGTGGTCATAATGCGGTACAGCTCGGTGTTCTTGGGGAAATGGTCCACGAAAGGCAGGATCGTGGAGCCATAGAACAGCAGGCCCTCGCCCTCGCTGGAGTGGGTCACATAGGAAAGCTGGTGAGGGGAAATGCCCAGCTGCTTGGCGAGAATCTGCCGGTCCCCGCCCGCCTGGTTGAGCATATACACGAAGTCGGAGTTCTCAAAGATGTTCTCCACCTCGCGGGAAGAAAGCAAGTCTTTGACATTCTGCGTGATGCCGGTGGGGATGCCGCCCCATTTTCTGAACCGCTTCCAAATCTCCACCGTGTAGGCGGCGGTCTGTTCCTCTTTCAGCAGCAGGTGCATCTCGTCGATGTAGTAACGGGTGGATTTGTGGGCAGCACGGTTGATGGTAACGCGGTTCCACACTTGGTCCTGGACCACCAGCATACCGATCTTTTTCAGCTGCTTGCCCAGCTCCTTGATGTCGTAGCAGACGATACGGTTGTTGATGTCCACATTGCTCTGATGGTTAAACACATTGAGGGAGCCGGTCACATAGATTTCCAGCGCCGTGGCGATGTACTGCGCCTCTTTCTCGTCCTGCGCCCGCAGCAGGTTGTAGAGGTCCTCCAGGATGGGCATATTCTCCGGGCGGGGGTCATTGAGATAGTCCTGATACACCAGCCGCACACAGCGGTCAATGATGGTTTTCTGAACCGGCTGCAAGCCTCTTTGCCGCCTACGATCAGCTCGCACAGAGACAGGATGAAGTCGGACTTGAGAGACAGCGGACTTTCATCGTCCGAGTAGTCCAGGTTCAAATCCATAGGGTTAATGTAATTGCTGCTGGTGGGCGAAATCTTGATGACCTGCCCATGCAGGCGCTCCACCAAGGGCGCGTACTCGGCCTCCGGGTCGCAGATAATGATGTCATCATTGGTGAGCAGGAAACAGTTGGCGATCTCGCGCTTGGCGCTGAAGGACTTGCCGGAACCAGGGGTGCCGAGAATCAGTCCATTGGGGTTTTTCAGCAGCTTGCGGTCCACCATGATGAGGTTGTTGGACAGGGCGTTGATACCGTAGTACAGCGCCTCTTTGCCGTTCTGGAAAAGCTCCTGGGTGGTGAACGGAACAAAGATAGCCGTGGAACTGGTGGTCAGCCCCCGCTGAATCTCGATCTGATTGAGGCCCAAGGGCAGCGCAGACATCAGCTTCTTCCTGCTGGAAGTCAAGCCTTGTCAGCTGGCAGTTGTACTTCTGTGCGATGGAACTGGCCTGGAACACATTGTTGCCCAGCTGCCGGGGATTGTCCGCCGTGTTCAGCACCAGGAAGGTCACAAGGAACATTCGCTCGTTTCGGCTCTGCAAATCCTGCAAGAGCTTCTTGGCCTCGGCACCGTAGGTGGCAAGGTCGGAGGGAATGATGTCCATGTCATATCCGGCGCGGACGGCTTTTTTCTGTTCCTCAATTTTGGATTTATCCAGGTCGGTGATTTTCCGCTTGACCGTCTTGATGGCCTTGATCTGATCTACGGACTGGATATGCAGGCTGACGATCAGAGAGCTTTCCATATCCAGAAAATCCGCCAGCATCCGGTCATTCAGCTCCGGGGCGAGGATCTGCAAAAAAGAAACAGCCCCGTATTTTTTACCCATACGGAACTGTTTGCCGGTGCGGAACTCGAAGCCGGACGGCGCGATGAAATCCTTGGTGGACAGACCGGACGGAGCCAGCCAGTCCCATTCAAAGCGGAACGGCACCTGTTCATCCATGTGGAAAATGCCGTGAAGCTGTGCCAGCCGCGCCTTGCCGTCCAGGGTCTCGGCGGCCACGCCCAGGCGTTTGAAGTTGTTGAGAATGTCGGTCTCAATGCGCTCCAGACGGGGCTTGGCGGCCTTGAGGCTGTCGGCGTCGATGCCGAAAGTCAGGTACTTGGTCTTGATAAGGCCGTTGTTGCCCTTTGCCAGCTGGTTTTGCAGCATGGTCATGTACTCCACCCGGATACTGTCAAAGTCATCCCCCTGGAGAGGAATGGAAATGGCACGGGCAAAAGTCTCTTTAGATGCTGCAAGATTCAAAAAAGACAGCTCAAATTTGATCGAGCTGTCGAAGTAGTTGAGGAAATCGCACCAGCCCTCGAAGATCGCTGTTTTGTCCTCGTTCTGCGAGAGCTGATAGTTGATGTCCTGAAATTGGATGGTCTTTGTGTAGTGGCCGTCTGCCACGCGGCAGATACCATCGGCCACATTCGTTCATAGGGGATGCTGTCCTGAGCCGATTTTTCCTTTTTGTCTGTGCGATTGGCACGGGCAATGGCAGCCTCAATCTGCTTTCTGTCGGCGCGGGACAGTTTTTTCTTGGTCCTGACCGGCTGCACAGCTTTTTCCTCGGTTTTTCCGAACAGCCGGTGCAGCCAGCTTTTGATTGCCGTGAACAATGTCGTACACCTCCTCGTCAAGATTTGCCTGCCGCTCCAGAGCGGCATAGAAATTGTTGGTCTTATACGGGCGCTGCTTGGGACGAATCACCGTGACACGGATGATATTCCCCACGATCTTTTCCAAGGGCTGGCCGTGTTTCTCGTACATGGCGAGCATGAAGAAGGGCAGCATGACCAGCATCATACACATGGCTGCTGCGCTGCTTCCCACAGGACCTCGGAGCAAAAAGAAAAGCGGTACGCCGATCAGCGCCCCGCCGGTGAAGCAGATTAGCTGCCTCTTGGTCAGGTTGAAAGCAACCTTGGTTTTGACTTTCGTCAGATCTTTGGGTACGGGTACATAAGCCAATGGGATTTCCTCCTTCCTGATTAGTGTGCATTAAACACGGCTTTTGCAAGGCTTCCGGTCTTAAAGAGCGTAAAGCACAACAGGACCGTATAGCCCACACAGCTCCAGATGGCCATGATGATGTCATCTTCCGTTGCGATGTTCTGTACCAGCACGGCATAGATCGCCACACAGACGATGATGAGAAATGCCTGGAAGCCCAGAGCAAGGAGGGAGCGTAGATAATTTTGGCCCATGCCGCCCGATTCCTTGCTCATCATGGTAGCCATAGGAATAGGGGCTACCGAAGTCACAAGGTAAATCTCAATCATACGGCCATAGATCACAATAAAGATACAAATGTAAAGCGCCCACATGGTAATGCCAATAAAGAGCGACTGCACCCATAAGCCAATCAACGGACCTAAATCCATTTCCATCAGCCGGGTCTCCATATCGGTCATGACAGAGGAGATGTCGATGGAAGCATCAGAACCGATGATACCTGCCGCCTGCGCTACCACACTTTGCGCCATGTCGAACACACCCATGACGATATTCCATGTGTTTGTGACGATCAAATGGCGGCGGCAGATTTGAACCACCCATTGAAAATCATCCAGGTGTCCACATCATGCAGGTTGTTTCGGTCGGTAATCA
>ENA-OQEN01000598-OQEN01000598.1-human-gut-metagenome-genome-assembly--contig:-NODE-598-length-15519-cov-3.020595_pt1 | contig 15519 bp, 22 predicted proteins | sample MGYA00242791_ERZ504627 | MGnify/ENA primary metagenome ERZ504627 (study PRJEB26092, sample SAMD00036316) | human gut metagenome | host: Homo sapiens | study: EMG produced TPA metagenomics assembly of... | reverse complement strand
CCAGCTCCCGGATCTTCTGGATCACATAATTCGTGCTCACGAGTCTCGGACTGGTAGTCGGTGGCATCGGCCAGAGAAGCGTCTGCCGCTCGCGCCAGCGCAGTCCATGGCGGTCTTGGTGCGGGACATATAGTATTCGCTGTCCTCGTCCACGGTGGGGATCATCATGATGGAGGTCATGGACTTTTCGTAGATGGAAATGCCCTTTTTGTCGGCGTCATAATAAGCTGCTGGGTGCGCATGGCAAGATCGTCGATCTTGTTCTTGTATTCCAGAATGCTGGTCAGCATGGACGGGTCGCGGGCAACGCCGCCCTCAATGACAAAGGCCATGGCATTGGGCAGGTCGTAATCCACCAGATTGTTGATCTTTTTACCCAGCGTGGTAAAGTTGTTGGTGGCAGAGTCGGGGTTTGCCTCGTCCGTAAAGCTTTTGTTCTCCTGCAGACGAGCGTTCAGGTAGCGGTTCAGCCCTCAGCGCGCACCTCCAGCTCGTTCAGCCGTAGGTAAGGCTCACACGCAGAGGTCACTTCCAGCTTTTCCTTCAGCAGGCTCTGGTTGTCGCAGTAGTTGCTCTGAAAGATCTCCCGGTAGGATTCGCACACGCTCTGCAAAAGATCCGTACCTTGCGGCTGCCAAGCTCCAGCTTGCGGGTATTGATGGAAAGATAGTAGTTGGTGCTGATATACTCGCTGCCGTTGGCGCTGCCGGTGCCTTCCGGGCTGAGATAAAGGCACTGGGCCAGCTGGGATGCAGTCAGGCTGTCCTGCAAGCCCACCCGCCGGATGGCGCGTTCCATCACCTCGTCCGAAACGATCTCGTAGGCGTTGAAGCGGGTCTTGTTGGGGTTCATGCCAAGCGCCGCCTCGGAGTAATTGAAGGAGATGCTGGCAGTGGCGCTGTCCGCACTTTTGAAATAGTGAACCAGCCCGAACAGACAGCACAAGGTCAGCAGGCAGAGAAACAGGCGGTATTTATTTGTCCAGATATGACGCAGCGCCTGTTTGATTTTTTCTTTGATGTCATCCATGGCATTCTACCTTTTGCAGCGGCCTGCACGCGCGGTGCAGACTGCTTAGTCGATGTCAATGACCGAAAGCTCCGGCACGTTATTGATGCGGGGCACCCAGCTGGAATCGCCCAGTCCCCGGCTTACAATGAGGGTGGCGTTGTTGGCAAGCGTATAGCTGCCCCCGGCATAGTCGGGGAAAAAGCCTCCTCGGCGGTATAAAGCGGACCGATCTTCGGCAGACGCACGATGCCGCCGTGGGTGTGCCCGGCCAGTCCCAGCTCAAAGGAATAATTTTCCAGATGCTCGGGAAAGTAGGTGGGCACATGCGCCAGACAGATGCGCAGGTCGTAGTCTGTCTGCGGCTCCACGCTGTCCATAAAGGTGCTGGCACCGTAGTTAGAAAAATCCGCCGGGCTGCCTCCACGCCCAGAATGCTGATGACATTGTCGTGGATGGTATAGCGCGCCTCCTGATTGCGCAGGACGGTCACCCCGGCGGCGGTGAACTTTTCCACCAGTTCCCGGTCGTTGTCCAGAAAATACAGCTCGTCCTCGTGGTTGCCCAGCACGCCGCATACCGGGGCAATCTCGCTCAGCTGACGGAACAGAGAAAGCATATTATCATAATTGGTGCCTTCGCCGTAGGTCACAAAGTCGCCGCCCAGCAGGATCAGATCCGGGGCAAGGCTGCGGACATCCTGCACCAGCTCACAGTTATCTGCTCCGTATTCCCGCAGATGCAGGTCGGTCAGAAAAAACGACCCGGCAACTCTGGGTCAGCTTGCGGGAATGGATCTGATAGAACTCTGCCGTATAGTGGGTGCGGTTATAGCAGATATTCTGCCACAGCGCCCCGCCCAGCAGGGCAAGCAGGGCAACAAGAACCAGCAGCGTCAGCAGCACCTGCTTCCAGAGGGGCGTTGCCCTCTGTGCGCAGCTGCCGCTGTGTGTGTGTCTGCCGCTTTGTGCTGCGCCTTTTCCGTGTTTTGCTTTGATAAAGGCCACATCCTTTCTGCCGGGGAACGTTGCATAGAGAAGGCCGCAGCCCATCTCTCCAAAAACGGATACAAAAACTGATATATAAATAAATTATAACATATTTAGTAGGAAAAGCAAAGAGTGCGTCTCTGCCATGAGCGGATTTCACATTTGGAAGTTCCCATCAAAAAAGGGATGCCGCGCACGCAGCATCCCTTTTGTATATTTGCAGATCAATCGTCGTCGCTGTCCAGCTTGAGCACGGCGGTAAAGGCTTCGCTGGCAGGGAAACGCTGCCCAGCTGACGCATCTTCTTTTTGCCTTCCTTCTGCTTTTCCAGCAGCTTCTTTTTACGGGAGATATCGCCGCCGTAGCACTTGGCCAGCACATCCTTGCGCATGGCCTTGACCGTCTCGCGGGCAATGATCTTGCCGCCGATGGCTGCCTGCACCGGGATCTCGAACAGGTTGCGCGGGATGTTGTCCCGCAGCTTTTCGCAGATGCGGCGTCCCTTGGCGTAGGCGTTGTCCCGGAACACGATCATGGACAAGGCGTCCACGGGGTCGCCGTTGAGCAAAAAGTCCAGCTTGACCAGATCGCTCTCGCGGTACTCCTTAAACTCGTAGTCGTAGCTGGCGTAGCCCCGGCTGCGGCTCTTGATGGCGTCAAAGAAGTCGTACACGATCTCGCCCAGCGGCAGCGCGTAGTGCAGGTCCACGCGCACATCGTCCAGATACTTCATATCGATCAGGACGCCGCGCTTGCTCTGGCACAGATCCATCAGACCGCCCACATAGTCGTTGGGGGTGTACAGATGCACATCCACAAAGGGCTCCTCCTGCTTGACGATATTGCTGGGGTCCGGGTAGCTGGAGGGGTTGTCGATCATTTCCACTGTGCCGTCGGTCAAGGTCAGGCGGTAGCGCACGCTGGGGGTGGTGGTGATGATGTCCAGATCGAACTCCCGCTCCAGACGCTCGGTGATGATCTCCATGTGCAGCAGACCCAAGAAACCGCAGCGGAAGCCGAAGCCCAGCGCGGCGCTGGTCTCCAGCTCAAAGGTCAGGGAGGCATCGTTCAGCTGCAATTTTTCCAGCGCGTCCTTCAGGTCGGGGTACTTGGCACCATCGGCAGTAGATGCCGCAGAACACCATGGGCTTGACCTGACGGTAGCCGGGCAGCGCTTCTGCGGTGGGGCGCTCTGCCAGCGTAACGGTATCGCCCACGCGGGTGTCCTGTACCGTCTTGATGCTGGCGGTCAGGTAGCCTACCTCACCGGCCTGCAGCTGGGCGCAGGGGGTCAGGGAGGTGGCACCCATGTGACCCACCTCCACCAGCGTGAACTCTGCGCTGGTGGCCATCATGCGGATGGTGTCGCCGGGCTTCACCGTGCCCTCGAACACGCGGATGTAGACGATGACGCCCTTGTAGCTGTCGTAGATGCTGTCGAAGATCAGCGCCTTTAAGGGGGCGTCCGGGTCGCCGGTGGGGGCGGGGATATCGCTGACCACACGCTCCAGCACCTGATCGACGTTCAGACCAGTCTTGGCGGAGACGCGGGGCGCGTCCATGCAGGGCAGGCCGATCACGTCCTCCACCTCCTGCGCCACCTCGTCCGGGTGGGCGCTGGGCAGGTCGATCTTGTTCAGGATGGGCACCAGTTCCAGATCGTGCTCCAGTGCCATATAGGTGTTTGCCAGCGTCTGCGCCTCCACGCCCTGCGTGGCGTCCACCACCAGAATGGCGCCCTCGCAGGCGGCCAGACTGCGGCTGACCTCGTAGGCAAAGTCCACATGACCCGGGGTGTCGATCAGGTTGAACTCGTAGGTCTTGCCGTCCTTTGCAGTATAGTTCATGGTCACGGCACGCGCCTTGATGGTGATGCCGCGCTCGCGCTCGATATCCATGTTGTCCAAGATCTGGTCTTCCATGGTGCGCTCGTCCACGCTCTTGGTCAGTTCCAGAATGCGGTCGGACAGGGTGGATTTGCCGTGGTCGATATGTGCAATGATGCAGAAGTTGCGGATGTTGTCTCTTGCCATGTAGTTCCTCCGGGCAGCTTTATGCTTCTAAGATCCAGTCCTCCACGGCCACGATCTGTCCGTGGTCGCGGTAGACGCGGGGCACGCGGCGGGAAACGCCGCACAGCACTTCGTAGGGGATGGTATCGGTCTTGCGGGCAATGGTCTCTGCGGTGTCGCTCACGGTGCCGCCCCACAGGATGGCTTCATCGTCCTCGCGCACTTCCGGTACATCGGTCACGTCCACCATCATCTGATCCATACACACCCGCCCCAGTACCGGGCAGGCCTTGCCGTGGATCTCCACCACGCCCTTGCCGCAGCTCAAAAGCCGGGGATAGCCGTCGGCATAGCCGGTGCAAAGGGTGGCTACCTTGGTGGGCTTTTCGGCGGTGAAGCGGCGGCCGTAGCTGGCGCACTGGCCGGGCTGCATCTCCTTGATCATGCTCACCACGGTCTTAAGGGTCATTACCGGCTTAAAGCGCCCAAAGCGTACCTCGTCGCTGGGGTCGTAGCCGTACAGGATGATGCCGGGGCGCGCCATGCAGCGCTCCCGGGGCAGTCCCTCCGGCCAGTCCGGGTGCAGCATGACCCCGGCAGAGTTATCACAGTGCACAAGGGCAGGCTCCCGCCCGGCGGCCTTCAGTGCGTGGAAGGCTTTCACGAACAGTGCGTGCTGCTCGGCGGTGTAGGCCACATTCTCCGGGGCGGTATCATCGGCCACGGAAAAATGCTGGAACAGGCCGGTCATTTCCAGCCCGGGCAGCGCACAAGCCTCCAGCATCTCCCGGATGGCGGCGTCAAAATCGGTGCGCAGGGCAAAGCCGATGCGTCCCATGCCAGTGTCGGCCTTGAGGTGGATGTGTACTTTGCCCCCTGCCGCCACGGCGGCTTCGCTCAGGCGCGTGCCTGCGCAAGGGAGTAGCAGGCCACGGTGATGTCGTTCTGGATCAGGGCGGCGGCGTAGGCGGGCTGCACATGCCCCAGAATGAGGATGGGCAAAGTCTGCCCTGCCTTGCGCAGCTGCACGGCCTCGGTCAGGCAGCTGACCGCCAGCCATGCGGCGCCCTCCTCGGCGAACACCCGGGCGCACTGTACCGCGCCGTGGCCGTAGCTGTCCGCCTTGACCACTGCGCACAGGGGCAGCGCCCCTGCCCGGGCCTTTACCTCCCGGAAATTATACCGAAGGGCTTCGAGGTCGATCTCGGCCCAGACGTGTTTTTCAAACGGTTGTTTCTGCATGATCTGTTTCCTTTTTTGGTACGATAAAGCTGCCCCGGCCCGTGTGGACGGGACGCCAGCCGTCAATGCCGCTCTCCTGCAAAGCATGGAGAGTCTTTTGGCGGAAGGCGTGGTCGGTACGGCAGCGCTCCTGCACAAATTCTTTGGTCTGTTCCCGCACGGTAACGCCGTCTGCGGGGCAGCGGCTCTTCACGATGGGCAAGCCCGCCTCCCGCACGGCGCACTGCACCTCGTACTCGGTTGCCAGCAGCATGGGGCGGATGAGGGTGAGATCCCGCTGGGAGAGGTAGGTCACCGGCGAGAAGCAGCCGATGCGTCCCTCCCGCCAGAGGTTCATATAAAAGGTCTCCACGGCATCGTCCAGATGATGCCCCAGCGCCACCTTGTTGCAGCCCAGCTCCTGCGCGGCGGTGTGCAGCGCGCCCCGCCGCAGCTTGGCACACAGGGCGCAGGGGTTCTTCTCCTTGCGGTACTCGAACACCACAGGGCCGATCTCGGTGCGGCGCACCTCGTAGGGGATGCCGTGCTGCCGGAACAGCTCTGCCAGCGCGGAGTAGTCCATGGGCTGATGGTCGAACTGCGGGTCCAGCGTGACCGCCACCACCTCGTAATCAAAGCCGATGTACTTGCGCAGCATGGAAAGACCGATGGTCAGCGCCACGCTGTCCTTGCCGCCGGAAACGCCCACCATCACCCGGTCGCCGGGGGCAATCATTTCATAGTCCTGTACGGCCTTGCGCATTAAACCGCAGAGCCGCTGCATTGCACGAAGATCACTCATGACAGGCTCACGCTTTCTACCAGATTGACCACATCGCTGATGGACGCCAGCTTTGTCAGCGCCGAGACATAGACCACATCGCCGCTGTCGTAGGTGATGGTGGCCAGCACGGCGTAGTAGGTGCGGATATCGCAGCGCACCGCCTCTACCGCTGCACCCTCCACGGTCAGGTTGACCTTGCGGGGCTTGATGACGCCGTAGGCCTGCTTGAGGTCGGCTTCCGAGTCCTCGATAAAGCTTTCGTAGCTGTCGGCGGTGCCCCGCTGTAACAAAACGGCCTGATAGTCCTCGCTGTCTGCCGTGTCGGCGGTGGCAAGCTCCAGCACGGTGCCGAGGGTTGCGTCCTCGGTCATGCGGCACACGCTCCACACGCTGCTGTCGTAGTAGACAGAGATGCCGTTCGTGCCGGTATAGTGGGTGTCGGGTGTCGCGGGGGTCTGCCGGTTCACCAGCAGGGTGAGCACCATGTAGGCTGCGATGCCCAGACAGATGAAAATGGCCATCGCCGTCAGCAGCTTGGAGCTGCGACGCTGCGCCGAAGAAGTGCGGTCGATCTCATTTGGCATGGATGTATTCTCCTTGTGTTGGCAAGGGCAGCTGTGCACCGCCATATCCTTTATAGTATACCACAACCGCAGCGGGATTTGTAGCAGGCAAATGGCAAAAATATGCCGGTGTGGGCAAAAAACTTTTACAAAAATCGGAATTCAGAAATCAAGAGGATTTGAGAGAAAACAAGCGATTTTGAGAGTTTCAAAAATTTCCGCCGAAAAAATCCAAAAATCATGTTGACAGGCGCGTTTTTGTGTTGTATACTGACACTCGCGCCCCAAAAGGGCGCCTGAAACGTACAAAAAGCTTATCAGGAGGAAATAGATATGAGCACTACTCTCGTAAAGCCCGCTGAAGTCGAGCGTAAGTGGTACCTGCTCGACGCTACCGGCAAGAGCCTGGGCCACGTCGCTGCTGAGGCCGCTGTTCTGCTGCGCGGCAAGCAGAAGGTCGATTACACCCCCAACGTGGACTGCGGCGATTTCGTGGTTGTCATCAACTGCGACAAGGCTGTTCTGACCGGCAAGAAGGCCGAGCAGAAGTTCCACATCACCCACAGCAAGTACATCGGCGGCCTGAAGAAGGTCCAGTACAGCAAGCTGATGGCTGAGAACAGCGATCTGGCTATGACCTACGCTATCAAGGGCATGATCCCTTCCAACACCATCGGTGATAAGGCTCTGACCCGCCTGCACTGCTACCAGGGTGCCGAGCACGCTCACGCTGCTCAGAAGCCCGAGAAGATCGAGTTCTAAGAAGGAGGCAATCGAATATGTACGAAACCAAACCTTATTTCTACGGCACTGGTCGTCGTAAGGATTCCGTTGCCCGCGTTCGCGTTTACACCGGCACCGGTAAGATCACCATCAACGATCGTGATATCGACAACTACTTCGGTCTGGAGACCCTGAAGCTGATCGTCCGTTCTCCGCTGGTCCTGCTGGGCCTGGAGGGCAAGTATGACGTCGTCGTCCGCGTTTCCGGCGGCGGTGTTTCCGGTCAGGCTGGCGCTATCCGTCACGGCCTGAGCCGCGCCCTGCTGCAGCAGAGCGACGAGAACCGTCCTGTGCTGAAGAAGGCTGGCTTCCTGACCCGCGATCCTCGTATGAAGGAGCGTAAGAAGTACGGTCTGAAGGCTGCACGTCGTGCTCCCCAGTTCTCCAAGCGCTGATTATATTTCAGACGCAACTTTACGGCTCTGCTTCGGCAGAGCGTTTTTTGTTGCCCCTTTCCCGGAGAACTGGGGAGCACGACTGCGCATCTCCGGCGGTTGCCCCGCAAGGGGCGAGCCGGAGGCACTTACAAAACTTTGCTCAAGCATCGCGTGCAGGGCGCAGCCCTGCCAGCGATGCTCCCCAGTTCTCCAAGCGCTGATTATATTTCAGATGCAACTTTACGGCTCTGCTTCGGCAGAGCCGTTTTTTGTTGCCTTCTTTTCCGGAGAACAGGGGAGCACGACTGCGCATCTCCGGCGGTTGCCCCGCAAGGGGCGAGCCGGAGGCGCTTATTGATCTTTGCTCAAGCATCGCGTGCTAAAACAAAAAGCATGGTTTTGCGTCTATTCTGCAAACTTTTTGTGAACCCTATTGACAAAGCAGGTGGACAGGAGTATATTTTTAGCAGTCGAGCAGATAGAGTGCTAAAAACAAAACAACCTGCCCCGCAGGAGGTGTGCAAGACCATGAAGAAGAACATCTGTATAATTAACTCACGGCTCTGCCGCCGCCGGGCGCGGAGCTGTTAGCAAAGAACTTATCCGTCCGCTAAAATAAACCTTCCGGTATGAATGGAGGCTTGACTTTATGAATACCAATCAATATACCCAAAAGACCCTTGAGGCTTTGCAGGCAGCCCAGCAGCTGGCTGTGGAGTACCAGCACAACGCGCTGGAGCCCGCCCACCTGCTGCACGCACTGGCTGCGCAGGAGAACGGCCTGATCCCTCAGCTGCTGCAAAAGCTGAATGTTGACCCCGGCAGCTTTGCCGCCGCCGTGGCGGAAAAGCTGTCCGCGCTGCCCCGGGTGTCCGGCTCCGGCCGTGACCCCGATAAGGTCTATATCTCGCAGGCTGCCGATAAGGTGCTCAGCGCCGCCGCCCGCGAAGCCAAGGCCATGAAGGACGACTTCATCAGCGTGGAGCACCTGTTCCTTGGCCTGCTGGACGAGCAGGATCAGACCACCAGCGAGCTGTTCCGCGCCTTCAACCTGAAAAAGGACGCCTTTTTGCAGCAGCTTACCGCTGTGCGCGGCAACCAGCGGGTGACCACCGATAACCCGGAGGACACCTACAACGCGCTGCAGAAGTACGGTCAGGATCTGGTGGAACTTGCCCGCAAGCAGAAACTGGACCCCGTCATTGGTCGAGATCAGGAGATCCGCAATGTGATCCGTATCCTGTCCCGTAAGACCAAAAACAACCCCTGCCTGATCGGTGAGCCCGGTGTTGGTAAAACCGCCATCGCCGAGGGTCTGGCGCAGCGCATCGTGCGCGGCGATGTGCCCGAAAACCTGAAGAACCGCACCGTGTTCAGCTTGGACATGGGTGCTCTGGTGGCCGGTGCAAAGTACCGCGGCGAGTTCGAGGAACGCTTAAAGAGCGTGCTGAACGAGGTGAAGAAGAGCGAGGGCAAGATCATCCTCTTCATCGATGAGCTGCACACCATCGTGGGTGCCGGTAAGACCGACGGCGCCATGGACGCAGGTAACCTGCTCAAGCCCATGCTGGCCCGGGGCGAGCTGCACTGCATCGGCGCGACCACGCTGGACGAGTACCGCCAGTATATCGAAAAAGACCCCGCACTGGAGCGCCGGTTCCAGCCGGTGCAGGTGGATGAGCCTACCGTGGAGGATACCATCTCCATCCTGCGCGGCCTGAAGGAGCGGTACGAGGTGTTCCACGGCGTAAAGATCAACGATAGCGCCTGATCGCCGCTGCCACCCTTTCCGACCGCTATATCACCGACCGCTTCCTGCCGGATAAGGCCATCGACCTTGTGGATGAAGCCTGCGCCATGATCAAGACTGAGATGGACAGTATGCCCAGCGAGATGGACGATCTGGCACACCGCATCACCCAGCTGCAGATCGAGCAGGTGAGCCTGAAAAAGGAGACCGATGCTCTGAGCCAAAGCCGTTTGAAGGATCTGGAAAAGGAACTTGCCGAATTGCAGGATAAGTTCCGCAGCATGAAGGCAAAGTGGGAGAACGAGAAGAACGCCATTGGCAAGGTGCAGAGCCTGCGTGAGCAGATCGAGCAGACCAATGCCGCCATCGAGAAAGCCCAGCGCGAGTACGACCTGAACAAGGCCGCCGAGCTGAAGTACGGCAAGCTGCCCCAGCTGCAAAAACAGCTGGCTGAAGAGGAAAAGGTGGCTGCCGCCAAGAAGGAGGACAGCCTGTTGCGTGACCGCGTGACCGACGAGGAGATCGCCCGCATCGTGGCACGCTGGACCGGCATCCCGGTAGAGAAGCTGGTGGAGGGCGAACGCGAGAAGCTGCTGCATCTGGACGATGTGCTGCACCAGCGGGTCATCGGTCAGGACGAGGCTGTGACCAAGGTGAGCGAAGCCATTCTGCGCAGCCGCGCCGGTATCGCCAACCCCAACCGCCCCATCGGCAGCTTCCTCTTCCTTGGCCCCACCGGCGTGGGCAAGACCGAGCTGGCTAAGGCACTGGCACAGGCACTGTTTGACGACGAGCGCAACATGGTGCGTATCGATATGACCGAATATATGGAGAAGTTCAGCGTCAGCCGTTTGATCGGCGCGCCTCCGGGATATGTCGGTTATGAAGAGGGCGGCCAGCTGACCGAGGCTGTGCGCCGCAAGCCTTACAGTGTGGTACTGTTCGATGAGGTGGAAAAAGCTCACCCCGACGTGTTCAACATCCTGCTGCAGGTGCTGGACGATGGCCGCATCACGGATAGTCAGGGCCGTACCGTGGACTTCAAGAACACGGTCATCATCCTGACCTCCAACCTTGGCAGCGATATCATCCTGAACGATCTGGAGCAGCGCCGTGCGCAGGGCTCCAACGAGCTGAGCGAGGATGCAAAGCACCAGATCGACCTGTTGCTCAAGAGCAAGTTCCGTCCCGAATTTTTGAACCGTCTGGACGAAATCGTCTACTACAAGAGCCTGACCAAGGACGAAATGCGCAAGATCGTGGATCTGCAATTGCAGGATCTGCGCAACCGTATGGAGGAGGGCAAGCACCTCAAGCTGGAGGTCACCACCGCCGCCAAGGACTTCATCATTGATTCTGCCTACGACAGCGTCTATGGTGCACGTCCCATCAAGCGCTTCATCCAGAGCCGCGTGGAGACCTGATCGCCAAGGCCATCATCAAGGGCGGTTATGCCGAGGGCAACACCCTGACGGTGGATTATGACGGCAGCGCATTGGTTCTGCGTTAAAATTTACCGGTTTTGTACATGGAGTACAGCCCAAACGCTTGCACCCGTGTGCAGAATATGTTATTATAGAAAATAACATTGATGTGCTTTTCATCGTGGAAATGGCAACGATGGAAAGCACATTTTTGTATACGGAAAAGCCCGCTTGGCACGGTTGAAGCACAATAAAAATACAACGGGCAAATAAAACTAAATTTAAAACAGAAAGTTGAGTGTGATTCCCCTTTTTATGGACGATGGCAGTATGACGCTCTGGGTAGCGCTGGTAGTATTGGTGGTATTCTCCGCCTTTTTCTCCGCATCCGAGACCGCATTTTCTTCCCTGAATCAGATCCGCCTGAAAAGCCGCGCCGAGGACGGCGATACCTCTGCCGCCCGGGTGCTGGCAATGGCTGAAAAATACGATAAGCTGCTTTCCACCATCCTCATCGGCAACAATATCGTGAACATTGCCGCAGCCTCCATTGGCACCATCATTTTCACCAAGATGCTGGGTGCAGAGCGGGGCGCTACGGTGTCCACTATGGTGCTGACCGTGGTGGTGCTGATTTTTGGCGAGGTGACCCCCAAGAGCTTGCCAAGGAGATGCCGGAAACGGTAGCCACCGCAGTTGCGCCGGCGCTCAGCCTGCTGATGCTGGTGTTTACCCCGCTGACATGGCTGTTCAGCCAGTGGAAGCGCTTTCTGGGGCACTTTGTCCACAGCACCGAGGAGGACACCATCACTGAGGGCGAGCTGATGACCATGGTCAGCGAAGCCGAGAATGACGGCGAACTGACCGACCGGGAAAGTGAGCTGATCCGCAGCGCCATCGAATTTGATGACGTGGAGGTGGAAGAGATCCTGACCCCCCGCGTGGATGTGATCGCGGTGGAGGACGATATGCCGCTGGAAGAGGTGGCACAGACCTTTGCGGAATCCGGCTACTCCCGTCTGCCAGTGTACCACGACACCATTGATAACATCATTGGTGTGGTACATGAAAAGGACTTCTACATGGCACGCCTGAAAAAGGAGACCAAGCTGGAGGATCTGGTCAAGCCCACCCTCTACACCACAGGCTCCACTCAGATCTCCCAGCTGCTGCGCACCCTGCGCGAGCAGCACCATCACATGGCTGTGGTGGTGGACGAGTACGGCGGCACCGAGGGCATCATCACGCTGGAGGACATTCTGGAGGAGCTGGTAGGCGAGATCTGGGATGAGCACGACGAGGTGACCGAGGACTTCCGCAAGCAGTCGGACGGCAGTTGGATCGTGCTGGGCAGCGCCGGCGTGGACGACCTGTACGAGCGGCTGGGTCTGCCGGAGGACGAGGATATCGACTCCAACACAGTGAACGGTCTGGTGCAGGAAAAGACCTGCCGCCTGCCCAAGGTAGGCGACCGCTTTACGCTGGGCAGCTACGACGGCGTGGTCACCCGCACCGCCAAGCGCCGCGTGACCGAGGTGCGTCTGACCCCGGCGGAAAAGCCTGACACCAAAAAGGACGAAGAGGAAAAAGGCCACTTTGGCAGAATGACCTCTAAATAAAACACTGACCGGCTGCTGCACAAAACGTGCGGCAGCGGTTTTTTTTCGTTACGACCCCTCCCGTGAAAATGCGTTTGGAGCGCTCCGCGGAGCGCATTTAAAATCGTCTAATTTGCCTATAAAAAATCCCCCCGGCGAGCACCGCCGGGGGATTTTTCAGGATTTACTTAGGCTGGCGGCAATATAGGCAGAATGCCGCCATCGGCGTAGAGGATCTGGCCGTTCACGAAGTCGGATGCGTGGCTGGCAAGGAACACACAGGGGCCAACCATGTCCTCCGGGTCACCCCAGCGGCCTGCGGGGGTCTTGGCAACGATGAAGCTGTCAAAGGGATGACGGCTGCCGTCCGGCTGACGCTCACGCAGGGGCGCGGTCTGGGCGGTGGCAATGTAGCCGGGGCCCATGCCGTTGCACTGGATGTTGTACTCGCCGTACTCAGAGGCGATGTTCTTGGTCAGCATCTTCAGCGCACCCTTGGCGGCAGCGTAGGCAGAGACGGTCTCGCGGCCCAGCTCGCTCATCATGGAGCAGATGTTGATGATCTTGCCCTCGCGCTTTTCCATCATGTCGGGCAGTACGGCCTTGGAGCAGTTGAAGGCACCGCCCACATGGACGTCGATCACACGCATAAAGTCGGCGTGGCTCATCTCGATCATGGGCACGCGCTTCATCAGACCGGCGTTGTTCACCAGAATGTCCACCGGGCCGACCTCGGCCTTGATCTTTGCCACCATGGCGTTTACGGCGTCCTCGTCGGAAACGTCTGCCACATAGCCGTGGGCGTCGATGCCGGCAGCCTTGTAGGCGGCCATGCCCTTTTCTAAGCTGGCCTCAGAGGAGCAGTTGAAGCAGATGACGGCGCCGCATTTGGCCATGCCCTCTGCAATGGAAAAACCGATGCCGTGGGCACCGCCGGTGATCAGGCTACCTTGCCCTGCAGGTTGAATGCAGACAGATCCATGAGGTTCTCCTTTTTTCACAGTATCCAAGTTAATTTTTTAGCAAAACGCCCCGTGCCGGTTTCCCGGTACGGGGCGTTTGATTGGTGCTTTTAGCGCAGGTCAGTGGTAGCGATGTTGTCCATGTCGTCAAACTCCATGTTCTCGCCGCCCATTGCCCAGATAAACGTATAGTTCGAGGTGCCTACGCCGCTGTGAATGCTCCAGGAGGGGCTGATGACAGCATCCTCGTTGTGCATCACGATGTGGCGGGTCTGGGTAGGCTCGCCGCACATATGGAACACCACCTGCCCTCGGGCAGTTCAAAGTAGGTATAGATCTCCATGCGCCGCTCGTGGGTGTGGCTGGGCATCGTGTTCCAGTTGGAACCCGGTGCCAGCTCGGTCATACCCATGCTCAGCTGGCAGGTCTTCAGCACATCCGGGTGGATGAACTGGTTGATGGTGCGCTTGTTGCAGGTGTCCACGCTGCCCAGCGGGCGGTGGTTTGCATCAGCATCTTGATCAGACGGGTCTGGTAAGCGCAGTGTGCCGGAGCAGAGACCATGTAGAACTTGGCGGGATGCTCCAGGTCGGCGGAAGCAAAGGTGACTTCCTTGGTGCCCTGCGTGATGTATAAGCAGTCCTTATAGCCCAGCTCGTACTTTACGCCGTCAGCCACCACGATGCCGGTGGAATCCTTGCCGATATTGAACATACCGATCTCGCGGCGCTCCAAGAAATAGTGGGTGCCGAAGTTGGCCCAGATGTCGATGCCCTTGTCGATGGACACGGTCTCGTGCACCGGCATGCAGCCCAGCGTGACCATACGGTCCACATGGCTGTAAACGGCCACCACTTCATCTGCCTTGTACAGGCCGGTGATCAGCATCTCGTCCCGCATTTCCTCGGTGGTATAGCGCTTGAAATCCTTCTGGTTACAGGAATAACGGATATCCATGGCGGACTCCCTCCTGCAATTAGCGCTGGATACGGCCGGAACCGTCGCCGCCGGCCAGCTTCTCGACCTCGGACACGGTCATCATGTTGTAGTCGCCCTCGATGGAGTGCTTCAGAGCGGAAGCTGCAACTGCGAACTCCACAGCCTCCTGGGTGCTCTTGCCGGTCAGCAGGCTGTAGATCAGGCCGCCGCCGAAGGAGTCGCCGCCGCCAACGCGGTCGATGATGTGCAGGTCGTACTTCTTGGAGAAGCAGTACTCGTTGGAAGCAACGTCGTACAGCATAGCGCTCCAGCCGTTGTCGAATGCGCTGTGGCTCTCACGCAGGGTGATAGCCACCTTCTCGAAGTGGAACTTGTCAGCCAGCTGCTTGGCAACGCTCTTGTAGCCCTCAGCGTTCAGCTTGCCGCCGTAGATATCGGTAGCCTCGGCCTCGATGCCGAACACGTCCTTTGCGTCCTCCTCGTTGGAGATGCAGACGTCAACGTACTGGCACAGATCGGTCATGGCAGCGCGGGCCTGCTCACGGGTCCACAGCTTGCCGCGGTAGTTCAGGTCGCAGCTGATCTTCACGCCGTGAGCCTTAGCAGCCTTGCAGGCCTCGCGGCAGATCTCGACAACGTTCTCGCCCAGAGCCGGGGTGATGCCGGTGAAGTGGAACCAATCCACGCCCTCGAAGATCTTGTCCCAATCAAAGTCGGAGGCTGAGCCAGCTGGATGGCGCTGTTGGCACGGTCGTAGATGCAGACGGAACCACGCTGAGAAGCGCCCTTCTCGTTGTAGTAGATGCCCACACGGTCACCACCGCGGGTGATCATGCTGGTATCAACGCCGTAGCGGCGCAGGCTGTTGACAGCGGCCTGACCGATGGCGTGTGCGGGGAGCTTGGTAACAAAAGCTGCGTCCAGACCGTAGTTGGCCAGAGAAACAGCAACGTTAGCCTCGCCGCCGCCGAAGCTGAACTCCAGGCTGTTAGCCTGAACGAAACGCTCGTAGTTGAAGGCTGCAGACGGACCATCAGTCGCCAAAAGTAACGACTTCATTGGTTATTCTCCTTTATATCAGGTGTTTCATCATCCGCCGCAGGGCATAC
>ENA-OQEN01000597-OQEN01000597.1-human-gut-metagenome-genome-assembly--contig:-NODE-597-length-15564-cov-3.129429_pt1 | contig 15564 bp, 21 predicted proteins | sample MGYA00242791_ERZ504627 | MGnify/ENA primary metagenome ERZ504627 (study PRJEB26092, sample SAMD00036316) | human gut metagenome | host: Homo sapiens | study: EMG produced TPA metagenomics assembly of... | reverse complement strand
AACAAAAAAATCCAACGATTTCTAACGTGAAATCGTTGGATTTATGGTCCGAGTGGCGAGAATCGAACTCACGGCCTCTTGAACCCCATTCAAGCGCGCTACCAAAACTGCGCTACACCCGGATATCGACCGCCGCTTCCCTACCGAAGCGTGGCGACAAGAGATATTATACTCAGGCAAGGCCGTTTTGTCAACAGATTTTTCGATTATTTTGGTTTTTTCTGAGAAAAGTCTGATTTTTACACGGATACGCGCTTTTTTGTTTTTTGCTGTTTTTCAGCGTTTTTCTGCTTCTGCGGCACGCTGTGCGCGGTCGCGTTCCAGCAGCGGGCGCAGGTACTGGCCGGTAAAGCTGCCGGGCACGGCAGCCACCTGCTCCGGGGTACCCTCGGCTACGATCTCGCCGCCGGCACTGCCGCCCTCGGGGCCAAGGTCGATGATATGGTCGGCACACTTGATGAGATCCAGATTATGCTCGATGACGATGACCGTATTGCCCACGTCCACCAGCTTTTGCAGCACCTCGATCAGGCGGTGCACGTCTGCAATGTGCAGGCCTGTGGTGGGTTCGTCCAGAATATACACCGTTTTGCCGGTGCCGCGGCGGGCAAGCTCGTTGGCCAGCTTTACGCGCTGTGCCTCACCGCCGGACAGGGTGGTGGCGCTCTGCCCCAAGGTGACATAGCCAAGACCCACGTCCAGCAGCGTTTGCAGCTTGCGGGCGATCTTGGGCTGGTTGGCAAAGAACACTACCGCTTCCTCCACGGTCATGTTCAGCACATCCGCAATGGTCTTTTCCTTATACTTTACTTCCAGCGTTTCGCGGTTGTAGCGCGCGCCCTTGCACACCTCGCAGGTACATATACGTCCGGCAGAAAGTGCATTTCGATCTGCAAGATGCCGTTACCCTCGCAGGCTTCGCAGCGGCCGCCCTTGACGTTGAAGCTGAACCGTCCCGGGCCGTAGCCGCGCATCTTGCGTCCTGCGTCTGGGAGAATACGGTGCGGATATCGTTGAACACGCCGGTGTAGGTGGCGGGGTTGGAGCGCGGGGTGCGGCCGATGGGCTGCTGATCGATGCCAATGACTTTATCCACGAACTCCAGCCCCTCTACCCCATCGCATTTGCCGGCGCGGGAGCGGGCACCGTTCAGTTCGCTGGCCAGCGTTTTGTACAAGATCTCGTTGATGAGGCTGGACTTGCCCGAGCCGGAAATGCCGGTGACGCAGATGAACTCCCCCAGAGGGAAGCTGACGTCGATGTTGCGCAGGTTATTTTCCCGTGCGCCCTTTACGGTCAGACAGTGGCCGTTGCCGGTGCGGCGGGTCTGGGGCACTGCAATGCGCTTGCGGCCGGAGAGATAGTCGCCGGTAATGCTGCGCTTGGCCTTGCAGATATCCTTTACGCTGCCTGCGGCTACGATCTCGCCGCCGTGCACACCGGCACCGGGGCCTACGTCCACGATATAATCCGCGCTGCGCATGGTGTCCTCGTCGTGCTCCACCACAATGACCGTGTTGCCCAGATCCCGCAGGTTTTTCAGGGTAGCGATGAGTTTGTCGTTGTCCCGCTGATGCAGACCGATAGAGGGCTCGTCCAGCACATAGAGCACGCCGGACAGAGCGCTGCCGATCTGGGTGGTCAGACGGATGCGCTGGCTCTCGCCACCGGAAAGCGTGCCCGCCGCCCGGGCAAGCGTGAGATAATCCAGACCCACACTCTGCAAGAATTGCAGACGGTTCTTGATCTCCTTCATGATCTGGCCGCCGATCTGCTGCTGCTTTTCGGTGAGGTTCGGCTCGTTTTGCCTGATAAACTCCAGTTCATCCCGGATAGACATCTCACAGAACTGGCTGATGTTCTTATCCCCGATAGTCACGGCAAGCACCACCGGCTTCAGGCGCTGGCCGTGGCAGTCCGGGCACTCCACGCCGGACATAAAGCTGCCAATCTCTTCCTTCATCCACTCGCTGTTGGTCTCGCGGAAGCGGCGCTCCAGATTTTCCACGATGCCCTCAAAGGTGTTGTAGTACACCCCGCTGCCGAACTCGTTGGTGCGGTGCATCTCGATCTTTTCGCCGTTGGTGCCGTAGAGCAGGGCGTTCACCGCTCGGTGCTCATCTCCTTGATGGGCGTATCCAGCGTAAAGCCGTATTTTTTACCAAGGCCAAGATAATACATCTCGCTCACAGAGCCCTCGGCGTAATACCAGCCGCTGGCCTTGATGGCACCCTCCCGGATGGAAAGGCTGCGGTTAGGCAGGATGCGATCCTCGTCCACCCGCATAAAGGTGCCAAGGCCGGTGCATTTTTCGCAGGCGCCCAGCGGGTTATTGAAGGAGAAGAGCCGGGGCGACAGGTCACTGATGGAAATGCCGTGCTCCGGGCAGGCAAAGTTCTGGCTGAAGGTCATACACTCGCCGCCGATGACATCCACCTCGGCCACGCCCCCGGTGAGCGCCAGCGCGGTCTCCAGCGAATCCGCCAGACGGCTGCGGATGCCCTTGCGCAGGGCAAGACGGTCCACCACGATTTCCACCGTATGCTTGATGTTCTTTTCCAGACTGATCTCCTCGTCCAGATCATACAGGTTGCCATCGATTTTCACGCGGGCATAGCCGGCGCGGCGGGCGGCGTCCAGTTCCTTCTGCTGGGTGCTTGCGCTGACGCACCACCGGGGCTAAGATCTGGAACTTTGTGCCCTCCTCCAGCTTGAGGACGGCATCTACCATCTCGTCCACGCTCTGCTGGCTGATGACCCGCCCGCACACCGGCAGTGCGGCACGCCGATGCGGGCGTACAGCAGGCGCAGATAATCGTAGATCTCAGTCACAGTGCCCACGGTGGAGCGGGGGTTGTGGCTTGTGGTCTTTTGGTCGATGGAGATGGCCGGTGAAAGGCCGGTGATCTCGTCCACGTCCGGCTTATCCATCCGTCCCAGAAACATCCGGGCGTAGCTGGAAAGGCTTTCCACATAGCGGCGCTGCCGTCCGCGTAGATGGTATCGAAAGCCAGACTGGACTTGCCCGAGCCGGAAAGGCCAGTCATGACGATCAGCTTTTCCCGCGGGAGGGTCAGGTTGATATTTTTCAGGTTGTGCTCGCGGGCACCCTTGATGATGATTTTATCGTTTGCCAAGGTATTTTCTCCCTTTTCGTTGTGTCTGTGCATGGTTCTGTTTGCGTTCGGTCTCGGCGGCGGAGTCCACGGTGGGGTTTTCGCCCCGGCGCAGACGGTCGATCTGATCCCGCAGGAAGGCTGCGTGCTCAAATTCCAGCAGCTTCGCAGCCTCCTTCATCTCCCGGGTCAGGCGCTCGATGGCAGCTTCCCGCTCCATCTTGCCCATGCGGCGGGTGTTGCGCTTGGCGTTTTCGGCCTTATCGCTGATCTCGATGCTGTCAGCAATGGCCTTGACGATGGTCTTGGGCACGATGCCGTGCTCCTCATTATAGGCCATCTGAATGGCGCGGCGGCGCTCGGTCTCGGTGATGGCGCGCTCCATGCTGTCGGTCACCACATCGGCGTACATGATGACCATGCCCTCCGCGTTGCGGGCAGCGCGGCCGATGGTCTGGATCAGGCTGGTCTCGCTGCGCAGAAAGCCCTCCTTGTCGGCATCCAGAATGGCCACAAGGCTCACCTCCGGCAGATCCAGCCCCTCGCGCAGCAGGTTGATGCCCACCACCACGTCGATGCTGCCCAAACGCAGATCCTTGATGATCTCCATCCGCTCAAAGGTATCCACCTCGTGGTGCATATACTTGACCTTGATCCCCTGCTCGGTGAGGTAATCGGTGAGATCCTCGGCCATCTTTTTGGTCAAGGTGGTCACAAGCACCCGCTCCTGCCGCTGGATGCGGGCGTTGATCTCGCCCAGCAGGTCCACCACCTGCCCTTCCACCGGGCGCACCGAGATGACTGGGTCTAAAAGACCCGTGGGACGGATGACCTGCTGCGCCACCTGCGAGCTGTTCCGGCGCTCGTACTCGCCGGGGGTGGCGGAGACAAAGATCATCTGGTTGAGCTTGGACTCCACCTCCTCAAATTTCAGGGGGCGGTTATCAAAGGCGGACGGCAAACGGAAACCGTATTCCACCAGCGTTTTTTTGCGGGCGTAGTCGCCGCCGTACATGGCGCGCACCTGCGGCAGGGTGACGTGGCTCTCGTCCACGAAGAGCAGAAAATCCTCCGGGAAATAATCCAGCAGGGTGGTGGGCATACTGCCCGGCGCACGACCGGACAGCACTGCCGAGTAGTTTTCGATGCCCTTGCAGATACCCACCTCGTTCAGCATCTCGATATCGTAGTTAGTGCGCTGGGCAATGCGCTGGGCTTCGATCAGCTTGCCCTCGGCGGTGAACTGTTTGACCTGCGCATCGCACTCGGCGCGGATCTTTTCCAGCGCAGCGGCCTTTTTTTCCGCGCTGACGATATAGTGGCTGGCCGGGAAGATGGCAACGTGCTTGACCACGTTCTGCTTGGAGCCGGTCAGGGGATTGAACTCGGTAATGCGGTCGATCTCGTCCCCGAAGAACTCCACCCGGATGGCAAGCTCGCTCATATAGGCCAGATAGATGTCCACCGTATCACCGTGCACCCGGAATTTATTGCGCACAAAATTCACATCGTTGCGCTCGTATTGCAAGGTGACCAGCTTTTTGCACAGCTCGTCCCGCTCCATCTGCATCCCGGGGCGCAGACTGATGACCATGCTGCGGTAGTCGATAGGGTCGCCCAGCGAGTAGATGCAGGACACCGATGCCACAATAATAACGTCCCGCCGCTCGGAAAGCGCCGCCGTAGCCGAGTGGCGCAGACGGTCGATCTCGTCGTTGATAGCGCTGTCCTTTTCAATATAGGTATCGGTGCTGGGAATGTAGGCCTCCGGCTGGTAGTAGTCGTAGTAGCTGACGAAGTACTCCACCGCATTGTTGGGGAAAAACGAGCGGAACTCGGTACACAGCTGTGCCGCCAGCGTTTTGTTGTGCGCCAGCACCAGCGTGGGGCGGTTGCACTGGGCAATGACGTTGGCCATGGTAAAGGTTTTGCCGCTGCCGGTCACGCCCAGCAGGGTCTGGCAGCGGTCACCCCGCTGCACCCCCTCCACCAGCTGCGCGATCGCCTGAGGCTGGTCACCGGTGGGGGCATAGTTCGACACCAGTTCAAATTTTTCCTCTGCCATCGTTTTCTCCCTTCCGTGCGTATAACCACAATCCGTTGTTGCTTCAAGTTGTATTATAGCACGCACAATTTATAATGTAAACAGTTTTTTGTTTTACGGCCAGAACAGCGTGCCGGTCTTGAAATCGTAGATAGGCAGGCGGTTGGCGTCCCGCATGGAAAAATACTCGGTGTCGGTCAGGATAAAGTGGTCCAACAGGTGCACATTTACCAGTCCCAGTGCCCGGGCAATGCTGCCGGTAGCGTCCATGTCCTCCAGCGAGGGCAGCGCCACCCCGTTGGGGTGGTTGTGGCAGAGCACCACGGCATCCGTACCGCCCTTGATGGCGGCAGCCACCACGTTCTTGATATCCAGACTGACCCGGTCGGAGGTGCCCTCCCGCAGCCAGACGGCGGCGCGCACCCGCTTGCGGCTGTCCAGACTGACCAGCATGGCGCGCTCGTAGTCCGACCACGCAAATTTTGCCATCAGGTAGCTGCCCATCTGCTCGGTGGTCTTGATGCAGCGAGTGGTGCTGGTGCGGCTGCGGCCATAGTACCGGCTGATCTGGGGCAGCAGATGCAGCATCCGGGCAGTAGAGGGGCCTACGCCCTCCACGGTGCATAGTTCCTCCTCACTGGCCTCCAGCACCGCCGCAAAATCCCCGAACCGATCGATCAGGTCGTGGGCGATGCCGTTGGTGTCCCTTTGGGCGTTGGTCAGGTAAAGCACATATTCCAGCGCCTCGTGCTCGGCCAGACTGTCCAGCCCGTAGCTTTGCACCCGCTCCCGCATCCGCTGGCGATGTCCCTTGTGCCGTTTATTCTCTGCCATGGCGGTACTCCTTTTTCTATGTTCTCTCCTTATAGTACCCATTTTGCGGCGCAAACACAAGCGTTCTGCAAAAATAACCCGGATTTTGCACCGGAATGCGCGTTGACTTCCCGCCCCGCCTGTATTACTATAAAAGCATGATTCTGACAAAAACGATGAGGATAGCTTTATGAAACAATTTACTGCCACCGCCAACGATGACGGCGTGCGTCTTTCGCGCTTTGTGCAGAGCGTGACCCGCGATTTTCCCACCAGCCTGCTGTACAAGAGTTTCCGCAACAAGCGGGTGAAGGTGAACGGCAAAAAGGCCGCACCGGAGTACCGTTTGCAGGCGGGAGACCTGATCGAGTTGTACATCAACGACGAGTTCTTCCCGCCCGAGGGCGCAAAGCCGGTGCAGAAGGCTGCCCCCAAAAAGCAGCCCAATCAGCCCAAGGTGACGGTCATCTACGAGGACGAAAATCTTGCGGTGCTGTACAAGCCTACCCATCTGCTGTGCCACAGCGACCGCACCGGCGATGCCAATCTGGTGGATGCCTTTACCCAGTACCTGACCCAGAAGGCGAATACGATCCCCACGGCGAGAACCGCTTCAAGCCCGGCATCTGCAACCGGCTGGACCGCGGCACCGAAGGGCTGGTGATCGCCGCCAAGAACTACGCCGCCCTGCGGGACATGAACGAGATCATCCGCACCGACCTGCTGAAGAAGGAGTACTACACCATCACGGTGGGCATTCCGCAGTCCGGGCGGTTCACCGCATGGTGGGAGCACGACGAGAAAAACAACAAGGTCAACATCCACGCCCATCAATCGCAGGACGAGCGCCGCAAGCAGATCATTACGGACGTGGACGTGCTGCGCACCGCAGGCCCCTTTGCCCTGTGCAAGATCGGCCTTGTCACCGGGCGCACCCACCAGATCCGTGCCCATCTGGCCTATCTGGGCAAGCCGGTGCTGGGCGATATCAAATACGGCAACCGCAAGATGAACGAGCGTACCGGCACCAAGACGCAGGCACTGTGCGCGGTGCGCATCAGCTTTCTGGATGTGCCGGAGGAAAACACCCTGCACTACCTCTCCGGCAAGGTCATCAAACTGAAAGACCCCCAGATCCTGCAGCAGTTTGATGCACTGGATAAGAGCAAAAACGTATAACAATAAGACCGCTGTTTGCAACAACTGCAAGCAGCGGCCTGTTTTTTGCGCTATTTTCTTTTTTTGCCCCGTTCACGCTCGGCCGGGCAGCCAGACCGTTGTTTTTGCCCCGCAGGGGGTGTTCTGCCCAAACACTGCCGTGCCGCCATGGGCGGCGGCGATCTGCTGCACTACATACAGGCCAAGGATATGAGGCGCATTTTCGGCAGGCTCCGCAGCGTTCAGTGCCGCCAGAACGGCAGCCGGATAGCCAATACCGTCATCTGCCACGGTCAGGCAGAAGCGTTCCCCTACCTGCCGGGTGTGCACCGTAATGTTCACCGGCTTTGGGTTATGCCGGACGCTGTTGTTCATCAGGTTTTCCAGCAGCCGTGCCAGCAGCGCCTCATCCACCGAAAGCACTGTCTGCTCTGCTGGTTCTTCCTGTTCCAGTGTGATCTCGCAGCGCTCTGCCAGCGGGCTTTCGCAAAACTGCGCCACCAGCTGCCGGAACAGCGGCCCTGCACGCAGATCTTTCCGGCGCAGGGGTTGGGCACCGTATTCCAGCTTACTGGTCAGGTTCAGGTCATCAATGAGGGTGCGCAGCTTTTCGCACTGGATGCGGATACCGGCCGCTTTCTGCCGGGAGCTGTCCGGCAAAAGTGCATCCTGTTCCAGCTGCTCCGCCCAGCCTAAGATCAGCGCCAGCGGGGTGCGCACGTCATGGCTGACCCCTGCGATCCACTGGTGCGGGCGTTGTCCCGCCGGGAAAGCATCTCATTTTTGGCTTGCAGCTGCGCCCCGGTCTGGTTCAGCTTTTCTGCCAGTTCCCCGGCAAAACCATCCGTAGGCAGTTGAACGGTCTGCCCCTGCGCCAGTGCTTCCAGACCGTTTGCCACGGTCTCCAGCCGCTTTGCCCCCCGCCAGCTCAACCAGAAGCAGAGAACCAGACCCAGCAGCAGCATTCCCAGCGCTGCTGCCGGGAGCACCCGCACCATGCTCAGGGCAAAGTCCGGTGAGCTGTAAATGCTGTACTTCCACAGGCTCCCCTTTGGCAGCCCGATGACGAACAGTCCGTAGGGTTCTGTCCAGCAGAACACCGGGTAATCCGCCAGATACCAGCGGGCAAATTTGGCGATATCGCCGGGAGTGTAGCATGGTTCAGCTCCTGCGGCAGGCCGTAGCTCCAGCGGATGTTTCCCACATTGTCCAGTACCATCGCCCACTCGTAGCCATTCATCCACTCCTGCGGGGTGCGTTCTGCCCCAAAGGCAAGCCCTTCGGCGGTCTCCACCATGGAATCCGCGATCTCGCTGGAGGAGTACTCCCGCTGCGGCAAGCGGCAACTCTCCAGCCAACCCAGCCAGCCCAGCACTGCAACACCGGAAAACAACAGCAGCAGAACGATGCCCACCGCCGCCAGCACATACCGCCGGATCAGGCGCACAAAGGTTTTCATGTTTCTTCCCCCTTTGTCAGCTTATAGCCAATGCCCCGCACCGTCCGCAGAAACTGCGGCGCACCGGGTTCGGCTTCCAGCTTCTCCCGCAGATGCCGGATATGTACACCCAGACTGTTCTCGTAGCCATAGTAATCTGCGCCCCAGACCGCCGCACAAAGGGCATCGTAGGTAACGATGTGTCCCCGGTTCTCTGCCAATTTCCGCAGCAGCGCCAGTTCGGTAGCGGTCAGCGTCAGTGTTTTGCCCTCCGGCAGGGTAACAATGGCATCATTCAAGTCTACGCACCGCTCCCCCAGCTGCAAAGGTGCCGGTTTTGTACGGGACAGTTCTGCCCGGTACGCCCGCTGCAAAATATGCTGCACCCGCAGCAGCAGTTCCTGCATCAGAAAAGGCTTGGTCAGGTAGTCATCTGCGCCAAGACCCAGCCCAAACAGACGGTCGGCATCCGCGTCCCGTGCGGAGAGGAACAGCGCCGGGACATCCGCTTTTGCCCGCAGCGCCCGGAACAGCGAAAATCCATCCCCATCCGGCAGGTTGATATCCAGGATCATCAGCTCCGGCTGTTCTGCCGCAAAGCAGGCGCGGGCAGCGGCGCAGCTTTGGGCGGTTCTGATATGGCCATATCCTGCGCCCAGCAGCTGCTCACATAGCAGTGCCAGCAGCTCGGCGTTGTCATCCACAACGAGAAACTTTGCATCATAAATGGTATCCATAAGGGCAGTTCTCCTTTCCCGCCTTTACTATACCACACTTTTTGCGCCGCAGCGGAAAACATCTGCAAATTTAAGGGTAAATTAAGCTGCGCTTCCGGTCAGTTTAAGGCAGCGGGTGTATTCTGGCATCGTTCCGAAATCCATGAATGCGAAAGGAGACCATTTATGAAACCTGTGATTGAGACCCATGCCCTTTGCAAAAGCTACCATGCCGTCCGGTGGTGGATCATTTGAACCTGACTGTCCCGGAGGGCTGTGTTTACGGCTTTTTAGGCCCCAACGGTGCGGGCAAATCCACTACCATGAAGATGCTGCTGGGGCTTGTACACCCCACCGGTGGCAGTGTGGAACTGCTGGGTCACACCCTGAACGAAGCAAACCGCATTGTCCTGCTGCGGCAGACCGGCAGCCTGATCGAATCTCCCTCCGGTTACCTGCACCTGACCGCCCGGGAAAACCTTTCCATCGTGGCTGACCTGAAAGACGTGGACCGGAAGGACATCAGCCGGGTGCTGGAGATCGTGCACCTGACCAAAGACGCTGACCGGAAGGTGGGGCAGTATTCCCTTGGCATGAAGCAGCGGCTGGGCATTGCCATGGCGCTGCTGGGCAGCCCCAAACTGCTAATTTTAGATGAACCCACCAACGGTCTGGACCCGGCGGGCATTCAGGAGATGCGCAGTCTGATTGCTTCCATGCCGCAGACCACCGGAGCCACCGTGCTGATCTCCAGCCACCTGCTGGGCGAGATCGAGCAGATGGTGGATCAGGTGGGCATCCTGAACCACGGCAAACTGCTGTTCGAGGGTTCTCTGCAGCAACTGCAAAAGCACAGCCGGGGCGGCATTCTGCTGCGGGTGCTGGATGCACCCAAAGCCGCAGCCGTCCTGCAGCAGCAGGGAGTAAAAGCCGCTGCACCGGCAGACCAGCCGGACACCCTGCAGCTGCCCCCGCTGCCGGACGAAGCGCTGGCGGCACTGGTCTGCACCCTTGCCGAAAGCGGCGTGGGTGTGGTGGGTCTGACTGCGCAGACAAAGAGCCTTGAGGACATCTTCCTCAGCCTGACCCAGACCAGCGGGGAGGTGGCGTAAGATGGCAGCTTTCCGTGCAGAACTGCAAAAAGCCCACCGTCGGCACGACCTTGCTCTCTGCCTGTTCATCCCCGGCATTGTTGTGCTATGGTGGGCGGCCTTGCCCCAGCTGACCCGGAGGAGCTCGCCAACGGTTACAGCGCCCTGCTTTACAGCCTGCCCGTCATTGAAGCCATTCTGATGCCGGTGATGATGGCAGTGCTGGCCTCCCGGCTGTGGGATATGGAGATCAAAGGCAACACCGCAAAGCTGCTCTACACTGCAGAGCCGCCGCAGCCTGTTTGCAGGCAAAGCGGTCTTTGGGGTGCTGGAAGTTCTTCTGGTCACGGTGCTGGAGCTGGCCTGCGTTCCGGTGCTGGGGCGCGTTCATGGTTATACCGAAGCCTTTCCCACTGGGCAGCTGGTCTACCTATTCATCTGCACGCTGGCGGTGGACACAATGCTCTTCTTTGGAGAATTTCTGCTGATGCTGTGGGTGGGCAATCCCCTGCCGGCGCTCTGCGTGGGCATTGTAGGGGCGCTGGTGGGGCTGTTCTCTGCTTTTATGCCGCCGCTTGCCAGTTATTTTGTGCCTTTGGGTACTACATTCCTCTGAGCGCCTACGAAGTGGCGAACTGGGACCAGGCCACCCACACCGTCACCTACGGCACCCGCCCCTTCAACTGGGGGCTGCTGGCTTTCACCCTTGCGCTGGGCGCTGTGCTGTTTGCCCTTGCGTGGCGCAAGGTACAGGACGAGGAGGTATAAAACCATGCTGAAACGCTGTATTCTTGCGGAGAACCGCAAACTCCACGCATCCCCCATCTGGGCAATGTTCTTTGTGCTGCCCATTCTTTCGGCCACCTATGGCACCTTCAATTATCTGCAAAATCTTGAGATCCTCACCGACGGCTGGTATAGCCTGTGGACCCAGCACACCCTGTTTTATTCCATGCTCTTCTTCCCTGCCATGGTAGCCACCTATGCTGCCTACTTGTGGCGGCTGGAACATCTGGGGCACAACTGGAACCTTATCATGCAAGCCCCGTACCGCCGCTGGCCCTGTTTGCCGCAAAGTTTGCGGTGGTGACAAAGCTGGCGCTGCTGACCCACGGCTTTGTGTTCGCGCTGTTCGTGTTCTGCGGCAAGGTATTTGCCCACCTGCCCGGGCTGCCGCCGGTCACCTTACCTCTGTTTTTACTGCGGGGACTGCTGGGTGCGTTGGCTGTCATTGCCGCACAGCTGGTGCTGGCCATGGTCATCCGCAGCTTTGCCGTGCCCATTTTTCTGGGGCTGCTGGGCGGCATTACCGGCATCTTTATCAGCTCCAAGGGTCATGGGCTGTTGTGGCCCTATTCCCTGATGCAACTCGGAATGAACTCCAACAGAAGTGCGGATGCTCTGGCTGGCAGCTACGGGCTGTTTGCCTTCAGCTGCATCTTCTGGCTGGGGACGATGTTCCTTCTGGCATGGCTGCTTTTACGCCGGGAGGATGTGCGGGCGTAAGGCGCGGCAGCGCGCATGACGATTCCAAAAAATAACCCTGTGACACAATTTTCGCATCGCTGACAGACAGAAAAAACCTCCCCATGCAGTTGTCCTGCACGGGGAGGTTTTGTTATATGGGAATAGGAATGCTGCCTCAGCGCTTATACTTTGCGGCAGTCTGCAAACGCTGCATGGCACGATCCAGCGCGATCTTGCTCTGGTAATACTCGTGCATGCTCTGCTTATGCTGCAAGCGTTCCTCGGCGCGGATGCGGGCGTCCTCGGCACGGTTCTTGTCGATGTCCTCCGGGTTCTCGGCGCTGTCCACCAGCACCATCACATAGGCGGGGGTCACCTCAGCAATGCCGTCGCCCACCAGCACATCCCGGGCCTTGCCGTCCACTACAAAGTGGAGGATGCCCATATGCAGCGCTACCAGAACCGGGTTATGCCCGGCCTGTACGCCGTAGATGCCATCGCTGATGGGCAAGGTCAGATCCTCGCAGTCACCCTGATAGAACTCGCCGCTGGACGCTGTGATGCTCAGCATGAACTTGTTCATCAGACGGCACCGCCCTTTTCCTCAGCCAGCTTCTTTTCTGCCTTTTCGCGTGCTTCCTCCAGCGTACCTACGTTGAAGAATGCCCACTCCGGCAGGTCATCCGCCTTGCCGTCCACAATGGCGGCAAAGCTGCGCACGGTGTCCTTCAGGGGCACATACTTGCCCTTGAGGCCGGTAAAGTTTTCGGCCACGGCAAAGGGCTGGGACAGGAATTTCTGCAGCTTGCGGGCGCGCATGACGGTCAGCTTGTCGTTCTCGTCCAGCTCGTCCATGCCCAGAATGGCAATGATGTCCTGCAATTCCTGATAGCGCTGCAGAATGGACTGCACCTTGCGGGCTACGCGGTAATGCTCCTCGCCCACGATGTCCGCTTCCAGAATGCGGGAGGTGGAGGCCAGCGGGTCCACAGCCGGGTAGATGCCTGCTCCACGATCTTACGGGACAGCACGGTGGTGGCGTCCAGATGGGCAAAAGTGGTGGCGGGGGCGGGGTCGGTCAGGTCATCGGCAGGCACATAGACGGCCTGCACCGAGGTGATGGAACCGTCCTTGGTGGAGGTGATGCGCTCCTGCAGAGCGCCCAGCTCGTTGGCCAGCGTGGGCTGGTAGCCCACGGCAGAGGGCATACGACCCATCAGAGCGGAGACCTCACTGCCGGCCTGCACGAAACGGAAGATGTTATCAATGAACAGCAGCACGTCCTTGTGGGTCTCCTCACGGAAGTACTCTGCCATGGTCAGGCCGGTCTCGGCCACGCGCATACGGGCTCCCGGGGCTCGTTCATCTGACCAAAGACCAGTGCGGTCTTGTCCAGCACGCCGGAGGCGTTCATCTCGCCCCACAGGTCACAGCCCTCGCGGGAGCGCTCGCCCACGCCGGTAAAGATGGAGTAGCGCCGTGCTCGGTGGCTACGTTATGGATCAGCTCCTGAATCAGCACAGTCTTGCCCACGCCGGCACCGCCGAACAGGCCGATCTTGCCGCCCTTAGCGTAAGGAGCCAGCAGGTCGATGACCTTGATGCCGGTCTCCAGAATCTCAGTTGCGGGCTTCTGCTCTGCAAAGCCGGGTGCCTTGCGGTGGATGGGCCAGTGCGGCAGCTCGTCCACAGCGCCCTTGCCGTCAATGGGGCGGCCCAGCGGGTCGAACATACGGCCCAGTGTGCCCTCGCCCACAGGGGCGGTCAGGCCGTGGCCGGTAGCTTCCACCGGCATACCCTTGCCCAGACCCTCGCTGGCAGAAAGCATGATGCAGCGCACCGTGGTCTCGTTGACATGCTGCGTCACCTCCATGGTGCGCTCGGCGCCCTCTGCGGTCACGGTAAGCGCCTCCTGCAGGCAGGCAGCCTGCCGGCGGTGAACTGCACATCCACCACGGGGCCTGCTACGCGAATAATAGTTCCCTGTATCATTTGGATTGCCTCTTGTCAAATCTTGTTTGTCCAACGAATCCTCTCAGTCATCGCTGCGCGATGCCAGCTTCCCCGAGGGGGAGGTGGCACGCCGTCAGGCGTGACGGAGAGGGTTTTCCTTTATTATGTCCGGTCCTGCACAGCAGCTGCGCCGCCGATGATCTCGGTGATCTCCTGCGTAATGGAGCCCTGACGGGTGCGGTTGTATTCCAGCTGCAGGTCCCGGATCATGTCATTGGCGCTCTTGGTAGCAGAATCCATGGCGGTCATGCGGGCGCTCTGCTCGGCGCAGAAGCTCTCGGTCATGGCACCAAAGATCATGCCGTGCATATAGATGGGTGCGATCTGCTCGAACACTGTCCATGCGTCCGGCACCAGTTCCACCTCGCCCTTGGGGTCGCCCAGACCCTTGGGAGCAGGCTGCAAAAACCGCCGGTCCAGCGGCAGCAGACGCTCCATGACAGGCTCACTGGTAAGGGCGTTCTGGATCTTGGTGTAGACGATGTAGATCTCGTCCAGCTTGCCGGACTTGAAGTCGTCAATGGCGTCTACCGTGATGTCGCGGGCACGCTGCAAAGTGGGTGCGGTTGCGCTATAACGGAACTCCTCCACAAGGCGGGGGTCCCGGTGGCGCAGGGCGCGGTAACCCACCTGACCGATGACATAAAAGCGGTCGTTGGGGTCTGCGTGCTCCCGCAGAAACTTGAGCAGGTTCTGGTTATAAGCACCTGCCATGCCCTTATCGGCAGTAAGCACCAAATACGCCGCCGGGGGTTTTCCAGATTCCGCTCATGGAAGAAGGGGTGCTCCGGCTCCTCCGGCAGATGCGGCACAACACGGGAGATGGTATCCCGCATACGGTTGAAGTAAGGGGACACATTCTGGTAGTTCTGCCGTGCCTTGCGCAGCTTGGACGAAGAGATCAGGTACATGGCATTGGTAATCTTCATGGTGTCCTGAATGCTCTCGATGCGCTCCTTCAGCAGCTTACTGGACGACATGGTCATTGCCTCCCGCATAAGCTTTCCAAGCGTTCAGGATGGCATCCACCCGGTCGGGCTCCAGCTTGCCGTCGGCATCGATCTTCTGCATGGTGCCGGAGACGTCTGCACGGAACTGCCGCACAAAGGCAGCGGTCTTTTCCCGCTGCTCTGCGGTGGGCAGAGTGTCCAGCAGGCCGTGGGAAGCCAGCACCAGAATGACCACCTGTTCGGCATCGGACTTGGGCTGGCACAGCGGCTGCTTGAGCATTTCCATCAGTGCCTTGCCGTGCTCCAGCTGACGGCGGGTCTCGGCGTCCAGATCGGAGCTGAACTGTGCAAAGGATTCCATCTCCTTATACTGTGCCAGCTCGATACGCAGGTTTGCGTTGGCCTTTTTCATGGCCTTGGTCTGGGCAGCGCCGCCGACACGGGAAACCGACAAGCCAACGTTGACAGCCGGGCGGTTGCCTGCGTTGAACAGTGCGGTCTCCAGGAAGATCTGGCCATCGGTGATGGAAATAACGTTGGTGGGAATGTAGCGGAAACATCGCCTGCCTGGGTTTCAACAATGGGCAGTGCGGTGATGGGACCGCCGCCCAGGTCGTCCCGCATACGGCAGGAGCGCTCCAGCAGACGGGAGTGCAGATAGAAAACGTCGCCGGGGTAAGCTTCACGGCCCGGAGAGCGGCGCAGCAGCAGAGAAATGCACGGTAGGCCACTGCATGCTTGGACAGATCGTCGTAAACG
>ENA-OQEN01000596-OQEN01000596.1-human-gut-metagenome-genome-assembly--contig:-NODE-596-length-15572-cov-6.397475_pt1 | contig 15572 bp, 31 predicted proteins | sample MGYA00242791_ERZ504627 | MGnify/ENA primary metagenome ERZ504627 (study PRJEB26092, sample SAMD00036316) | human gut metagenome | host: Homo sapiens | study: EMG produced TPA metagenomics assembly of... | reverse complement strand
TTTTGGTGGGCTTGATGATAAAAAAGACCAGATCACCCATGCGGGTGGCGATGCAATAGTCTTGATGCCGTCGATCCCCATGAGCTGCCGGGTGGATTGCGCGGCATTCTCTTTTTTCTTTCTGTTCATAGCTTCATTCCTCCTTGGGAAAAGCTGGGCGGGAAAAAGCCGGTACAGCGCATGGTGACACAGCAGGTCACCCGTCTGGGGTTCTGGCTGAACCAGTATTTTGCCCTGGCGTTCTTGGCGCTGTAGCAGAGGGACTTCTCGCACAGAAGGCCACCCACATAGCTTTTCAGCAGAGCCCGCAAGCTGCGAAAACCATAGTAATATTTTCCGTCCTGGCTGCGGCAGCTCCACTTATTCTTGATATCCTGCCAGAAGTAGGCGCCGCGGCACTCCCACCGTTTGCGCTTCCGGCTCCATCGGAGCGTCAGGGAGGCGGACAGATCCCGCTCCTCCATTTCCGGCATGCGAGGTTTTCCTCAATGTCAAAGAGCGTGTCGGCATGGACCATATCACATTCTCCATTCATAGAATTGCTGTTTGGTGATCAGGAAGGCAATCGCATAGCGGATAAAATCCAGAATGCTGGTCCCGTCAAAGCGGATGCTGAGGAAGGCATAGACCGCCGTGAGCACCAGCGGGATAAAAATTCCGGTCTGTGTCAGCGCCAGGATAGAGACCAGAAGCCTACGCCAATGACGCCCACATCCCTGAGTTCCCAAAGCCACAGCATGGCTTTGGCGGTCAGATTATCGGGGTAGATATACAGGGTGGTTCACCTCCAAAAACAAGCCGCCGGGGATATTCCCCCAGCGGCCGGTGCGGCATATTATTCTTCGGGCATCTCTGCGGGCCGGTTCTGCGCTTCATACGCATCCAGCGCCTGCTCGATGAGTCCGATGACGAATTCTTTCTGCGTGATTTTCCTGCCGTGCTTCTTTTCTGCGGCGATGAAATTCTTCAGCCGCTGGTCCAGCTCCTCGGTGATCTGGAATGCGAGAGTCTTTGTCGCTGCCATGGTGATTCCTCCTTCGAAGTGTTCTTTGAGTATCAGCTCCACATACTCGCCCAGAGTCTTGAGGCCAAGCTGTTCCTTTTCTGCCACAGCTCTGGCGTGCAGTTCTTCCGGGATCATTCCGCAGAGATTCTTCTTTGCTCCCATGGGTTACTCCTTTCTCTGATTTTGTAAGCAAAGCATACTGCGCCCGGCGGTAAATAGCTATTCACAGAACCCAACGAAGAAGCAAGCTGCAAACGAAGCATAAGCAACAAGCCCGGCTCAGCCGGCGAGAAGCACCAGAGCAATGCCAAAAAGGACATAGTCCACGCACGGAATGGCCACGCTGTTGCCCAGTGCCTTATACCGGGAAGAGTCAGAGGCGTTGGGAATGTCAGTCCAACCGTCCGGAAAACCTTGGAGTCGCTCGCATTCCAGTGGTGTTAGTCTGCGAATCAACGAGGTCGGCGAGAGAACACACTTGTCTTGGCTGACATATTGATTGCCTGCTCCCTTTTCATCTCCTCTACACAAAGCACCAACTACCGTTTGGTATGGGTTGCAGACCGCATGGTGATCAGCAGTAGTTAACGTGTAGGAAATGTCAGGTTGATAGCCAATTCCGTTCCCGCCGTTCTGGGGTTTGCGGTCAATGGCGTTTCCAGTAATACAGAATACCTGCTCCTGCTCCACAAGCGGAACATTGTTTCCGCCTGTACCATACCGCGCGGACATGGTGGGTGCCACTTTATGGGGACCGGTGTAGCGGGAGTCGATGCCGTGGTTCTCGTAGACCAGCGGCTGATGCCCATGTTCCTGTGCCGGAGCGTACCCGCCACATCCTCTGAACAATCCATGACGCTGCCGCCCTGATCATTGAGGCAGAGGACAGAGGGCATACAATTTCCGCTGGCACTCCCCTTCAGGGTGGGGGCAAGTTCCTCGCCGTAGCCGATACTTCCGGCAGAGGCTCCTGCCCCGGCAGAGAAGCCTGCGGTCAGGACACAGGGATACCCCTGACCAGCCTGACCGCCGCCCGCACTCAGGGATGAGTGCCGCTCCGGTGTCAGGAAACAATCGCCGTTGCCTTTGGCCACGACACCCTCCGCAATGAAAGTCTGCTGCTTCATTCCCGGCTGGCGCCAATGCTCCGGCCACATCGTGCAGATCTCTGACCTCATCACGCTGGTTTGCGGCAAAGGCAATCGGCTGGATAAGGCCGTTGCGGCCAGTGGACATCCCGCAGTTCACGCCCAGTGTGGCTGCCACATCTCCGGTCAGATCACCGTTATAGCCATCGAATCCCTCCACATCAATCTTGTCCGGCTGTGTGACAAAGGTCTGCATCTGCATATTATTGGTTGCCATCAGGGCACCGGAAACGCCGTGCAGATCGATGCCCTCATCACGCTGGTTGATGTGGTACGCCTCCAGTTGGGTGGATCTGCCGTCCGGTGGAGCTACTCCCGCCTGAATCTCCAGTGCTCGATTAAGCTTTCGGGGCAACTCTTTCCCGCGTTCAGAGGCTCTGCGCAGGATGCCCAGGCAGGCTTTCTTGGTCAAATAGTATTTGTCTGGCGGATCGTCCTGCAAAATCTGCGACAAGGAAGATCCTTTTTCTTCTCTGGGGGACACCCCAGTATTGAGCGTCAAGGCATCTCCACGCCAGGGAGAAATCAGCTCCCAATAGAATTCGCCCAGCAGGTTCCCAGCGCCCGGTGTCAGGTCGAGGGATTGAAACACCACTGACTTTAATTCGGACGATCTCCTCGAGGACGATCCGGAAATCCTCTCCTTTTGGTGTTCCGCTGGAGAAGGCTCCGGGCACATTCTCCCACACCATAAATCGAGGTCGTATATCGAGAGCTGCTCGGCCTCGTTGTCTATCCGCATCTCTCATCTCCTTTACAATTCGAACCTGTTCCATAAAAAGGCCGGAGCGTTCACCGGAGAGGCCGGCACGGTTTCCGGCCACAGATAAGTCCTGACAGGGTGAGCCGCCGCAGATGATGTCCACCGGCGGCAGCTTTGCTCCGTCAAGCTTTGTAATGTCGCCACATGCGCCATGTCGGGGAAACGAATCTTTGTCACCTCAATGGGAAAGGCTTCGATCTCGCTTGCCCACACAGGGACAATGCCGTTGTGAATGGAGGCAGTGGGAATCCCCCTATCCCATCAAACAGGCTGCCCATCGTCAGAGTTTTCATTTGGCTACCGCCTGAACGATAGTCCTTGTGGTGCTGACTGCGGCTTGGGCGGTATAGACCGCAGACATGATATTGGCTCTTGTGGTGGTATCCAGGCCAAAGGCGCCGGCAATACGGGGGATCTCGCCGGCGGACAGCATCAGCCGAGGCCAAGGAGGGCATGGTCCTTGAATACCATGAGTCCGGCGATGAGAATGGTGGATTGCAGGAAAGCGGTCAAGCACAATCCGATGATCTGCTTGCACCATTGGATGAAACCATCCGTATAACCGCGTGGGACGCTGAACATATAGAGACTGCCCACTGCAATTTGAATGAGCAGAATGCCGCCGCGCTTTAGGTTTGCGAAGAAGACCTTTATCACGCGTAGGCCATCAGAATGATGCAGAATAAAAGCATGATTGGGCTGGTGATGGAAGCAAAGCCGAAGTATGAGCCGGTGGTCATTCCAGTCAGCGAATCAATGCCGCTGAGTGAATCCACAATCTCGGTTGCCGCCTCGCCGATGGAGGTGCCATACCCTGTGATCCCCGCGGTGAGGCTTGCCTGCAATGTAACGGAAAGCTCATAGAGCCGAATCGGCACAACCGTAAACAGGCTCACCGCCATAAAGCCCTTGATGGCACACAGAGCAGTTTCTTTGAGGTTCCCTCTGCCGGAGGAATACTCGATGCCGCACTCAAAACAGGCCACCACAAGACCGGTCACATAGAGCGCCCAGGCCAGATAAGAGAAAAACAGTACAATGCTCTGCACCCAGCTCAGTTCGAACAGCTCGACGCCCATGTTGCCCATCTCGGCGAAAAAGTTTCCGAGAAAGCCCATGACCTGACCGTAGATCCAATCCACGATCTGACCGAGGATGGTGTCGGCAACAAAATCCCAAATAAACAATGGTTCGTTCACCTCTTTTCGGTGTGAGGCCGCACCAACTGCTTGGGATAAAAGGCCAGGGGCCGTACAGCTGGTACGGCCCCTGGGTCAGTTCTTTACATGGTCTGCTGCCACTGGGGGTCAGCGGTTTGGGCTTGCTCCTGAAACACCTCCAAATAATCCGACACCGCATCCGTGAGCTGCTGGTAGTCCTGGCTGTTTGGATGGTAGACATACCAATCCGCTTTCCCGTAGTCATCCCAGATGTAGGGATTGATCCCATTTCGGAAGTTCGGGTTGCCGGTTTGCTTTTTCCCGAGGATGTCGGAAAGATTCAGAAGCAGCACATCCACCTGGCCTTCGTTCCGATTCAGAATGGAAACGCGAAGGGCATGGTATTGATTTGCGACGATCCCCGTGACGAACTGGATCTTTGCCCGATTCAACTCATCGAGACGCACATAGCAGGCTCGTCCTACATAGGTGGCGTCCGGATACTTTGGGGCAACGATCTTGTGAAGCTCTTGCTCGAAAAAGTTCATATACCCTCCTTAGATGCCAATGATGCTCCAGAGATACATGGGCGCAGTGAGGGTAAACACGAGGCAGGCAAACAGGATGGCGGGAGCCGCCCACTCGAACTGGCCGGATTTTCTGTACTCGAAGTAGGCGGTACCCAGCTTGGCAAAGAAGAAGACGGCAGAATCAGGTCGATGGCAGGAAACACCACATTGTCGACCACCGACTTGATCTGGTAGATGCAGTGGACCAGGTGCTCTCGACGGCGCCGGCCACATCCCCGGTACCTGCGGCAAAAGCTGTGGTCGCCATCAGGCAGGTCATTGCCAAGACCACGACCAGCATAACGATCAGGCGCTTATAGTTGAATTTACGCATAAATTCCCTCCGTTGTATGTTGTTAATTTGTGGGGGCGATATGCCAGTCCTCCCAAAGATCTCCGGAAATCCGGACGGAGTCCGTGAGGTTTAGCGACAGCATTCCCGCCGGTGTCCAGCAGTCCAGCAGCCAGGTGTACGGCGTATAGCTCCCATTGGGATACCATATCGGTGTGAAATGGGTCGGACGATTATAGGTGCTGTATGGATTGTCCTTGAAAGTGAAGGTGGAGCGTTTGCCGCTGATGCTTCGATCCAGGAGCCTCCAAAAGCCCTCGTAGTTGAACTCCGGGAAATAGGTCACCGCATTCTGAGCCGCAGTAACTGCGGCGCTCTGTGTGGTGCTGACGCTGGCCGTAACGCTTTGCTGGATGCCGTATCCGCTTTTGAGCGCAGAGGAAGATGCCGTGGGTGACAGGCTGTCCGGCGTGATGACCATGGTTGCCGTCAGGCTGGTTGTGTAGGCGTTATAGTCAAATTCCCACCAGCCTGATCCTCCCACCAGCCGTTGTCCACCCAGTGGTACCAGCGTCCGTGTGGGATTTGCCCTCGCTGTCCGTCCACCGATCCGTGTGCCAGCACTTCTCCCAGTTTTCAACCCACACCCAATTCTCCTGCCACCAGGGAGACCAGATGCCCCAGGAGGCGGAGGACACTTCTTCTTTCTCTGGGATATCCACGAGGGAGAAGGTATCGTTTCGGTCATCGGCCACGGGATTTGGCGGGTCGTTGCCGTCCAGATCCACAATGTTGGCGGTGATGGTGCTTTGTGCTGTGCCTCCGCCCAGCACCCTGACCTGAATGGTGCAGACACAGGTTCATCGGGAGTGTGCCACTTCACCCAGACCAGCTGGCTGTCGCCGTCCGGATAATAGACATTGCTGACGGTATAGGTGCTGCCTTCGATCACAAACTGCACGGTGACCGGGTTGTCCGGGTCTGACTGCCGCCGGACACCTCCACCGAGGTGATAACATCGGTGTCCACCCGGTATTCGTAGTCAAACGCATCCACCTCCGGTTCCTCCACCTCATCGTTGAATCGGACGATGCCGATCCCCAGCGAGGAAATGATCTGCTCATTGCTGACCTTGCTGGTAGTGCTGCCTGACCACGCGGGATACCCGAGGTCGGCTTCCTCCAGGAAGATAGCGAGCGGGAGATTCTGATGGGTCAGCGATCCCATCCAATAGCGCAGGTCACCGCTGACCATCTGGTCATAGAGCGCAGCTCGGTGGCAGTCATTGCAAACTGCTGGCCGCTGTAGTACAGATAAGCGATAGGCTCGATGACAATCTTGTAGGTTCCATTTATCAGGGTGTCAAAGTCCATCCCCACATACCCTGCAATTCCCCGTATAACCTGTTCGTCGGTGAAGTAGCTTCTAATTGCCTCGATGCTGGCTGAGGATGAACCAGAAGAAATGATTCTGGCAGGCTTTGTGTGGGCTTAATGCAGGTATATCCGCCCACGACTGGAGAAAGCGCTCGCCCGCCATTGTAAGTGAGCTTGCTAACCTTCCCGAAGTGGATGAGTCCAGTGCTGGGACTTTTATTGCTCAAATCCACGGGACCACCGACGACCGCATGACTTTCCGCATTGATAATACTCACACGGACACCGTCCATGCCGGGATTCCAGTAGCTCGTAGAAGTGCCGCTACCCATGTTCCCGCCGCCGCCATCGATATTTCCCTCGCCGGTGGCGGCGAGCGCCGGCATGGCCGCACCCAGCAGAAGGGCAAGGGACAAAAAGAGTGTGAGGATTTTCCTCATGCCATGCTCCTTTCCAAAAAAATGGCGCAGCGTTTCCGACTGCGCCGCTGGTGAGCAGGGGACTCATTCCCCGCCCATGATTCCGATTTTGTTTCCGTTTTCGTAGATGCTGTCGTCCTCGATTACCGTATTGTCACCACTGTTCTCCACATAGCCGAAACCGGGTACATAGACCTGACCGGAGTTGTTGGTGCTTCCCGCGGCAGGCTCCGTTTCGGTGGGAGTCACTGTGGGAGTCTCCTCATAGGTGGGCGACGCCTCATCCTCGGTCTTGCGCTCCTCCTCCGGCACATCCGTTCCGTCGTGGTCATCCGGCAGCGTGGTGGTGCCGGAGGGTGCTTCCGGTTTTTCGGGGGATTCAGGCTTTACAGGATCTGCCTGGATGGTCTGCTCCAGGCCGCTGGAGTCCGCACCTGGGCGGGATCGGTTTCGGATGCGTCCGGCGTTTCCACCTGGACATCCAGATCAGTCTGGCCGTTATTGTCGATATCCACACTGGGATCACCGCTCTGGGTGGGATCATCGGAAACCACACCGGAAGAAATATCGGCATTGCCGCCGAACCGGACGGCGATCCCAACGGCCGCCGCAACGCAGAGCAGGCAGCAGACGGCGATGAGGACGATCCTCTTTGTCTTGTCTGTCATGGTGTATGCCTCCTTGGTGTATTTCTTGTTAATGGGACAATACCACATTTTTCTGTGGAAGTCTATTGAAAAGACCGGATGGATCAGAAGAGAGGCACATATTTGGCCTCCGTGTGCAAAGTCATGCTGGCGGCGGGCAAAAGATTCCCCAGAAACCGAACGGGCACCTCCAGATGGATCTCCACCAGTGCGGTATAGCCCTCACTCTGGCCGGAACCGAGGCTGTTATTTTCCAGAACCACGGACAGGTCGGAGATGGTATATTCCACCTCGCCGTCCGAGATTTTCTGATACCCGCCCGCTGTATTTTCCAGACCGAGCGTTTCAGAGAGCTGGCCGTACACATCGCCGGTGTCGATGCTCTCATCCCAGCGGCCTGTACCGTCCGGATACCAGCCCGCAGCGTATCCCTCACGGACGGCGTGGTACACATCGTCATAGTTGTCATTGACGGTGGAGATGACCGCCTGCTGCGCGGCCTCCTTTACGCCTTGGGCAATGATCCACAGCCGACTGAACTCGGCAATGGCGCAGAACAGCATCAGCAATACCAGCACAATGGCAAGGATCATGGGGGTGCCCTCGCCGGAGCGGCGGCGAAAAATCGGTTTTCTCACTTCCAATACACCTCCGACTTGCCTGTGGCGGAAGCCGTCAGCGTGATCGGGAACGAGCCAAATCCTCCGAACAGGCCGATATCCGTTTCCAGCGTCAGGGTCACGGTGACCTCGTCATTGAGCTGGATGCGTCCGGTGGTGGACCACCGAATGTCGGGGTCAAGCCCGGTGCTGTCGGTAAGCGCCGACGCCCGGCGGGTGGTCTCCGTGCCAACCCGGCCGGCGATCTCCGCCTCGCGCACCAGCTCCACCGCATAGGTGTCCAGTTGCTGTTTGGTGATGTAGACCGGGAGCACACGAACCACCAGCGCGAGCACCAGCATGGCGCACACCACCAGGACGCATACATCGATATAGCCTTCGCCGGAGCGCCGTTTCAGTATTTTTTTCATGGCGACCTCCTTTAGAACAGGCTTCCCAGAGAATTGACGATCTGGTACACGATGATGACGATGTAGGTCATCATGAAGCACATGAGCATGATGAAGCTGAACACCCGGATCTTGGGTGGGATCTTGGCGGCCTTGGCCTTGAGGCGCTGCAGCTCCAATGCCTTCAGATCGTGGGACAGCATCTGGAAGTACATTCGCCCGTCGTCACCCCGCAGTATGCCGATGAGGCCGCGGACGATGTCCGAAATGATGGCGGAGCCATTCTGGCCTCAAAGCGGATGAGCGCCGCTTCATAGGAGGAAGAACGCATATCCGCTGTCAGCACATCCAGCTCACGACCAAAGTCAGGCCCGGAGTGTTTCTTGTAGTTTTCCAGAATCCGCAGCACATCCCGGCTGGCTGCCAGTTCCTGATGGATGGTGGCGACGAACCGGGGCAGCTCGCCCTCAATCAGCTCCATTCTGGCCTTGACCAGCTCGTCAGCCCGACGGCTCTCCTTGAACCAGGTCAGCACGGCCAGCACCACGATGAGGGGGCTCAGGATGGGCAGGATCAGCAGGCACGGATGATGCCGAGCAGGATGAGGCAGGGCTTCAGGATCGAATAGGCCGTGTAGACCTGGGGTGTCATATCCAGCCCTGCCGCCGTGAGCTTGCTCTCCAGCCGGCGGTATTTGTATTCGTCCATTCGAATCAGAGGGGCCAGCTTCAGCGCCCAGCCGAGGATCAGCGCCTCCAGAGCTTTGACCAGGCTCCGCTCCCGCCGTCCGGCGGAAATGAGCGCCCGTTCCGTGGCCAGTCTGGGAATCTTCAGAAGGTCGGCGAGGACGAAATACAGTCCGGCGGCCAGAACGGTCCCGAACAGAAATAAAAGTGCGCCCATTTCCTCACCTCCGATACTCAATGGGCTGCGTCAGCTTCACCACGAAGGCAAAGGACACGAATACGGCTGCGATGCAGACGGCGATGACCATCTGGCCGGGAACGGTGTCTACCAGGGTGTGGTACCAATCGGTGTTGATGAACCGCACCAGCGGAATATTGATCAGCACCAGGATCGCCATGGTGACGAATTCCTTGCGGGGGCCGAAGACCAGATTTTCCAGCTCTCCGTTGACCACTCTCATGTCCGACAGCTTGCTGACGATGGGAGTCAGGGTGCTTTTCAGGCTGCGGTCTGTCTGGCACGCCATCACCGCTTCGCACCACTCCTGCCATACCTCATTGTCAATGGCGTATTTCAGGTCATGAAGTGCGGCGTCCATGTCCGGGTCAATGTGCTTGATGCGGGTGAGGAACCGCTGGAACACATCCTGCACGGGGTGGTGCAGGTAGCGGATGTTCTCCTCTACGGCCTGCTGGAAGTTCTCTGTTCTCAGGTAGGCGGTTGTGATGACCGACAGCGCCGTTTCCAGCTCGGCGGCCACATCCTTTTTGAAGCTGCCGGCTGTCAGCTTGACATACCAGAACGGCGCCAGCATAAAGCCGACGGCCAGCACAGGGACAAGAAAAGCATTCCCGGCAAGAATGGCAATGCAGGCGCCAAGGGCAAACAGCACCAGGGACGCCATGCACACCATGGGGAACTTCCCCTCACGCCCGGATGCGGCCAGCACCGCCTGCGCCTCTGTGATCTCCCGGCGGAAGAAGCCGGCCTTTTTTCGCTTGGTCGTCTCGTTGATATCCGCCCGGATGCTGCCGGGGGCGGCAGTCAGCCGGGAGAAGATGCTGTCGCTCATTTCTGCGGGTGAGATCCCCAGCACCATAAAAAGCCCGGCGATCATGCCGATGCAGGCGATCAGTTGGATCATTGTCATGCAGTTTCCTCCTTCCTCTGGATAAACTGCTCCAGCTCACCGCGGGGCATACCGTTTTCGATAAAGCGGCGCTGCAGGCTCTCGGACATCTCCTCGCATTTCTGGTGGTGTCCCTCAATGATGAACCGGTCGCCCTCCAGACGGTTTTCGGTGATATTGTACTCGTAGAGCTTGTGGAGCCGGCGGCTCCCATCCGGCAGGATCTCACATTCGGAGATGTTGGTGATGCGGCGCTCCTTGTTCTCCAGCTGGCGGCAGTAGACCACAATGGGATATGCCTCGGTGACATAGCCCATGAGCGTATCGTCGGGGGTGTCCACGGCCCGCTTGCACAGGGATACCATGCGGCGATAGGTGCCCTCGCTGGAGCTGGAGTGGATGGTGGTGAGAACGGCCACGCCCACGCGGGCGGCCTCCTGGGCGGCATTGGCCTCCGGGCCTCGCATCTCGCCCACGGCGATGATGTCGGGATTGAAGCGAAGGGCGATGTCCAGCAGTGCAATCTGGTCGATGCGCTGCCGCTCGTTCTCGCTGTCGCGGGTCTGGGTGTGGACGACGGAGTTGACCACCCTGCCGTTCTGCTCCCGGATGAGCTGAAGCTCACGGGAGCCGTCCTCGATGGTGAAGATCCGCTTGCGATCAGGGATGGTGGACAGGAGCCAGCCCGCCACGGTGGTTTTGCCGGAGCTGGTGGCACCAGCCACACAGATAGAGACGCCGTAGCGCAGGCAGGCGGACAAGAAATCCAGCATTTCCTCCGTGGCGGTGCCGCTGCCCACAAAGTCCTCCTTGGTCAGATTCTTGGGGTTGACGATTCGGATGGAGGCCGCGACGCCGGCATCCTCGTCCAGCACCGGGGTCTTGATGACCGAGACACGGATGTTTTTGGCCAGACGGGAGGTAATGATGGGACTGGCGTTGTCCAGCACCTTGCCGGAGTTCTGGAGCATACGGCGGATGACATTGGCCGCGTGGTCCGGGGAGTCGAAGTGTTCCTCCAGCTTGACGGTGCGGCCGTCGGAATACTGGATCTCAATGTCGCGCCAGGAATTGATGTCGATCTCCTCGATTCCGTCGGCGAAGATGTACTTGGTCAGGAATCCATACTCGGCCATCTCCGTATACAGGGCGTCTACCAGCTCGCTCTGGCTCATGCCGTCCACCGCCATGCGATTGTCCTGCAAATAGCGGGCGATCCGGCGCTTCATCTGCTCCTTGGCCTCGTCGCCGCTCTCTGTAATCAGGGTGGCATAGGTACCGGAGAGGTAGGACTGTACCTGAGTGAGAACCTCCGCGAAGGGCATCCCCTCGGCCTGGGGAGCGAAGAATACATCGCTCGCCTTGGGGGCGACCTTGGTTTCTGCAAAAATAGTCCTTCCGGTATTTTCCTCGAAGGAGATGTCATGCACCTCGGCCTGCTCCTGCCTGGCCTCCGCCGGGGCGGCGGCCGGGGCCGCAGCAAATAAGGAATTGCTTCTTCTGTCGCCAAGCATCAGAACACCTCCTTCCACGGCGCACGCATTTTCTGCGGAAAATGCTGGCTCACTTTGTTCGCGGTGCGCCTCCAAAGGGGGACCAGTCCCCCTTTGGGGAACCCCCAGCTCTCCGAGAGGGACGAGAGATTCTTTGTTCCCATCCTTTAGAACACCTCCTTGCAAATCCTCTCGATTTCCTTACGGAACGCCTTGCTGTCTTTCATGGAGAGATCATTCAGAAGCGTGCCCTCCAGATACTGCTCCTCCAGCTCCTGGGAGTGCGGGAGCTGGAAAGCGACGCTCCCAAGTACCTGACCGATGCGGTCCGCCGCCTGGAGGGGCTTGATGTTGGACGCCGCCTTATACTGCTTGTCCTCATCCCAGTGCAGTTCCCGAAGGAGCGGGAGCTGGCTGGACAGGTAGCCAATGGATTTCAGGTCGCAGTTGGCCAGCCGGAGGACGCTGTCGGCCTCCATGAGCGCCACGGCGGAGAGGATGTCATTGGCAATATAGCTGGAGCAGTCGATGACCACATAGGGGGCGATCTCACGCAGGCCGCGGATGAGTTCCTCCGCCTGCTGCTTGGTGCAGGCTGCGTAGGTATACTCGTTTTCCCCCTTGCGCAGCCCCAGCATGGTCAGGTAGGACAGCTTCTTGTGGGTGGTCAGGTTGTGCTTGATGAGATTCACGGAGATCCGCTGGGCGGCGAAGATGCTGCCCAGGGATTTGTCGCACTCCAGTTCAGAGGGCGGGCAGATGCAGGGCATCATAGGGGCGGTCATATCGCAGAGCAGAAGCGCCACATTTTTCTTCTGGGAGGCAGATGCTTTGCGATCTTCACCGCGGTCACGGTCTTGCCGCAGCCGGGGCTTCCCCAGACGGCAAGGACTCCGCCGCCGGATTCCTCGATGATTTCCACCTCCTCCGGCTCTGTGCTGCGGTGAAACAGGCTTCCTTTCATGAAGTTCATTCCGCAGCCGCCTCGCTCTCTGCGGCAGAATCAGCGTCCTCGCTTTCCCCGGTTTCGGTATTCTCAGTTGCCTCGCAGTCTCCTCGGCTTCCGGCTCGGCGTACAGCTCCTCGATCAGAGCGTCCTGCGCCTCAACGAACGCGGAGGCATTCTCAGGCGTCCCACGATAGACCAGCGCCAGATGCAGCTCGCTTTCCTGCTCCAGCCCCGCCAGCACCTTGGCCTGCTCGGTGTCACCAGCAGGGTGACGGTGGAAGCAGCTCTTTTTCATCCTCAACCGCCTCGCCGGTGTTGGCGTCGTAACCGGAGGAGGCGGTAACGGAGATGACCTCTACATACTGCAGCTCGGGCGGGATCACGGTTTCGCCCATGCCCTTGTAGTCGGCCACGAGGACGGAAACGATATCGCCGCTCTCCAGTTTGCCGGAAAGGCCGGTGGCAAAACTCTTGATGGTGACAGAGATGGCCTGTTTGGTGCCGTCCAGATTGTAGAGATAGGCATTTTCAGCGGCAGGCTCGTTGGAGAGCTTGCTGGCCAGAATGTAATCGCCCACCTTCAGGTCGGCGGTGGCATATTTGCCGACGACCTCGTCTTTTTCTGTCATGATGCCGGACGGCAGGTTATAGGCGCCCACCTCCACGGTCTGTACCATCTCAGCGGTGATCTCGTCGCCCTCCTTGATGTCGGCGGTGACGCGGACGATCTCAGCCTTCTCGCTGGCGCTGCGGCTGAACAGGGGCGTCACTCCGAAGCAGATGACGAGCGCCAGGAGGATACACAGCACACCGATCACGGTGCGGTTACGGAAAATCTTCATATAAGCCTCCTTATAAGAAATATGCGGGAATGAATCCTGCGGCAATGAACGGGACCAGTGGGCAGGTGAACCGGGTGGGGCGGTGGGAGAGCTTCAGAACAAGACTTTTCCCAGCACAAACAGGGCGTAGCAAAAGGCGAACAGCGTAAGCCCCGCGAGAGTGCGGGAAAGGCCCAGCACAAACCCCGCTGACGCCGCAAGCACCGTATCCCCGGCCCCGTTTTTCCCAAAGCCCGCCCCCAGATAGAAGGGCAGCCCTCCCGCAAGCGCCCCCAAAAAGGAGGCGGGCTGATGGTGATCAGCCCCGCCAGCACGAGCGCCACACAGACCCGGTCATCCACCAGGCGGTGTCGGACATCATAGATCGAAGCGCCCATCAGGCAGCCGCAGAAGACCAGCGCCTGCACCCAGTGCATCAGCCGGCGTAGTCGAACATCTCCTGAATACGCTCCGTTACAGTAGGCATGACAGTATCATTCAGGACCGCGTACAGGCCGGCCAGCACCAGGCGCCCAGAACGACGGCGATCAGCACTTTGACGGCGGTATCGATATAGCCTCGCCGGCATTGCCGCAGACGGCGCGGCGGTGGAAGGCGGCGAGGGAGGTCTGGCAGTTGATGGCGGCAGTCTTGGCAGTCTTGGCGATATTCTTGAACAGCTTCTTCATAAGGTACATTCCTCCTGTAAGTAAAAATATTTTAGGTAGTTTGTTGACTGGAAAGAGATCATGAGTCGTGCTTGGAGGAGGCCCCCGGCCTCGGCTGGGCAAAGGAAAGTCCGGGCGGTTTCCATCCTCCCGGACTACATAGTCATTTCGTGGCATTCGTTCTGCTCCTGATGCTGGTTGAACTGGATGGGACGGAATCCCACGCGGTCACAGTAGAAGAACTCGCTGCCGGAATCATCGTACAGTTCCACCACATCGGACAGAGCCATCCGGTAGCCTGATATCCGGGAGGCGGGCTGTCCCGGCAGATGGCGTAGATCTGCTCCAAATCGTTGGTACCCAGATCGCCGTCAAAGACCTGCGTATAATTGTCTGCGTCCGGTTCTCCGAACCGCTTTATCAGATCCTCATATCCGATAAAGCGCATGGTGACATCCACGCCTTTCCGGAGCTGCCAGATGCGGCAGCCTTTTTGCGGCTGCCCCAGCTCCTCGCCGGGCACCTCTCCGGCTGCAAGGCGGTCAAATACGCCTTCCTTCCACTGAGGCGTCAGATTCAACCGGGCCAGGTAGCGGGACAGCTCATCCGTCTGGAACATCTCGTCCACAACAGCGGCGTCATCCTTCACATAGCCACCGTGTTGCCATAGAAGATCAGGCGGTTTCGATTGTCTATTGTGAAGCGGACCAAAATCACATCACCTCCCTTCAGGGCGAGTGGCTCACATCTGCTGGCTCATGGCCTGGTCGGGAGCGGCGCCTTTCTGCTCCTGCTGCTCCTGGAGCTTCTGCTCGTAGGCGTCGTTGACGGCATCCACCAGAGCGTTCCGGGCTTCGGCGGTGATGGCATGGAAGGTGTCGTTGTACTTGGTCTCACCGTTTTTCTTGTAGGAGTCCTGGGGCATGGAGATGAAACGGCCCTTGTCCGACTCGATGACCCGGATGCCGTGGACGGCAAAGGCACCGCCGATGGTGGCGCTGGCGAAGGCTTTGGTCTTGAAATCTCCGTCCACCAGACGGTCGATCCGCGCCTCCACCTGGGGCGTGGTGGTTTCCTGCTGTTTCTTCTTGGCTGTTGCCATGGTAATCAAGCTCCTTTCACTCACATGGTTGGGGTGGTCATATCGGGAGATTCGGCGGGATCTTCCCGCCGGATCTGCTTCAGGCTCTCTCTGGCCCAGTCGGGCAGGTGCTCCTCCCGGAGAATGCCGATGAAGTCGCTGCGGTTCCACCGGGTCCGCTCCCCATCACTGAGACAGGTGGCGTATACCGCCCTGCCCGCGGCGTTGGGGCGCAGCCAAACCCGCCGGTCGCCAGCCAGAGCTGGTTTTCGGGAGCCCAATAGGACTCCCTCAAAGTCATGGGACTCATGACCAGCACCTTGCTTCCAGCTCCTGCCCGGTCATATCGTCACAG
>ENA-OQEN01000595-OQEN01000595.1-human-gut-metagenome-genome-assembly--contig:-NODE-595-length-15582-cov-2.493497_pt1 | contig 15582 bp, 26 predicted proteins | sample MGYA00242791_ERZ504627 | MGnify/ENA primary metagenome ERZ504627 (study PRJEB26092, sample SAMD00036316) | human gut metagenome | host: Homo sapiens | study: EMG produced TPA metagenomics assembly of... | reverse complement strand
CCTTGAAGTTGTCAAAGGTCTCTTTGCGGGAACCAAATTCGATTGCCATTGTTTCTGCCTCCTTGTTTTCGGATCGTTCTATCCAAAAAGCCGTGGCGTGCGCATTATAGCATAAATCCAGCGTCCCTGCCCGCAGGCACGGGCGTTCGATTTACTGCTGCAATACGCTGCCACCGCTATTTTGTGCGCATGGGATACATGGAGCTATACATAAAGCAAAGGGCAGGTACCTTTGCGGTACCTGCCCTCCGTTAAAATTACTTACGCAGACCCAGAGTTGCGATCAGAGCACGGTAACGCTCGATGTCCTTCTTCTGGAGATAAGCCAGCAGATTGCGGCGACGGCCAACCATCTTCAGCAGACCGCGGCGGCTGTGGTGATCGTTAGGGTTCTTCTTCAGGTGCTCGTTCAGCTCGTTGATGTGAGCGGTCAGCAGAGCGACCTGAACCTCGGGGGAGCCAGTGTCCTTCTCGGTCAGAGCGACTTTGGCCATAACTTCCTGCTTATTCATAATACAGTACCTCTTTCAAGTAATTTATCTGCCTATGGCACAGCGGCGGGAAACGGTTCTCCCAAAAGCGGGCATACTCCCAGCCCCGTACCACGGTAACAGATACAGTATACCAGATTGCCCGGCAGATTGCAAGAAGATTTTTGTCCGCAAGCCTTAATTTTTTACAATGCCGCCCCAGTACAGCTGCACCTCCGGCAGCTTCTTTTTGCGCAGCAGAAACACGGTGGGGATCAGGTACACCGCCACCGAAAGCAGCCGCGAGGCATCGTAGCCGCTCACGCTCTCGGCCACGCTGGTGGTGCCGTACAGCCCGCCGATAAGCATGGCGGCAATGTCCATGGCGCTGTGCAGGAACACCGTTACCCACAAATTGCCGGTGCGGAAGTAGATGGCGGCCAGCATCACGCCCAGCGAGGCTGCAAACACACACTGCATCAGCACGCCAAAGGGTGCCGAGCCGAGCAGGTTGCTCAGGTGCGCCGCGCCAAACAGCACGCCGGACACAAGGCAGGCCTTCCACACCCCGGCGCGGGCGGTGCCGTAGCGCTCCAGCAGGGTCTGAGCAATGATGCCCCGGAACACCAGCTCCTCAGCCACGCCCACAAGGATCATGTTCAGCATAAAGGTCAGGATGCGGGGCAGCGGCAGCAGCGGCGTGTCCGGGCGACCAAAGGCCAGCGTCCCAACGGTCGTATACCCGATGAAAAACAGCGGTACATGCCCACCAGCATTCCGTTCAGAAAGCCGCAGCCGCGCCGGTGCAACAGGTCCAGCCTGCCGGTGCGGGCCAGCAGCAAAAGCGCCACCACCAACCCCACAGCCTCCTGCACAGAACCCAGCAGATAGCCGTCCATGGTGTCAAAATCCGCGCCTGCCGCTGCCAGCCCGATGGTAGCCAGCAGGCTGAACACGACCATGCTGCCAAGGAACAGCACCTCGGACAGGATACAATAAAGAATGGGGTGCGCAGCGCGCAGCCGTTTGAGCATAAGTACAGCCCTCCCTATCAATGATAGCCCTATTCTACACGATTTCCCCAAAAGCGATAGGGCGAAAATAAAGTGTGCTTCCGGGAGATCGGGGGTCTGTGAACGGCTTGCAGCATCTTTTTACAGAAAGTTCATGTAAAAACAGGCTAAAATAGTCTTGCAGATTTGACGTGTCTGCAGCTTTGGTGTATCATATATTTGTATTGTTATGCGCGATTCCGGGCGCATCACAGCCCGATTTTTAAGATTTATGAGGTGTGACCTATGTCCCTTGTTGAAAAACTTTTTGGCAGCTTCTCTGACCGGGAGCTGAAAAAGGTGAACCCCATCACCAAACAGGTGCTGGCACTGGAGCCCAAGTATCAGGCCATGTCCGATGCCGACTTACAGGCGCAGACTGCCATGTTCAAGCAGCAGCTGGCCGAGGCAAAACGCTGGACGACATCCTGCCGGATGCCTTTGCCGTCTGCCGCGAGGTGCATGGCGTGTGCTGGGCATGAAGCACTTCCCGGTGCAGGTGACCGGCGGCATTGCCCTGCACCGCGGCGATATTGCGAGATGCAGACCGGTGAGGGCAAGACCCTTGTGGCTACCCTGCCCGCCTACCTGACGCCCTGACCGGCGAAGGGGTGCACATTGTTACCGTCAACGACTATCTGGCCAAGCGCGACAGCGAGTGGATGGGCAAGCTCTACCGCTGGCTGGGGTTGACTGTCGGTCTGATCGTGCAGGGCATGGACGGCGACGCCCGCCGGGCCGCTACAATGCCGATATCACCTACGGCACCAACAATGAGTTCGGCTTTGACTACCTGCGCGACAACATGGTGACCTACAAGGCCAACATGGTGCAGCGCGGCCACGCCTACGCCATCGTGGACGAGGTGGACTCCATCCTGATCGATGAAGCCCGCACGCCCCTGATCATCTCCGGCCGCGGCGAGGACTCCTCCAGCCTGTATACGCAGGTGGACCGCTTTGTGCGCACCCTGCACAAGAGCGTGGTGGTGGAGCTGGAGGATAAGGTCTCCACCGACGAGCAGGCCGATGGCGATTACGTTGTGGACGAAAAGCACAAGACCTGTACCCTGACCGCCGCCGGCATCAAAAAGGCTGAGGCCTATTTTAAGGTAGAAAACCTTGCCGCCGCCGAGAACATGACCCTTGCCCACCACATCGATCAGCCATCAAGGCTTACGGCGTGATGCAGCGGGATATCGACTATGTGGTCAAGGATGGTCAGGTCATCATCGTGGACGAGTTCACCGGCCGTCTGATGATCGGCCGCCGGTACAACGAGGGTCTGCATCAGGCCATCGAGGCCAAGGAGGGCGTGAAGATCGCCGCCGAGAGCAAGACGCTGGCTACCATCACCTTCCAGAACTACTTCCGTATGTACAAAAAGCTGTCCGGTATGACCGGTACCGCCCGCACCGAGGCCACCGAGTTTACCGAGATCTACGGTCTGAACATCGTCAGCGTGCCCACCAACCGCCCGGTGCAGCGCAAGGACTACCCGGACGCCATCTACAAGACCGTGGAGGGCAAGTACCGCGCCGTCATCGAACAGGTGATGGAGTGCCACAAGAACGGTCAGCCCGTGCTGGTGGGTACTGTCAGCGTGGAAAAGAGCGAGACGCTCGCCAAAATGTTACAGCGCCACACCCGGGATTTCAACGTGCTGAACGCCAAGAACCACGAGCGCGAAGCCGAGATCGTAGCGCAGGCCGGTAAAAAGGGTGCCATCACCATCGCCACCAACATGGCAGGCCGTGGTACCGATATCATGCTGGGCGGCAACGCCGAGTTCATGGCAAAGGCCAGATGCGTAAAGAACACTTCTGCGAGAACCTGCTCAACCCCGACACCCCGCAGGACGCCGACCCGGCAGCTGTGGAGCTGCTGCTGACCGAAGCCAACGGCCACGGTGAGACCACCGATGCCAACATTCTGGCCGCACGTCAGCGCTTTGACCAGCTGTACGCCCAGTACAAGCCCGCCATTGACGCAGAGGCCGACGAGGTGCGCGCCGCAGGCGGCCTGTTCATCATTGGCACCGAGCGCCACGAGAGCCGCCGTATCGACAACCAGCTGCGCGGCCGTGCCGGCCGTCAGGGCGACCCGGGCGCTTCCCGCTTCTACCTGAGCCTTGAGGACGATTTGATGCGTCTGTTCGGCGGCGACCGGGTGTCCGGCCTGATGAACACCCTGAAGATCGACGAGGATACTCCCATCGAGAACCGCATGATCACCAACACGCTGGAAAGCGCCCAGAAAAAGCTGGAGGGCCGCAACTTCGAGATCCGTAAAAACGTGCTGAAGTACGATGACGTGATGAACCAGCAGCGCGAGATCATCTACGGGCAGCGCCGCAAGGTGCTGGACGGCGAGGATATCAGCACCGAGATGCACAAGATGCTGCGGGAGAACATCAATTCCAGCTGCGCCCAGTTCCTTTCCGGTGATGTAAAGGACGAGTGGGATTTTGGTGCCCTGCGCCGTCACTATCAGGCTGGCTGACCACCGATGCGACTTCCACTACACTGTGGCGGACTTTGATAACCTTTCCCAGCAGGGCATTGCAGATATGCTGTACGATCGCGGGATGCAGATTCTGCAAGCAAGGAGGTGCACTACGGAGCCCCCGTCATGCGCGAGCTGGAGCGCATCTGCCTGCTCAAGTGCGTAGACCGCCAGTGGATGGACCACATCGACAACATGGACCAGCTGCGGCAGGGCATCGCGCTGCGCGGCTACGGTCAGAAGGACCCGGTGGTGGAATACCGCATTGAGGGCTTTGATATGTTCGACCAGATGGTGGATTCCATCCGGGAGTCCAGCGTCAAGATGCTGCTGACCATCGAACTGCGCGCCGCCGGTTCCGCTCCTAAGCGGGAGCAGGTGGCAAAGCCCACCGGCGAAGGCTTTGTGCCCGGCAACGGTGCACCCGGCGTCAAGGGCAGCCCCAAGGGGCAGCCGGTGCGTGTGGTCAAAATTGGCCGCAACGACCCCTGCCCCTGCGGCAGCGGCCTGAAGTTCAAAAAGTGCACCTGTGCCCAGTACCACCCGACTGGCAATAACGGCGGGGAAGAATAACCGTAAGGCAAAGCCCTCCCCGTCATGGTTCTGCTGTGGCCGAGAGGGCTTTCCGCATAAATTCAGAGGGAGTTGATTTTACAATGATCGCACCGGAAAAACTGTTGGAAGCTGCCAAAGCGCTGGAGCCCCAGCTGCAGGAATGGCGGCGCACACTGCACCGTCACCCGGAGGTGGGCTTTGACCTGCCCCAGACCAAGGCACTGGTCAAAAAAGCGCTGACCGAAATGGGCTACACCCCGCAGGACTGCGGCAAGTGCGGCGTGGTGGCGCTTGCAGGCGGCAAGCGCCCCGGCAAGGTGATCCTGCTGCGGGGCGACATGGACGCTCTGCCTCTGCAGGAGGAATCCGGCGAGGAGTTTTCCTCTGAGCTGCCCGGCAAGATGCACGGCTGCGGCCACGATATGCACACCGCCATGGTGCTGGGTGCAGCCAAGCTGCTCAAGGAGCACGAGGACGAGATCGAGGGCACGGTAAAGCTGGAGTTCCAGCCCGCAGAGGAGATCTTTCAGGGCTCGCTGGATATGATAAACAGCGGCCTGCTGGAGAACCCCAAGGTAGACGCAGCGGTCATGTTCCATGTGCTGGCCGGGATGCCCCTGCCCGCCGGTATGGTGCTGGTGCCGGGCGGCGGCATCACCATGGCCAGCTGCGAGCAGTACCACATCGTTGTGCACGGCAAGGGCGGCCACGGCTCCATGCCCAACGCCTGCATCGACCCCATCACCGCAGCGGCGCACATCCACATTGCCCTGCAGGAGATCAACAGCCGCGAGCTGGACCCCGCAGGCTTTGGCGTGTTCACCACCGGCCGGTTCGAGGCAGGCAAAGCCTCCAATGTCATCCCGGATACTGCTGATATGTGGGGCACCATCCGCACCGTGGACCCGGAGCAGAAGGTCAGTGCCCTTATCCACCAGCGCATGACCGAAATCGCGCAGGGCGTGGCTACCGCCTACCGCTGCACCGCCGAGGTGGAGTTCAGCGATTACTGTCCCTGCATGGTGGTGGACACCCCGCTGGCGGGCAGCGCCCTGACCTATATGACCGAACTGCTGGGCAAGGGCGCTATGGATATGACCCCGCTCACCGGCGGCAAGCCCGGCGGCGGCAGCGAGGACTTCGCCTTTGTCAGCCACGAGGTACCCACCGTGAGCATGTTCTTAGCTGCTGGCAACGCCAAGGAGGGCTACACCTACGGCCAGCACCACCCCAAGGTGCGCTTTGACGACAGTATCCTGTACCGCGGCACGGCAGCCTACACCTATATGGCACTGCGCTGGCTGGCAGAGCATCAGTAAGTTGCCCCACAGAACGCCGGGCAGGAGGAAAAGCATGAAGCAGGAGCTGATGGATGCCATTCTGGAAACGCCGGTCATTGCGGCAGTCAAGGACGATGCAGGGCTTCGCAACGCGCTGACCAACGAGAATATCCGGGTGGTATTTGTATTATATGGAGATATCTGTAATATCTCCTCCATTGTGCGACGCATCCACGAAGCCGGGCGCTTTGCCGTGGTGCATGTAGACCTTATTGCCGGGCTGGCGGGCAAAGAGGTGGCGGTGGACTTTATCCGCAATACCACCGAGGCGGACGGCATCATCTCCACCCGGCAGTCCTTCATCCGCCGCGCCAAGGAGCTGGGGCTTGCCGCCATCCTGCGGGTATTCCTGCTGGATTCCATCGCGCTGGAAAGTCTGGACAAGATCCCCGCCAACCTGCCGGACTGTCTGGATCTTCTGCCCGGTGCTATGCCTAAGATCCTGCGCCGGGTGTGCGCTACCGCCAAAGTGCCGGTGCTCGCCGGCGGCCTTATTGCTGATAAAGAGGACGTGATGGCCGCGCTGGAAGCCGGAATCACTGCCATTTCCACCACCAATCAGGCGGTATGGGATATGTGACCCGCATTCTGCGCAAAAGCAACCGGTGTTTTTTGTAAGGGTTTCACAAAAAGTGCAAAACACCTTGCTTTTTGTGCAGGGACAGGGTATCATAAGAGTAAACAAGTGCTGTTTGTTTCAGGAGATATGAGCGAAACGGACAAGGGCAGTTGCCTTTGTTTCGGTTCGCTCTTTTTTTGTACCATCAACAGCTGCCCAGCTCCCGACGGGCCAAGGCAGAATGGACAGGAGGAAAAGAACAATGTATGATGTAGCAATCATCGGCTGTGGCGTCATCGGTGCCGCTACCGCCTATGCACTGTCGCGCTACGACAACAAGGTGGTCATTCTTGAGGCAGAGAACGATGTGGCAGACTGCACCACCAAGGCCAACAGCGCCATTCTCCACGCAGGCTACGACCCCGCCCCCGGCACCCGCATGGCACGGCTGAACGTGCGCGGCGTGGCGCTGGCAAAGGAGATCTGCGCAAAGCTGGATGTCTCCTATAAGCAGTGCGGCTCGCTGGTGCTGGCACTGGACGAGAAGGAACTGCCCCATTTGCAGCATCTGTTCGAGAACGGCACCGCAAACGGCGTGCCCGACATGAAGATTCTTTCCCGGGAAGAGACCTTGCCATGGAGCCCAACCTCTCCGAGAAGGTCTGCGGTGCACTGTGGGCACCCAGCGCCGCCATCGTGAACCCGTGGGAGTATGCACTGGCCATGACCGAGGTGGCAGTACGCAACGGCGTGGAGCTGCGCCGCAGCTGCAAAGTGACCGATGCCGAAGCCATCGAGGGCGGCTACCGTCTGACCGTGCCCGGCGGCACGGTGGAGACCCGCTACGTCATCAACGCTGCCGGTATCTGGGCAGACAAAGTACACTCCATGGTGGAGCCCGCCAACTTCCACATCATCCCCACCCGGGGCGAGTACTATCTGCTGGACAAGAGCGAGGCACCCGCGTGAGTCACGTTATCTTCCAGTGTCCCAACGAGCTGGGCAAGGGCGTTCTGGTGGCACCCACCGTGCACGGCAACCTGCTCGTCGGCCCCAACGCAGAGCCTGTGGAGGGCAACGACACCTCCTGCACCAGCAGCGGTCTGGAATTTGTCAAGGCCACTGCCCAGCGCAGTGTGCCCAGTATCAACTTCGGCGAGTCCATCCGCAGCTTTGCGGGTGTACGCGCCAATCTGGACGTGGACGACTTTATCATTGGCGAGGAGCCGGAGGCACCCGGCTGGATCGATCTGGCCGGCATGAAGAGCCCCGGCCTGTCCGCTGCCCCGGCGGTTGCGGAGGAAGCTGTTGCCATCCTGCAGCAGCGCGGTGTTCTGGGCGCAGAAAAGGCCGATTACAAGGACGGCCGCCGCCACATCCGCTTCAAGGAGCTTTCCGCAGAGGAAAAGGCGGCACTGGTCAGGGAACAGCCCGCCTATGGCCGGGTGATCTGCCGCTGCGAGACCATCACCGAGGGCGAGATCTTGGCAGCCATCCACAGCGAGGTGCCCGCCAACACCATCGACGGCGTCAAGCGCCGCGCCGGTGCAGGATGGTCGGTGCCAGGGCGGCTTCTGCGGCCCCCGTGTGCTGGAGCTGATCAGCCGTGAGCTGGGCATAGACCCCTTGGACATCCTGCAGGACAAGAACGGCTCGAACGTTCTGCTCAGCGAAACGAAGGTAGGAGGAAAGAGCAATGGTTGATCTGGTCATTATTGGCGGCGGCCCTGCGGGCCTTGCTGCTGCCTGCAAGGCATGGGAAAGCGGTCTGCGCGACATCCTTATTCTGGAGCGCGACAAGGAACTGGGCGGCATTCTGAACCAGTGCATCCACAACGGCTTTGGTCTGCACCGCTTTGGCGAGCAGCTCACCGGCCCGGAGTATGCCGGACGCTTTATTGAGATGCTCAAGGACACCGGCGTAAAAGTGCAGCTGGACACCATGGTGCTGGAAGTGACCCCGGACAAAAAGGTGCACTGCGTCTCCAAGGAACACGGCTACCAGATCATCGAGGCCAAGAGCATCGTGCTGGGCATGGGCTGCCGCGAGCGCACCCGCGGTGCCATTGGTACCCCGGGCACCCGCCCTGCCGGTGTGTACACCGCCGGTGCCGCACAGCGCTATGTGAACATGGAAGGCTATCTGGTGGGCAAGCGGGTGCTGATCCTCGGCAGCGGCGACATCGGCCTGATCATGGCACGCCGCATGACCCTTGAGGGTGCAAAGGTGCTGGCCTGCGTAGAAGTGATGCCCTACTCCGGCGGCCTGACCCGCAATATCGTGCAGTGCCTGAACGACTTCGACATTCCCCTGTACCTCTCCCACACCATCGTGGATATTCAGGGCAAGGACCGCGTGGAAAAGGCCATCGTGCTGAGATCGGCCCCGACCGCAAGCCCATCCCCGGCACCGAGATGGAGTTTGATGTGGACACCATTCTGCTGAGCGTGGGTCTGATCCCCGAAAACGAGTTGACCAAGCAGGCCGGCATCGAGATGGACCCCCGCACCAAGGCGCCATCGTGTACGAAAACATGGAGACCAGCATCCCCGGCGTGTTTGCCTGCGGCAACGTGGTGCAGGTGCATGATCTGGTGGACTTTGTTTCCGGCGAGAGCGAGCTGGCCGGCGCAGCCGCTGCCAACTATATCCAGAACGGCCCTGTGGCCACGGGGCGTGTGTTGACCGTGAAGCCCGGCGCAGACCTCGGCTACACCCTGCCGCAGCGCATCCGTCTGGAAGGCGTGGAAAAGAGCACCAACGTGTCCTTCCGCGTCCGCCGCATCTGCGGCAAGAGCACCATCCTTGTCAAGAGCGGTGATACGGTGATCGCACACTTCAAGCGTGACCGCCTTGCCCCCGGCGAGATGGAGCACATTGCCCTGCCCAAAGTGCTGCTGGACAGAGCCCCATGGACGAAGTGACCATTGAGATCGAGGAGGCATAAGCGAGATGAAAGAAGTAATTTGCACCTGCTGCCCGCAGGGCTGCCATCTGCAGGTGGATGAAGCCAACGACTATAAAGTGACCGGTAACGGCTGCCCCAACGGCATCGCTACGGCAAGGAAGAGCTGACCCACCCCACCCGCATCATCACCAGCACCGTGCGCGCCGAGGGCTGCCTGCACTCCCGCTGCCCGGTCAAGACCTCCAAGCCTGTGCCCAAGGGACAGATGGCCGAGGTAGTCGCAGCGCTGGACAGCGTGGTGCTGCACGCCCCCATCCATGTGGGCGATGTGGTGCTGACCGACGTCTGCGGCACCGGGGCAGACATTGTGACCTGCCGTGATATGGCATAAGTACTCTCCTTTTTACACAAATAAGCAAAGCAGCCGCTGCATCTTACCGTGCAGCGGCTGCTTTGCGTGTGGGGAAATCCCCTATTTTCAAATGATTCTTTCCGCTGAATATGGCCGGAACGCAGTGCAGGCCATTCGTTTTCTCAACCTTTCAGCGGCATGATGCTCTCCGGGGCGGCACACAGATACTGGGGCGGCTCCGGGGCGGCGGCAGAAAGGCTGGTTTTGCCTACCTTCCACCACAGCTGCGCCGCACCCTCCGGCGAGGTGCAGATGAGGTTCCAGTCAAAGGGGTTTTCACTGGTGGAGACCGCCTTTACCGGGATGGCGTTGGGCGCATCCGCAGCGCAGGGCGTAAAGTCGTGGGCGCGGATGCCCACGCGGTGCAGCCCGCCGGGACGGGCAGCACCAGCCGCAAGGTGGTGTCCCAGCCGTCCAGACGGACGGTGTGACTGTCCAGCGGGGTGCAGGGCAGAATGTTCTTGCAGCCGGTCAGCCGCGCGGCAGCGATGCTCTGCGGGTCGGCAAAAACGGCCTTGGTGGTACCGGCACGCAGCACCTGCCCCTCGTTCAGCACGATCATTTCTTTGCAAAGGCGGTAGGCCTCGTCCCGGTTGTGGGTCACCAGCAGGGCGGTGCCCACAAAATTTGCCAGCAGGCTGCCTACCTCGCCCTCTACCTCCTCCCGCAGGTAGCTGTCCAGTGCACTGAAGGGCTCGTCCAGCATCAGGATGCGGGGCTTGCCCACCAGAATGCGTGCCAGCGCGGCGCGCTGCTGCTGCCCGCCGGAAAGCTGGGCGGGATAGCGCTTGGCAAGCGTCTCCAGCCGCATGGCACGCAGCATTTCGGCGCAGGCAGCGCGGCGGGCGGCGGGGTCTTTTTCTGCCTTCAGACCGCAGAGGATATTCTGTTCTACAGTCATATTGGGGAACAGGGCGTAGTTCTGGAACAGCAGTCCCACGCCCCGCTGCTGCGGCGGCAGGTCGATGTGCTGCGCACTGTCAAACAGCACCCGCCCGTCCAGCACGATGCGTCCGCGGTCCGGCTTTACGATGCCCGCGATGCACCGCAATGTCATGCTTTTACCGCAGCCGGAAGCGCCCAGCAAAGCGGTGGAGGTGTTGCCGGCGGTAAAGGCAGCACGGAGGGTAAAGCCGTCCAGCTTTTTTCAATGTTGACTTCAAGGCTCATTTCCGCACCCGCTTTCTGTTTTTTCTCCAGCAGGTTCACAGCCAGCAGCACCACCGCCGAGATGACGATATCCACCAGCACCCACCGCATAGCACCCAGTTCATCGTTGGTGCGCCACAGCTGGTAGACTGTGGTGGCGATGGTGGCAGTCTTGCCGGGGGTGTAGCCCGCGATCATGCTGGTAGCGCCGTATTCGCCCAGTGCCCGGGCAAAGGCCAGCACCGTGCCCGCCAGAATGCCCTGACGGCAGGCGGGCATCCGCACCCGCCAGAAGATCCATGTATCGGACTGTCCCAGCGTCTGCGCCGACCACGCCAGCGTTTCGTCAAAGCTTTCAAATGCGCCGCGCGCGGTGCGGTACATCAGCGGAAATGCCACCACGATGGAGGCAAAGATGGCGCTGTACCAGTTCATGACCAGCTTTACCCCGAAATGCTGCATGAAAAAGATGCCCAGCGGCCGCTTTGCGCCGAAGAGCAGCAGCAGAAAGTAGCCACCACCGTGGGCGGCAGCACCATGGCAGGGTGAGCAGCACATCCAGCACACCCTTGACCGCCCGAGGCAGACGGGCGATATAGTAGGCTGCAAAAATGCCAAGAAAGAACACCGCCACGCAGCTGATCAAAGCAATGCGCAGGCTGTTCCACAACGGATACCAGTCCATGTCTGCTCCTTTATACGGCGCTGAAGCCCACACCCTCGAACACGGTCATGGCCTTGTCGGTCTGTAAGTAAGCCAAGAACTCCTTGGCAGCCTCGGCGTTGGGGGCGGCCTTCAGTACGGCGGCGGGGTAGATGACCTGACCGCACATCTCCTTGGTGGCCTCGTCCACAGGGGTCAGACCGGCGCTGTATGCATCGGTGCAGTAAACGACACCTGCATCCACACTGCCCTCGGTGACCTGCGTGGTCACCTCCTTGACGTTGGAGCCGTAGGTGATCACGCCCGCAGCCGCCAGTGCAGCTTCGTCCAGCTGGTAGTAGGTAAGGATCTTCTGGGTATACTGTCCCACGGGCACATCGCTGTTGCCCATGCAGAACAGGATATCCTGTGCCTTCAGGTGCTCGGCCAGTGCGTCAAAGCTGTCAATGCCCTTGTCGCTGCCCTCTGGCACGCAGAGCACTACCTTGTTTTCCAGCAGGTTCACACGGCTGTCGGCATCCACAAAGTCAAGGCCGTCCTTGTTCACATCGGCAGAAGCGGTGATGTCCAGCTGGTTCATCTGCTTCTGACCGGCAGAGATGAACAGATCGCAATCCGCGCCCTCTTGGATCTGGGTCTTGAGGGTGCCGGAAGAGTCGAAGTTGAACCGGAAGTCACCTCCGGGTGCTCTGCCGTGTAGCACTCACCGATAGCATTCAGTGTCTCGGTGAGGGAGGCGGCGGCAAACACGATCAACTCCACGCTCTGTGCTGCTTCCGAGGAAGCGGCGGCAGAGGAAGCCACGGACGATGCTGCGCTGGAAGCAGCACCGCCGCAGGCGGTGAGGGCAGCGGCTGCACCGGCCATACCGGCAGCGGCCAGAAAACTCCGGCGGGAAATGCGATGGTCGTTCATCTCTGTTTCTCCTTACTTTAAGTAAAAAAATAGTATATTTATACGCCCAGTCAAGGAAAACAGGGCAAGAAACCTTACTTACGGGCGCACTCGCCGTCCAGACCCGCGGCGATGCGTACTCCGTGCTCCAAGCTGGGCAGGATGTACTCGAGGTTCTCCTGCACTGCCTTAGGGCTGCCCGGCAGGTTGACGATCAAAGTCTTGCCGCGCAGCACGCTGACGCCGCGGCTCAGCATCCCGCGCGGGTGATGCTCAGGCTGTGGTAGCGCATAGCTTCGGCAATGCCGGGGGCGTTGCGGTCGGCCACAGCGCAGGTGGCTTCCGGGTGATGTCGACGGGGGAGAAGCCGGTGCCGCCGGTGGTAAGCACAAGGTTCACCTGACGGCCGTCTGCCATGCGGATGAGCTGCGCTTTCAGCGCCTTGGCTTCGTCCGGCAGGATCATGGTCTCCTCCACCACATAGCCTGCGGCGGTGAGCATTTCCACAATCAGCGGGCCGCTTTTATCCTCCCGCTCACCACGGCTGCCTTTATCGGAAAGGGTGATGACGGCGGCACGCAGGGGCGGGTTTTCCAGTGCGGGCAGCAGGGTCACCTCGTCCCCTACATGGATCTCGCCGCCGGTCAGTACCCGAGCAAACACGCCCTCGTGAGGCATGATGCACTCGCCGGTCTGCTGCTTGATGACGCAGTCGTTGTGGCATTCTTTGCCGATCTGGGTCATTTCCAGCACCAAATCCCCGATGGCAAACCGGCTGGTCACCGGCAGATTGCGGAAATCGAAGCCCTCGATGACCAGATTTTCACCGAAGGCACCGTAGTCCACCCAGATCTTCTTGCGGAAGGCCTCGATCTTTTCGGCGCTGAGCATACTGACCTGACGGTGCCAGTTGCCGCCGTGGGCGTCCCCCACGATGCCCCATTCCGGGGTCAGGACGGCGCTGGGCACCTCAGTTTTTACGGTGCCCCGCTTGGGGCTGGTGCAGATTGCCAGAAGCTTACCCATAGTTATTTATCCTCCAATGCGATACATCCCGCGGGTAGCGGGCATGGAACTGTCGTTAAAATGGTGTTCCCGGGGTTTTGCCAGATGGTCTCCCGGATAGCGGCCAGCAGCTGCGCATCGTCTGCGCCGCTGCGCAGCAGGGTGCGCAGGTCGCACCCGGTCTCGCTGGCAAGGCAGGGGCGCAAAAAGCCTGACTGGTCAGCCGTACCCGGTTGCAGGAAGCGCAGAATTTGCCGTGCACCGCTGCAATAAAGCCGATGCTGCCCTGCCAGCCCGGCACGGTGTAGTACACCGCCGGGCCGTCGCCCAAGGCGTGCTCCTGCGCAGTGGAAAGGGGCGCAAGCTCCGGCCAGCGCCTGGCAAACCGCGCCCGCAGTTCCGGGCCGGAGATGCAGGGCATGGCAGCGCCGTAGCCGATGGGCATCATCTCAATGAAGCGCACCTGCAGGGCGTTGTCCTTTGCCAGCGCGGCAAGCTGTTCCAGTTCGCCCTCATTGACGCCAGCCTGCGGCACACAGTTCAGCTTGACCGGCAGGCCGCTTTCCAGCGCCGCTGCAAGCCCGTCTGCACGGCGGCAAAATCGTCCCGGGCGGTGATCTGCCGGAACACCTCCGGGCGCAGGGTGTCCAGACTGATGTTCACGCTGTCCAGCCCGGCGTCCAGCAATGCGGGCAGCTGCTCTGCCAGCAGCACGGCGTTAGTGGTCAGGGTGACCCGCCGGATGCCCGGGGTCGCTTTAAGTCCTGCCACCAACTGCGCCACGTTCTTGCGCACCAGCGGCTCGCCGCCGGTCACCCGCACGGTGTCGATGCCGCACTGGGCAAACAGCGCGGCCAGACGCAGAAATTCTTCGTAGGTCAGCACAGCTTCCCGCTCCAGCTTTTCCACGCCGTCCGGCATACAGTAGCGGCAGCGCAGGTTGCACAGGTCGGTCACCGACAGGCGCAGATAATGGATCTCGCGCTGGTAACGATCAAACATAGCCGCCCTCCGCCCGGATATAGTGGCCGCTCTTGCCGCCGGTCTTTTCCACCAGATGGATCTCGCCCAGCTCCATGCCCTTATCCACGGCCTTGCACATATCATAGATGGTCAGCAGCGCGGTGGAAACGCCGGTCAGCGCTTCCATCTCCACGCCGGTCACACCACTGGTTTTTACGGTGCACAGGGCTTCTACCGCCTGCCGTTCGGGCAGCAGACGGAACTCGATGCCCGCCTTGGTCAGGGGCAGCGGGTGGCACAGAGGGATCAACTCACTGGTGCGCTTGGTGGCCATGATGCCTGCAATGCGCGCCACACCCAGCACATCGCCCTTTTTCACGGTGCCGCTCTGCACGGCGGCAAAGGCCTCGGCGTTCATGGTAATAATGCGTGGGCAGTGGCTTCCCGGGTGGTGACGGGCTTTGCGCTCACATCCACCATCACGGCGTTGCCGGCGGCATCAAAATGTGTCAGATTATTTTCGTTCATAAATCTATTTTAACTCCCGCAGTTTTCAACGTATTTCGAAACTTTGGTGGAATGACTTTCTTAGCAGTGTCCAAAGCCGCAGTTCGGCCAGTGGCACACCTCGCAGTTCAGGCACAGGCCGCCCTCGCCCAAGCGGGCGATATCCTCAGCGGTGATGAGGTCATCCGCCAGCAGACGGGGCAGCAGCAGGTCAAAGATGGTACGCTTGGCGTACATCACGCAGCCGGGCAGGCCGCACACCGGCACACCGTCCAGATAGCTGACAAGGAACATGGCTCCCGGCAGCACCGGGGCGCCGTAGGTGATGATATCCGCCCCGGTGTTCTTGATGGCCAGCGGGGTGCGGTCATCGGGGTCTACGCTCATGCCGCCGGTGGTGAAGATCAGCTCGCACCCTGCGGCCTTGGCCTCCAGAATGGCGGCAGTGATCCCGGCGGGGTCATCATCGCAGACTTGTGAAAAACCATCTCGCAGCCGTAGACCGCCAGCTTGCTTTGCAGGATGGGGGTAAATTTATCCTCGATGCGTCCCTTGAACACCTCGCTGCCGGTGGTGATGATGCCCACCTTCTTGGCCTGC